>Ga0315540_10000014_pt1 | contig 77460 bp, 72 predicted proteins | sample SalMarSW160110MG_FD_203677 | JGI IMG/M metagenome (GOLD analysis project Ga0315540, IMG submission 203677) | Salt marsh sediment microbial communities from the Plum Island Ecosystem LTER, Massachusetts, United States - Salt Marsh Sediment SW1601-10 ...
GCAGCGCGATGGGCTCGACCGTCTTCGGCCTGGGGGCGGCGGCGCTGAGCTTCTGGCTTGTCGCGCGTATCGAGAAGGCCCATGCTTGATCCTTTGTTGCAGCGAGCGGATTGATGGAAATCCTCGACATCATCGAAAAGGCCCAGAACGGCACCATGATGGCCCAGCTTGCCGCCTCGGCGGAAGTGGACTTGCCGACAGCCAAGGCGGCGATGCACGCGCTGGCCCCCGAACTGGCTCGCGCCATTGCCGACAAGGCCAGCGACCGCGACGGATACGAGCACCTCGTCAATGCCCTGAACAGCGGCGAGGCCGATGATTATCTCGAAAACACACGCGCTTTCCTCAGCCGCTCCGCTGCCCGCGACGGCGAGGCGATCCTGACCTATCTCTATGGCTCGCTCGATGCCGCCCGGGCCCGGGCCGATGCCATCGGCGCACCCGAGGGCATGAAGAAAGACACCTTCTCGCGCTTCATGACATTTGCGGCGGTGCTGGTGGTGGCGGCGATGACGCGGCGCAACAAGGCATTCGCCATGCAGGCGGCCCCGCTCACCTCGAGCCCGGCGCTGAACGGCGTCATGGCGGTGATCATCGATGCCGTGGTGAAAGGCGTGGTGGACGGGTTCAAGCGCGCCATGCTGCCGCGCCGGCGGCGCATCACCATAAGCTACGGCCGCAAGAAGACCCGCAGGCTCACCCGCCGCCGCGCACCCAAGCGCTCACCCAGCCTCAACGACATCCTCGGCGATCTGCTGAAGGACGCGCCGCTGAAGTAGGCGCGAACCCGCTGATTGGCCAGCCCCCAAAGGGTGGTCCAGCATGCCGCACCCCGGCCATTGGAGGTTGACCTCGCCGGCCCTTTGACGCACCGTTTGCGGTAAAGCGCCGTTTCGAACAAGAGTGAGCCATGCGTCGCATCGCGCTGCTTGTCGTTGGTCTTGCCGGTCTGCTGGTGTGGTGGGCCCTGCCGGCGCTCGCCGAAAAGCGCGTGGCGCTGGTGATCGGCAATTCGGCCTATGAGCACACCGTCGTACTCAAGAACCCGCGCCACGATGCCGAGGCCATTGCCGCCAAGCTCAGGACGCTCGGCTTCGACGTCGTCGACGGCTACGATCTCACCGTGCGCGACTTCCTCAGCAAGGTGAACACCTTCGCCACCCGCGTCGAGAGCGCCGATGTGGGGCTCTTGTTCTATGCCGGGCACGGCCTGCAGGCCGGCAACAAGAACTATCTGGTGCCGGTCGATGCCGATCTGAAGAGCGAGATCGACCTGCAATTCCAGACCATGCCGCTCAACCTGATCCTGAATGCCATGAAGGGCGCCAAGCGGATCAACATCGTGCTGCTGGATGCCTGCCGCAACGACCCTCTGGCCAGCAAGCTGGCGAGCGCTGTCAATGCCAACCGTTCGGTCGGCGGCACGCGCGGCCTGGCGCGGATCGGCAATGTGGTAGGCACCTATATCGCCTTTTCCACCTCGCCCGACAGCGTCGCCCAGGACGGCAGCGGCGATCACAGCCCGTTCGCGCAAGCGATCCTCAAGGAAATCGGCACGCCGGGCACCGATATCGAGATCATCATGCGCCGGGTTCGCAACGATGTGATCAAGGAGACCCACGGCACCCAGGTGCCATGGTCCAATTCCTCACTCACCAGCAGCTTCGAGTTCAGCCCCGCGACCACCAGCGACAACAACGCCACCTCGCCTCCGCAGACCACGACGCCCGATACCCGGCAGCCGACCACCCCGTCGGCCGACCAGAAGGCCGCCGAGGAGCGCCTCTACTGGGACAGCGTGCGCAACAGCAACGATTCGCAGTTGCTGCAATCCTATATCGACCGCTATCCGCAAGGGGCCTATGTGGAGATCGCCCGTCTCACCATCCAGCGCCTGGATCGCGAAGCGCAGCAAAAGCAGCAGGACCGCAATGCCCCCAACGTCGCCAACATCCAGCCCGACACGACGACCACAACGCCGCCGCCGCCCAAGTTCCAGCTCTACCGCGATTACGATTCCTTCGGCTTCGATCTGCAGCGCGTCAACGGCATAAGCCTCAACGGCTGCATCGACCGCTGCAAGCAGACGAGCGAATGCCATGCTTTCACCTACAACGACCACTACAATGTGTGCTTCCTGAAGAGCGGCAGCAACGGCTTGATACCCAACACCCATGCCATTGCCGGCCTGTTCGGGATCACCGCGCCGAAGCGCACGCTCACGGCTTTCGACAATATCGATGCGCCCGGAAACGATTACAGCAGCCTGAACGGTACCGATCTCATGACCTGCTATGACATTTGCGAGAACGACAGCGCCTGCCGCGGCTTCGCCTATGTCTATCGCAACAAGTCGTGCTGGTTCAAATCGCTTATCGGGACAACCCACAAGAAGTCAGGCGTCAGCCTGTTCGTGCGCTAGGGCCTGTGGACAGTTACGGTTGTGGTGCCGGTTTGACAGGATTGGCCCATATTTGCGGGCCTGAGGAGGAAGGACATGCTGGCATATTCAACGACGAAGGCGCGTGAAGATGGGCCAATCCTGTCTAATCCCGAAGGGACGCGGCCCCTTTCGCCTCTGGACGTCACTTTGAGCGGCTTGAAGGGGTGGGCCCTGCGGCGCCCCTCAAAGCCAGTCAGAAACGAAAGGGACCACGCCGGCGCCGCAACCGTAACTGTCCACAGGCCCTAGGACCTTTGTAGGTGCGCCGGTTACTCACAGCGTTGTTCCTCATTATCGCGTTTGTTGCCCCGGGCAGTGCCCGGGCGGCGAGCCTGGAGGAAATGGCCGGTCAGATGATCATCACCGGCTTCAAGGGGGAGACCGCCGAGGCCCGGACGGTGAAGCGCATCGGCGACGACATCGCGGCCAGCCGCATCGGCGGCGTCATCCTGTTCGCTCGCAACATCGCCAGCCGGGTCCAGCTCAGGGCCCTCACCGGCTATCTGAAGAGCCGCGCCGCCGGCCTGCCACCGATCATCGCGATCGACCAGGAAGGCGGCAGGATCGAGCGCCTCACGCGCTCCAAGGGCTTCCAGACCACGCCGAGCGCCTATTACGTGGCCCGCCACGATAGCGTCGATGCGGCCTACCGGATCTATCTGAAGATGGCCAGGCAACTGGCCTTCGCCGGCATCAACATGAACCTGGGGCCGGTCATCGACCTCGACCTCAACCCCGACGACCCCATCATCGGCAAGCTCAACCGCAGCTTCAGCGATAATGGCCAGGTGGTGTTCAAGTACGCCAGCGCCTTCATCAAGGCCCACCGCGCCGCCGGCGTGCTCACCTGCCTGAAGCACTGGCCCGGCCATGGTGCCACGACCGGTGACAGCCACATCGGCAGCGTCCGCGTGTCACCGGAGAACCGCATCCTTCAGGTGCAGGTCTATGGCGATCTGGTGCGGGCGAAGCTGGCCGATGCCGTGATGGCCAGCCACGTCATACCCGAAGGAGACAAACCGGCCCTGCCAGCCTCGCTCAACCCGCAATCGCTGCGCAACCTGCGCACCAATGTCGAGTTCCAGGGTGCTGTGATCTCCGACGACATGCAGATGGGCGCCATCACCAGGCACTTCGACTTTGCCGATGCCGTGGTGCGCGCCGTCAATGCCGGCGACGACTTGCTGATCTTCGGCAACATGCTGACCTACGACCCCGAGGTCGGCGACAAGGCGCGCGCCGTCATCGTCGAGGCGGTGAAGGCGGGGAAGATCAACAAGGCCCGGCTTGAAGGGGCCTTCGCCCACATCTCCGCCCTCAAGGGGCAGTTGCGGCGATAGGCACCGATGGGGCGGCTGAACGGGCCCTTGCGATTGATGGCTTGCTGACATTGCGCCATCTCCGCCAACCACGGAACAGATCGCCACCAGAGGGCCGGCGCCTGGCCAATTCCGCTCCTGGCATGCCACTGTTTACCGCCATCAGCGGTGATTTACATACCCATGCAAAGCAATCAGGGTTGTCAGGCAAGCTAATTTGACGCAAAGTCATAAAATTGATCAGGAGGCGGAGGTTCCGGGTTGCTGCCGACTGTTCGTTGAGCGGTGTGCAAGGGAGGGAGGCATGTCGGGTCTCAATTACCTGAGCGAGCGCGAGTGGGCCGTCTACACAATCGAAAAAGAGCTGCAAGTCCTGGAGCGCCTGTCACCGGCGCGCGCGGCGTTCAGCGGTGAGGAAATGAAGGTGCTTCACCAATCGCTGGCACAATTGCAGCAGATCGTCAGCGATCTCGACAAGGATGCCGGAGAAAACGAACTGCCGACGTGGCTGCAGCGAAAGCCTGCCTTCTCGCCGACAGGTGGGTCCGAGAGCGGCAAGTCGGTGGCGTAAGTTGACATGATCCGCCGTCATTAGGGCCTTTGTAGTCGGCACGGCAGCGCGCCATCGCAGCGGCGAACGGCGGATTGATGGCGCCACGGCCGGCGACGATTTCGAATCGCCCACAAACATGGCGATGGGGCACGTGTCTAGAGGCTAGTGGGGTCCCGCCCCGCATATCACAAACGCGACGTTTCAAGCCTGCTTGAACCTCACCCACCTGCAAAACATCGCGGACCCGCAGGGAAGGTCGTGGTGGCCCAGGTTGAATGCTGTCCCTGGCCGCATATGTCGACGGGCTTACTCGAACAACTGGCTCCAAGTGCCGCCGCCCCTCATGACCTCTGAAAACCGTCGCCCCCATATCAAACCGCCATCGACGACAATGTCTTCTCCATTGATGAACCCCGCTTCATCGCTGGCAAGAAATACAGCAGCTGAAGCGATATCATCCGTGACGCCGGACCTCGGTATGGCCTGCAGCTTTGCCAGGGCCGTCTTCACCTTCTCAGCGGTGGCCTCTGCTTGCTCGACCTCCATCCCCATTCCCTTGGCAAAGATGGGGGCGAACGCCTGGTGAACACACTGCACAGGTTTTGCACGCAATAACTGGCCAGTTCGTGCCTTGTTCCGCCATTTCATGCCGATCAGGCAGAAACCGAAAATCGACATCCCATTGATTTCATTGAGAAGAATGGTGCTGCGAGAGAGGATCGAACTCTCGACCTCTCCCTTACCAAGGGAGTGCTCTACCACTGAGCTACCGCAGCACAGCCAACAGCCGGGGCGCGTCTTGAGGCGGGCTCCGGGAGGCGCCGCGATAAGTGCCACAGGCGAAACGCCGGTGCAAGGCCAGAAATCGTGCGCAGCAGGCGGTTTTGGCAAAGGGTCCGAGGCTTGACCTATTTCATGGCATCAAACCCCAGGTCCCTTGGCATTGCAGGTTCCTTGGCATTATTTGCCGTCATCGCTTGGCAAGTCCCCTCAAGGCATGGCATCAAGGATATGCAGATGAGTGAAGCAGCCATGCACAAGCCCGACCGGAAAGCCGAACGCAAGCAGCGTCTTGCCGCCGCGCTCAGGGCCAATCTGCGCCGCCGCAAGGCTGAGGCAAGGTCCCGCCAGCCGGACGATAAGGCCGCGGAGGCTGAAAGCGACAAGGATTCGCCGTCCGACCGCTAAGTCGGCTCACCGCGCGCTCGCGACGTAATGCAACCGCGGTCTTGCCCAGCCGGCGCCATATATGCTTCTAACACTGGAGATGAATGAACCGGCCGGCCGCCGCAGCGGCCCGGCCCCGCACCTTCGATCGGAACCCTTGCCCATGGATCGCATCCGCATTGGCGGCGGCAGACGCCTTTCCGGCACCATCGCTGTGTCGGGGGCCAAGAATGCCGCCCTGCCGCTGATGATCGCCAGCCTGCTCACCGACGAGCCCCTCACCCTCACCAACGTGCCGCACCTCGTCGACGTGCAACGCCTCAAGCGCATCCTCGGCAACCACGGCACCGACATCATGATCAGGGGCAAGCGCGCGAGCGATCTCGTGAGCCATGGCGACACCATGCAACTCACCACCCGCCAGGTGGTCGATACCACCGCGCCCTATGATCTGGTGTCGCGCATGCGGGCGAGCTTCTGGGTGCTGGCGCCGCTGGTGGCGCGCTGCCATCAGGCGCGGGTGTCGCTGCCCGGCGGCTGCGCCATCGGCACCCGGCCGGTCGATCTGCACCTGATGGCGATGGAACGGCTTGGCGCCGAGATCGTGCTCGATGCGGGCTATGTGGTGGCGCGGGCGCCTTCCGGCCTCAAGGGCAACCGCATCGTGTTTCCCAAGGTGTCGGTGGGGGCGACCCACACGGCGCTGCTGGCGGCGGTGTTGGCGCGCGGCGAGACGGTGATCGAAAACGCCGCCCGCGAGCCGGAGATCGGCGACGTGGCGCGCTGCCTCATCGCCATGGGCGCCAACATCGAGGGACTGGATACCTCGACCCTCACGGTAAGCGGGGTCGAGCGCCTGCACGCCGCCAGTCACGAAGTGCTACCGGACCGCATCGAGACCGGCACCTATGCCATGGCGGTGGCGATGACCGGGGGCGATGTCTTGCTCAAGGGAGGCCGGGCCAGCCAGCTTGGCGCCTTCATCGCGGTGATGGGCGAGGCCGGCATCAGCGTCGAAGAGCGCCCCGAGGGCCTCAATGTCAGCCGCAATGGCGCAGCATTGGCGCCGGTGACGGTGGAGACCCAACCCTATCCCGGCTTTCCCACCGATCTGCAGGCCCAGCTCATGGCCCTGATGACCCGGGCGCAAGGCACCACCACCATACGCGAGACGATCTTCGAGAACCGCTTCATGCACGTGCAGGAACTGGTCCGGCTGGGGGCCGACATCAGCCTCAACGGCGATACCGCGGTGGTGCGCGGCGTCAAGGCGCTGCGCGGGGCGGAGGTCATGGCGACCGATCTCAGGGCATCGGTATCGCTGGTGATCGCCGGGCTGGCGGCGGAGGGGGAAACCATGCTGCACCGGGTCTATCATCTCGATCGCGGATTCGCCGAACTGGAGTCAAAACTCCAGGGCTGCGGCGCCGACATCGAACGGCTTTCCAGCTAACCATTCAACCGGGGCGGCAAAACCCATGGCATTGCTCAAGCTGACGGCTCTGGATCAGGACGACCTGGCGGTCATCTCGGCCCACATGCAGGACGCTATCGCGCGCATCGGCGACATTGCCTTTCTGCGCCGCGAGGGTACCTTCGCGCTGGTGGCCAACCGCTTCGTGTGGCACGGCGGGCCCGCCAGCGCCAGGACCGGCCAGCGGCGGCTCACCGGTCTCAGCATCAAGCGGGTGCGGCAGGTGCGCTCCAGCCGCGTGCGCCAGGGCGCCCCCGAAGCGGTCGTCAGCCTGCTCGCCATCACCTTCGAGCCCGATGCGGAAGGTGCCGGCGGCCACATCGAACTGACGCTTTCGGGCGGCGGCGCCATCCGGCTGGAGGTCGAGTGCATCGAGGCGCAGATGAGCGATCTGGGCGAGGAATGGCAGACCCCCAACGTGCCGCACCACGACCTCGACACCCCGGCAACAAACTGACCAGAAACAGGCGCAAGGCATGACCTACAGGCTCGATCAACGCGATGCCGGCTTTGCCGCGGCCTTTGCCGGCTTGCTCGCGGCCAGGCGCGAGCAGGCCGAAGATGTCGACAAGGTGGTTGCCGACATCATCTCCGACGTTCAGCGGCGCGGCGATGAAGCCGTGGCCGAGTATACCGCCCGCTTCGACGGCTTCGAGGTGCGGCCCGATGGCCTGCGGCTGACTCCTGAGGAAATCGCCGAAGCGGCCGGGCGCTGCGATCCGCAGGTGCGCAAGGCGCTGGAATTCGCGGCTGGGCGGATTGCCGCCTATCATGAGCGCCAACGCCCCGACGATGCGCGCTGGAGCGATGCGGCCGGTGTCGGGCTGGGGCATCGCTGGACCGCAATCGAGGCGGTGGGGCTTTATGTGCCGGGTGGTCTTGCCGCCTATCCGTCATCGGTGCTGATGAATGCCATTCCGGCCCGCGTCGCCGGGGTTTCGCGCCTGGCGATGGTGGTGCCGACGCCGGGCGGCCACCTCAATCCGCAGGTGCTGGCCGCCGCCGAGATCGCCGGCATCGACGAGATCCACCGCATCGGCGGGGCGCAAGGTGTAGCCGCCCTTGCCCACGGCACCACCTCGATTGCCGCCGTCGCCAAGATCGTCGGACCCGGCAACGCCTATGTCGCCGCCGCCAAGCGTCGGGTGTTCGGCCACGTCGGCATCGACATGATCGCCGGGCCGTCGGAAGTGCTGATCCTCGCCGATGGCGACAACGATCCGGCGTGGATCGCCGCCGACCTGTTGGCACAGGCCGAGCACGACGCCTCGGCCCAGTCGATCCTCATCACCGACGATCAAGCCTTCGCCCAAGCTGTCGAGGCAGCCCTCGAGGGCCAGCTCAGGACCTTGCCGCGGGCCGAGATCGCCGCAGCGAGCTGGCGCGACAACGGTGCGGTGATCCTCGTCGAGCGGCTCGAGGACGCGGCCCAACTGGTTGACCGGCTGGCGCCCGAGCATCTGCAGATCGCCGCCCGCGATGCCGAAGGCCTGGCAGCCAAAATCCGCAACGCCGGCGCCATCTTCCTCGGGGCCTTCACGCCCGAGGCGGTTGGCGATTATGTCGGCGGGCCCAACCACGTGCTGCCGACGGCACGCAGCGCGCGGTTTTCCTCCGGGCTCAATGTGCTCGACTTCATGAAGCGAACGTCCATACTGAAATGCGATGCCTCAGCGCTCAGGGCCATTGGGCCCGACGCGGTGAAGCTGGCACGGGCCGAAGGGCTGGAAGCGCATGCTCGCTCGGTGGCGCTGCGCCTCAATCTGCCCTGACCCCCCAAAGGAGGCGCGCATGGTCCCGCCTGGACCTCAAGACCAGAAGTCGCCCCATCGCCTGGTGGCGGTCGATCTTGACGAGAGCTTGCGCGGCATTGCGTCGGCCGATGTCGATCATGAGCGCCGTGTCGCCATCTTCGACCTGATCGAGAACAACCTGTTCCGCGTCAACGACCACGATAAGGGGCCCTACAAGCTGAAGCTGTCGATCGCCGACAACCGGCTGCTGTTCGATATCACCGGCCACGACGGTGAGCCGTGCATGGTGATCGGCCTGGCGCTGTCGTCGTTCCGACGCATCGTCAAGGACTACTTCATGATCTGCGAGAGCTACTATCAGTCGATCCGTAACTCGACGCCGAACCAGATCGAGACCATCGACATGGCGCGGCGCGGCCTGCACAATGAAGGCAGCGAGTTGCTTAAGAGTCGTCTCAACGGCAAGGTGGAGGTGGATTTCAACACCGCGCGGCGGCTCTTCACCCTGATTTGCGTCCTGCATTGGCGTGGCTGACGAAAGACCCAACAGGTGAGCGGCAACCTGCCAGGCGCTGTGCTGTTCGCGTGCAGCCACAATGCCATCCGCTCGGCCATGGCCGAGAGGCTGATGCGGCATTTCTACGGCAGCAAGGTCTACGTGGATTCGTGCGGGGTCACGCCCGGTGAACGCGATCCGTTCGTCACCGTGGTCATGGACGAACTCGGCATCGATGCGTCCAAGCACCGCCCCAAGAGTTTCGACGATCTGGAGGATTCAAGTTTCGATCTGGTCATCTCGCTGTCGCCGGAGGCCCATCACAAGGCCATGGAAATGACCCGCACCATGGCCATCGAGGTGGAATACTGGCCCACCATGGACCCCTCGGCCGCTGCCGGCAGCCGCGAGCAGATCCTCGATGCCTACCGCGCGGTGTGCGATCAGTTATCGGATCGCATCCTCGAACGCTTCGGCAGCTTGCAGGCGCCAGGGGTTTGAGCGAAACCTCGATGGCATGCGTATTGCGGTTGTGGCGCCGGGGCCATATCCCTGATACTCAACACGCCAGGGGGCGCATTGCCCGCCCTTTCAATTGACATCAATCCGGCCGCAGGCGAGGTCCGAAGCACTGCAATGAACGATGATCGCATCAAGCTGGTCCTGGCAAGCGCCTCGCCGCGGCGGCTGGCGCTTATCGAGCAGGCGGGCCTCAAGCCCGACCTGTTGTGTCCGGTCGACCTCGACGAGACGCCCAGGCGGCGCGAGATGCCGCGCGCCCTGTCGCAAAGGCTCGCTCTCGACAAGGCCCGCATCGCCGTCGATCTACCGGTGGTCAAGGCGCTTGGCCCCCAGCGCTTCATCGTTGCCGCCGACACGGTGGTGGCGGTGGGACGCCGTATCGTCGACAAGCCCGGCAGCGTCGATGAGGCGGCGGCGGCGCTGGAACTGCTGTCGGGACGCAGCCACAAGGTCATCACCACGGTGGCGGTCGTGGCGCCGGGCGGCCAGATGCACAACCGCGTGGTGGAAACCAAGGTACGGTTCAAGCGCCTGTCGCGCGAGGATATCGACAGCTACCTGATGTGCGAGGAATGGCGCGGCAAGGCCGGCGCCTATGCCATCCAGGGCCGCGCCGAGACCTTCGTGCGCCATCTCAACGGCTCGTGGTCGGGGGTGGTCGGTCTGCCGCTCTACGAGACATTGAGCCTGCTGGCCGGGTCAGGCTATCCGGTCTACCATTCATGGATGAACAGCTTGCCGGAATAGACTGATAAAATGACCGACGAAAAACCCGAAGACGGCAAGACCAGCGAACCGGTACGCTTGCGGCCGCGACGCCCCTGCCCCATCTGCAAGAAGCCCTCGCAGCACAAGTACCATCCGTTCTGCTCGCAACGCTGCGCCGATATCGATCTCGGGCGCTGGCTGGGCGAACGCTACACCATACCCGCCGTCGAGCCGCCCGATTTCGACGACGCAGGCGAGGACCGAACGCGGCGCATGCCGGGCGACGAGGATTGAGGCCACGCCTCGATGCTCTGACATCGAATTCGACAGCCAAGGAGCCGCCGACATGCTCATCGGAAAGCCGGGTGCTGCCATCACCGCCATAGCCACCGCCGATGCCGCTTCCATCACGGTGCGCGGCCGCGACCTCGCCAGCGACCTCATGGGCACGCTCACCTTCACCGAATTCTTCTTCCTTGCAGCGACCGGGCGCGAGCCATCGCATGAGCAGCGCTTTTTTCTCGACCTGCTGCTGGTGGCCATCGCCGAACATGGCCTGACCCCGACAGTGCAGGCGGCACGCATGACTTATGATGCGGCGCCGGATAGCCTGCAAGGCGCGCTGGCGGCCGGCATCCTCGGCTGCGGCACGGTGGTGCTGGGCACCGCCGAATTGTGCGGCGACCTGCTGGTTGCCGCACAGGCCCGCGTGGCGGCCGGCGAGACTGACGATGCGGTGGCCGAGGCCATGGCGCGCCAGGTGCATGACAAGGGCGGCAAGCTGCCGGGCTTCGGCCACCCGCTGCACCGGCCCGTCGACCCCAGGGCGGTGAGGATTCTGGAACTCGCCGCCGCGCGCGACGTGGCGGGCGCGCATGTGGGCCTTGCCCGCTCCTTCGATGCGGCCGCGCCGAAGGTGTGGGGCAAGCCGCTGACGATGAACGTCTCCATGCCGATTGCCGCGGTGCTGCTCGACCTCGACTTTCCGGCCGGGCTGATCAAGGCCATTCCGCTCCTGGCACGCACCGGCGGCATCCTTGCGCATTTGGCCGAGGAGCAGAAAAACCCCATTGGATTCCTCATGGCCTCCCACGGCGAGGCGGCGATTGCCTATGAGCCCGGCGATGAGGGCGAGGGGGCGTGATGCTGGAGCCCGACATCGAGGCGCGCGACTGGGCCGAGCAACTGCGCCTCGACGATCGATCCTACCGCGAACAGGTCGAATGGCTCTTCGCCCGCTCGCGCTTTTATCGCGAAAAGCTCGGGCGCGCCGGCTTCGACTCGCCGTCCTCGATAGGCGGCCTTGACGACATCGCCCGCCTGCCGCTCACAGAAAAGGACGAGATCAGGGCGACCCGCTCGGCCACCGAACCGGTCGGCACGCACCTGTGCGTCGGGTTGAACGAGGCGGCGCGCATCTATTCCACCAGCGGCACCACCGGCGTGCCAAGCTATATCCCGCTCACCCGCGATGACCTCGATATCTGGGTATTGACCTCGGCGCGCAGCTATGCGGCCTCAGGCATCACGGCCGGCGAGCGCGTCGTCACCACCTACAATGCCGGCCCGTTCGTGGCGGGGGCGGCGCTTGCAGCCTTCGACCGGCTGGGCCTCACCCACATTCCGCTTGGCACCGGCAATACCGAACGGCTGCTGGCGGCAATCGAACTTCTGCGACCCGACGCGGTGGTGATGACACCGTCTTATGCGCTGCATCTCGCCGAGCGGGCGGCCGAGCGCGGCATCGACCTTCAAGGCTCGAGCGTCAAGCAGGTGCTGGTGGCCGGCGAACCGGGCGGCGGCGAGCCGGCCATGCGGGCGCGGCTTCAAGCCGCCTGGGGGGCGCAGGTCACCGAGGCCATGGGCATCGGCGATATCTCGGTGTCGCTGTGGGGCGAGTGCGAGGAGCAATGCGGCATGCATCTGGGCGGACGCGGCTTCGTACATGCCGAACTGATCGATCCGGCTACCGGTGAGGCCGTCGCGATGCGCGATGGTGGCAGTGGCGAACTGGTCCTTACGCATCTGAGGCAGCGCGGCGTGCCGCTGTTGCGGTTCCGCACCCGCGACCACGTCAGAGTGTGGACCGGGACTTGCGGGTGCGGGCGCACCGCGCCCCGGGTGCAATGCATCGGACGCACCGACGACATGCTCATCGTGCGCGGCGTCAACGTCTTTCCCGCCGCCCTGCGCGAGGTGGTCAACGGCTTTGCCCCCGAGGTGTCGGGGATCATCGCGGTGAAGCCGTCGGAGCCCGGCGTCAAGCAGACACCGCCCTTGCCGGTTGCCGTCGAGCTTGCCAGGGGTTTTGATGCGAGCCCGCAACTGGCGGCGCGCATCGCAGCGCGCGTTCGCGACATTCTCACTGTCGCGGTGCGCATCGACCTGGTTGCCTGGGACAGCCTGCCACGCAGTGAATACAAGTCGAAATTGATACAACGCATGACGGCCACGCCGGGGCCGTGACGAACACGGGAGGAGCGAGCAGAACCATGCAGAAAATGCAAAGCCAGGGCGTCCATCACATCACGCTGGTCGGTGCCGACCGCCAGACCTCCATCGATTTCTGGGAAGGCGTGCTCGGCATGCCATTTGTCTTCGATCAGCCTAATCTCGACCGCGCCGAGGAGGGTCATCTTTATTTCGACCCCGGTGACGGACGCCTCATCACCGTCTTCACCAACGAAAATCGCAAACCCGATCCCGAGCGCACCTCCACCGACATCGGTGCGGTGCACCACATCGCCTTTGCCGTCTCGCGCGCCACCTTCCAGCAGGCGGTGGTGCGGCTCGATGAACGCGGCATCAAGCATTCGGGCGTCAAGGATCGCGGTTTCATGGATTCGATCTACTTCAACGATCCCCTCGGCCTGTTGATCGAACTGGCCTCCTACCGCTTCGAGCCGCCGGCCGGCTCAACCCATGTGGATGTGCTGTTCGAGGCCCACAAGATCCGCATCGAACGTGGCGACTATGCCATCGCCGAGGTGCATCTGGCCGATGCCATCGAAGCCCTCATCGCGCGCAACCGGCCGAGCCTTTCCGCCGACCGCAGCCCCAAGAACCCCTATTGAACCGCCACAGGAGACCTCAAATGTCGTCCACCCTGACGCTCAACATCCTCAAGCCCAGCGTCAACAATCTCGCCGTTCGCATCTTCGTCCGCGCTGCCGGCATCGATGTCACCGAGGTCGATGCCTGGGGCCGCACCCGTACGGCGGACTATCTGGCCAGGTGCCCGGCACATCTGACGCCGATGCTCGAATCCGACGAACTGCCGAACGGCGCCCTGTGGGAAAGCTGCGCCATCATGCAGTACCTCGCCAACAAGCACAAACTGACCACCTTTTACCCGATCAAGCCGGAAAACGCGCCATGGTCGATTGCGCGCTGTTCTATATCACTGGCACCATCTATCCGCTGCTGGCGCGCGCCACTTATCCGGCGCTCGGTTTCCCGCAATATCCCGGCGAGGTCGGCGCCAGTGATGCCAGCGACAGGGAAAAGGAAAAGGCCCGCAAGGCCGCCAACATCGCGCTGGTCGAGCCGCTGCAGGCGTTCCGCGAGTTCTTTCTGAACAAGCGGCGTTTTGTCGGCGGACCCCACCCCACCATCGCCGACATCCGCCTGGCTGCCTCGCTGGAGTTCCTCGCCGCCATCGAGGACAGCAAACTCAAGCCCTGGGTCAGAACCTACATGGAGCGTCTGGAGGAAAAACTCGGCGCCGCCTATAGCGAACCGGCCGACGACGTGCGTGGCTATATCGCCCACGTCAAGCTGCAGCGGGTATAATACCAATTGCAGAACTGCTGCTCGATAGCGTGAAGTTGAGGATGCTATCCGAAATTTGCGATGCATTTTTCGCACGGCAAGTTCTGGCATTAGCCTGCCGCAGCGTGGACCTCGCCTGATTCACGCTCGCGCCCGCGCACCACGCGCCGGCCCGAGAGCGGCCCGAAATGCTCGGTGACCACCGTCGCCTGGCCTTCGGGCTCGCTGTCGGTATGGTAGTAGATCACCACCCAGTCACGGGTGCGGCCCAGTTCGTGGGCACGCGGGGTGTTGGAATAAAGCGCGGTAAAATGCCAGTCGCCGCGCTGCGCATGGAGGATGGGCAGCCACGGCTTGCCGTCGCTGGCAAAGCGTCGCGGCTGGATCGTCGGCAGGGCGCCGGTGTCGGCCTTTTGCCGATATTCGCGATCGACATCCAGCAGTAGGGCAGCGCTGGGCCGCGGTGCGATGGCCGCGCCCGGCAGGCGCTGCGGCCGGCGCCGCTGCAGCATGGCGGCCAGCGCATGGCGGATGGCAGCCAGCCGCCGCGCACCAATGCCCGGCACCGCGGCGAGGCGACCGTCATAGGCGGCAGTTTCCAGCGCCTCCAGGCTATCGACGTGCAGGTGATTGTAGATGTCGAGCGCCACTTTCGGCCCGATGCCGGCAACCGTCTGGAACAGCTTGACCGGGTCGAGGGTGCCGCGCAGCCGTTCCAGCAGCACCCAGCGCCCGGCCTGCGCCATCTCGGCGATGGAAGCGGCAATCGAGCGGCCCACATGCGGCAGCGCGATCAGTCCGTCCAGACCCTCCTCGGCGAGGATGGCGGCGACACTGCGATCGAGCGTTTCCAATGTCTCGGCGGCGCGCGTGTAGGCGCCGGCGCGAAACGGATTGGCGCCCTGCTGGGCGAGGAGCGCTGAAGCCTCGCGCAGCCGCGCGGCGATCCAGCGGTTCTGCTCCAGGCCTGTTGCCTGGCCTGCAACCCCCGCCCGACCTGCGGCCATGGCGCTCATGATCTCGATACCCGATAGGCTCTAACGCACCGTGATGACGTTCACGGGCGACATGTTGTTGACCTTGTGCGAGACGCTGCCCAGTACCAGCGAGGTCAGTTCGCTCCGGCCGCGGCTGCCGATGACCACCAGATTGGCCTCGCATTCAGCACCCGCAGCGAGGATGGCGGTGGCCGGATCGCCGTTGAGCAGCATCGTCTTGACGCTTCCGGCGCCGTGCTCGCGCGCGCGCTGGGTGGCATCGGCCAGGAGGCGCTCACCCAGCAGTTTCTTGATGGCTGCAACGCGGGCATCCTGCGCCTGGAGAAACGCGCCGACTCTTTCGCCAAGGCGCGCATCGGGTACGTCGGGTACCACTTCGGGCACCAGATCGGCGAACTCGACATCGGCCAGATGGCTGACATCGGCCGATAGTGGCTTGTTGTCGAGGACATGCACCAGGATCAGCCCGGCATCGTATTTCTGGGCAATGTCGGCGGCGAGCTCGACGGCTCGCTGCGCGTGATCGGATCCATCCACCGCCACGAGAATATGTTTCACGATCAACCTCCTTCATTCATCGACAAAGATATCTTATCTTTTTGAGAAAGATCATGATCGGCTCTGGGAGGCCTTGATCAGCGTCAAGGGTTTGACTGTCCAGGGAGTTTAGACTTTATCAAGATTTTGCGAATTGCACTACTGACTGAAAGGAGGTGCCTATGCCGAGGCTGGCAAGATTTCTTCTTGACGAAAGTCCAGTGAGCCGCGAGGCGCTCGATGAGATGCATGCGAACGATCCGGCCTTCCGCGACCTGTGCGGTCAATATGAAGACGTCGCCGAGCGTCTTGACGAGATTGCCAACGCCGAAAGGGACTCTGCCGAGGCTGCCCGGCTGGAGAGCCGGCGCGATGCCTTGCGCGGCGAGCTTCTGGCGCTCGTCGACCGTATTCACCACTAGGGCCTGTGGACAGCTACGGTTGCGGCGCCGGGCTCGCTGATCAAGGCACCAGGACGGCGGCCCCGGTGAGGCGGCCTTCTCGCAACCTAGCGAGCGCCTCGTTGGCCAGCGCGAGAGGGAACAGTTCAACCTCGGTCCTGACCGGCACCTTGGGCGCTAGGGCGAGGAATTCGCGTGCGTCCTCGCGCGTGAGGTTGGCGATGGAGCGCACCACCCGTTCGCCCCACAGGATTTCATAGGCAAAGGCAGGTATGTCGCTCATGTGGATGCCGCCGCACACCACCGTGCCGCCCTTGCGCACCGCCTTCAGCGCCGCGGGCACCAGGGCGCCGACGGGGGCGAAGATAATGGCGGCATCGAGAAGCTGCGGCGGCGGCTTGTCTGAGTCTCCCGCCCAGCTTGCCCCCATGCGCCGGGCGAAGTCCTGAGCTGGCGCATCGCCGGGACGCGTGAAGGCGTAGACCTTGCGACCCTGGCTGGCGGCGACCTGGGCGATGATGTGGGCTGCTGCGCCGAAGCCGTATATGCCGAGATTTTCAGCCTCGCCGGCCGCCTTCAGGCAGCGATGCCCGATGAGGCCGGCGCACAGCAGCGGCGCTGCCTCGGCATCGCCGTAGTCCTCGGGCAGGGCAAAGCAATAGCGCGCCTCGGCAACGGCGTATTCGGCATAACCGCCATCCAGGGTATAGCCGGTGAAGCCGGGTTCATCGCACAGGTTTTCCAGCCCATGGCCGCAATACCAGCACCGCCCGCAGGTGTGCCCCAACCACGGTATGCCGACCCGCTGGCCGACATTAAACCCCGTCACCGCCGCCCCCAGCGCCGCGATCCGTCCCACCACCTCGTGGCCCGGAACGATCGGCAAGGGCACAGCCGGCAGATCTCCGTCCACCACATGGAGATCGGTCCGGCACACCCCGCATGCCGCAACCTTGACCAGCACCTGATCGGAACGCGGCACGGGTATATCGCGCTCGACCATTTCGAGCGGCCGCCCGGTAGCGATGAGTGCCATGGTTTTCATGCATCAACCGGTGTCATGACCGGCCCGTCGCAGCCTTGATCAGCATCAACGTCGATCACGGCGCGGCCAGCTATATTTGATCTTATCACAGTTGCAGTTGCCGGCTTAATGTGGCGCAGCGCTTGCGGACAAACCGGAAAAGGAGAGCAGTGAATTGCCTGTCAAGATCAACTTCCTCGGCGGCGTCGGCACAGTCACCGGCTCAAAGTACCTGCTTGAGATCGACGGTAAGCGGCTGATGGTCGATTGCGGCCTGTTCCAGGGCTTCAAGCAGTTGCGCCTGCGCAACTGGCGGCCGTTTCCGGTGGATGCCGCCAGCATCGATGCGGTGCTCATCACCCATGCCCATATCGATCATTCCGGCTATCTGCCGCTGCTGGCTCGCGAGGGCTTCAAGGGACCCATCTATGCCACCGATGCCACCGCCGACCTGTGCGCCATCCTGTTGCCCGACAGCGGCCACCTGCAGGAGCGCGAGGCCGAATTCGCCGGCCGCCATGGCTATTCCAAGCACAAGCCCGCCCTGCCGCTCTATACCCAGCAAGATGCCGAAAGGGTGCTGGGGCAGTTTCGCCGCATCAGATTTCGCAGCGAGGTCAAACTTCCAGGCGGCGCCACGGCGCGTTTTGTGCCGGCCGGCCACATCCTCGGGGCCGCTATCATCGAGCTCAAGGCGGATGGCCGTACAATCGTCTTTTCCGGCGACCTGGGGCGCTCCGGCACTCCGACCATGCTCGATCCGACGCCCATCGAGCGGGCCGATTATCTGTTGTGCGAATCGACCTACGGCGACCGCCTGCACGAGCGCCGCGATCCCGAAGACGCCCTCGCCGAGGTGGTGAGCCGCACCGTGGCGCGCGGCGGCACGGTGGTCATCCCGTCGTTTGCGGTGGGGCGTGCGCAAACCCTGCTCTATCATCTCGAACGCCTGAAGCGGGCGCGCCGCATTCCCGATATCCCGGTGTTTCTCGACAGTCCCATGGCCATCGACGTCTCCGACGTGTTCTGCCGCCATGCCGACGAGCACCGGCTCAGCGAGGCCGAGGCACGGGCGGCCTGCGGAGTGGCGCGCTACACCCGGGCGGTGGAAGAGTCCAAGGCGCTGGATGCCGACCCGGCGCCGAAGATCATCGTCTCGGCCAGCGGCATGGCGACGGGCGGACGGGTGCTGCATCATATCAAGCGCTTCGCGCCCGATCCGCGCAACACCATCCTGTTCGCCGGTTTCCAGGCCGGCGGCACCCGCGGGGCGGCGATGACGCAAGGGGCTGAAAGCGTCAAGATGTTCGGTGAATACGTGCCGGTGCGCGCCGAAGTCCATAACCTTCACATGCTGTCGGCGCATGCCGATGCCGACGAGATCATGGCGTGGCTGAGGCATTTCCGCGAGCCGCCGCGCACCACCTTCATCGTGCACGGCGAACCGGGACCGGCCGATACCCTCAGGCACCGCATCGAGGAAGAGCTGGGCTGGACCTGCCGGGTGCCCGAGGACCGCGAGTCGGCCGAGCTGGACTGACCTTCATGAACAAACCGCCAAGCGAGCAACTGAACTGGCTGAAGGCCCGCCGTCTGGAGCTGGACACCCGGCAGGAGGCGGTGGTCTTCATGCGCGCCGACTGCCATGTGTGCCGCGCCGAAGGTTTCGAGGCGCATGCGCGGGTGCTACTGGAAAGTGGCGGGCACAGCGTCATCGCCACCTTGTACCGCACCAGCATGGGGCTGTTGCGGCGCAATGAGGCGGGACTGTCGGAAGCGGCCTGGCAGGCCCTCGACGTCGGCGAAGGCGATGTCATCTTCGTCAACCATGCCCCGCCGGTTGCCTCGCTGTCGGAGGTGCGCGGCAAGGTCTACGGCCAGCGCCTCGGGGCAACCGCCCTCGGTGACATCGTCACCGACGTGGTCAACAAGCGCTATTCCGATATCCAGCTTTCCGCCTTCCTCACCGCCTGCGCGGCACGCCCGCTCGATTATGACGAGATGGTCGGCCTGACGCGGGCCATGGTAAACGTCGGCGAAAGCCTTTCCTGGCACACCCGGCCGATCGTCGACAAGCACTGCGTCGGCGGCCTGCCGGGCAATCGCACCACGCCGATCGTGGTCGCCATCGCGGCTGCCGCGGGCCTCACCATCCCTAAAACCTCATCGCGGGCCATCACCTCGCCGGCCGGCACCGCCGACACCATGGAGACGCTGTGCCCGGTCGATCTCAACCTCGAAGCCATGCGCCGGGTGGTGGAACGCGAGGGCGGGTGCGTGGTGTGGGGCGGCGCGGTGGGCCTGAGCCCGGCCGATGATACCCTCATCCGGGTGGAGCGGGTGCTCGACCTCGACAGCGAGGGGCAGATGGTGGCCTCGGTGCTGTCCAAGAAGGTTGCCGCCGGCTCCAGCCATGTGGTCATCGACATTCCCGTCGGCCCGACCGCCAAGGTGCGTTCGCAAGCCGCCGCCGTCACCCTCGCCCGCTCACTCGGCGACGTGGCCCGCGCCTTCGGGCTGGAGATCGACATCATCGAGAGCGACGGGCGCCAGCCGGTGGGCCGCGGCATCGGACCGGCGCTGGAAGCACGTGATGTCCTGGCGGTGCTGCAGGGCAAGCCAGAGGCGCCCGCCGACCTGCGCGAGCATGCCTTGCGCCTGGCCGGTGCCCTGCTGGTGCTGGGCGGCGCGGCGCCAGCTGGCGAAGGTGATCGCCTGGCCGCGGCGATCCTCGATGACGGGCGCGCCTGGAAGAAGTTGCAAGCCATCTGCGAGGCGCAAGGCGGCATGCGGGCGCCGCCCGTCGCCACCCACCAACGGCCGGTGGGCGCCGAGGCGCATGGCGTCGTCACGGCCATCGACAACCGCCGCCTCGCCAAGGTCGCCAAGCTGGCCGGGGCACCCGATGCCCAGGCCGCCGGGGTCGAACTGCATGTGAGGCTTGCCAGCGAGGTTGAGCGCGGCACCCCGCTCTATACGCTCAATGCCGAGACGCCGGGCGAACTGGACTATGCCCTGAACTACATCGCCGCCAATCCCGGCATCATCGATATCTCACCATTATGACCCGCCCCCTCCTCGTTGCGCTGCCGGGGGCTGAGCATCTGGCGGTAGGTCTGGCGCGGGCCACCGGCGCCGAGGTGGCCAGTCTCGACCTCAGGCATTTTCCCGACGGCGAGACCTATCTGCGCTACCTGAACGATCCGCGCGGCCGCCCGGTCATCATCGTTTGCCCGCTCGACCGGCCGGACGCCAAGGCCCTTGCCCTCATCTTCGCTGCCGATGCCGCCCGCGACCTGGGCGCCGCTTCGGTCGGGCTGGTGGCGCCCTATCTCGCCTACATGCGCCAGGACCGCCGCTTCAACCCCGGCGAGGCCGTCACCTCGGCGAGTTTTGCCAGCCTGATATCGGCGACCTTCGACTGGCTGGTCGCGGTGGATTGCCACCTGCATCGCTATGGCGCGCTCTCCGACATCTACGCCATACCCGCCGTCAACCTCGGTGCCGCGCCGCTGATCGCTGAATGGGCCGCCCGCGAGGTGGCGCAGCCGGTGCTCATCGGCCCCGATGCGGAATCCAAGCAATGGGTGGGCGAGGTGGCGAGGTTGGCGAAGGCACCTTATGAAGTGCTGCAGAAGATCCGCCACGGCGACCGCGATGTCGAGGTCTCGCTGCCCGATGTGTCGCGCTGGCCGGGGTCGACCCCGGTGCTGGTGGACGATATCATCTCCAGCGGCGAGACCATGCGGGCAGCGCTCGGCCATCTGGCCGGCAGCGGTCTTTCCCCGGCGGTCTGCATCGGCGTGCACGGCATCTTCGCCGCCGATGCCCATCAACGCTTGCTTGCCGCCGGCGCTTGCCGCATCGTCACCACCAACACCATCGCCCATGCCAGCAACGCCATCGACGTCACCGGCCTGCTGGCTGGGGGGTTGAGCGATTTTGTCGATCCGGCAGGCCCGGGTCCAGCTGAGGGAGAAGGAACATGACAAGGCTTTCTCGCATCGTCGCGTTGAACGGGTTGCTCCTGGCGGCCACCGCCCCGGCTTTGGCCCAGACGGCAGACGATCAAGGCATGTGGTGGGGATGGGGCCACGGCTGGGGCTATGGCCACATGCTGTTCGGCGGCTTCGCGATGATCGCCTTCTGGGTCATCCTCATCGTGTTGGGCGTGCTGGCGATACGCCAGTTCAGCGGCGGCAGCGCTGACAATAGCGTTGCGCCGCGCCAGACCCCGCTCGACATCCTGAAAGAGCGCTATGCCCGCGGCGAGATCGACGAGGCCGAGCTTGAAGAGCGCAAGAAGGTGCTCTCGCGCCACTGATCAGCAAAATGGCCACGCTGTACGAGACAGCGTGGCCACCAGAGTGTCAGGCCGGCTTGCGCTTCACTCAGGCAAACGCGGCGCGCGGTTCGCCATCAATAGGGCGAGATGCAGCGATGATAGTAGCCGTCGTAGCCCTTGTACATGTCGGTCGACGGATTATAGGAGCGGTACTTGCTGAGGCACCACTGCACATGGGCATTGCCGCCGTTGTAGTAGGGCTGAGGCGCCGGGACCACCTCGATCGACCACCACGGGCGCTGATAATACCAGCCGTTGTAAAGGTGCCAGCCCGGCCGGTATTGCCGGTAGCGCGGGCCGTAACGGCGGGGATTGTAGCGCCACTGCCTCCTGTGCCTCTTCCTGTACTTGTGCTTGGTCTTGTAGTAGTAGGCCTGCTGCAGGTCACTATTCCATTGCCGCGCCTGGTCGATGCTCTGCGCGGTCTGAGGGTAAAGCATCATAGCTGCTGCGCCACCCATGGTCGCCAGCGATACGCCGGCGGCCACCAAGGCCGTCAGTCCCAGCGTTTTCCATGGTGTTTTTGACATTATAGACTCCTTTTTCAGATCTCTCGCAGCGGGTTGGTACCAGCTACCGCCACCGTTAGCGATGATTTATGTCAACAATTTGCGCTTTCCAATTTGTCACAACCCCAAATTGACGCATGGTTAATGGACTGCCATGCAGCATCCATCGAATTGACGAGACAACCTCGGGACGGTGAGGCGCTTGGTAGCGGCCTCGGTGCCATGATAGGAGATTGTCCCCACATGGATACCGACACCGACAATGCGCGGCACCTGGCCGACAGTTTCGACCTTCAGAACCTGCCGGCGGCGTTTTATGCCGATCCTTACCCGACCTACCGGGCCTTGCGCCGGCATTGCCCGGTCAAGCGCCTGCCGGGCGGTGGCGTCTTCCTGACGCGCTATGCCGACGTGGTCGCGGTCTACAAGGACGCCGCCAGCTTTTCTTCCGACAAGAAAACGGAATTCGGCCCGAAGTTCGGGGCGAGCCCGTTATACGCCCACCATACTACCAGCCTGGTGTTCAACGACCCGCCGCGCCATACGCGGGTCAGGCGCCTCCTCAACGGCGCCCTCAACCCGCGCGCCATCGCCGCCATGCAGGACCCGCTCATCCACCTGGTCGACCGGCTGCTCGATCGCATGGCGGAAAAGGGCCAAGCCGATCTCATCGAGGATTTCGCCGCCGCCATTCCCATCGAGATCATCGGCAACCTTCTGGACGTGCCGAACGAAGAACGATCGCCCTTGCGGGCCTGGTCGCTGGCCATCCTGGGGGCGCTTGAACCGGTCACTTCCGCTGAGCGCGCCGAGGCCGGCAACCGGGCGGTGAGGGAATTCAGCGCCTATCTCGACGGCCTCGTGGCGCGCCGCCGCGCCCGCCCCGGCAACCCCGAAAAGGACGTCCTCACCCGTCTCATCCAGGGCGAAGCCGGGCTTGAGGGTCTTTCCCACGACGAGCTGGTGCAGAACTGCATCTTCATCCTCAACGCCGGCCATGAGACCACCACCAATCTCATCGGCAACGGCTTGGTGGCGCTTTTGGAGAACCCTTGGGAAAAGGCGCGGCTGCTGGCGGCGCCGGATCTCATCAAGCCGGCGGTGGAGGAATGCCTGCGCTATGAAAGCTCCAACCAGCTCGGCAACCGCATGACCACCCGGGAGGTGGAGGTGGGCGGCGAACGCCTGGGGCCAGGCACGCCGGTTCATCTGTGCATCGGCGGCGCCAACCGCGATCCGGCGGAATTTGTCGATCCCGAACGGCTCGATATTGCCCGCACTCCCAACCGCCACCTCGCCTTCGGTGCCGGTATCCACCAGTGCTTAGGCTTGAGCCTTGCCCGCCTCGAGGGGCAGGTGGCGATCGGCAGATTCCTTGCCCGCTTTCCCCGCTATGAGCTGACCGCCAAGCCGGTCCGCGGCGGGCGGGCGCGGTTCCGCGGCTTCCTCAAGGTGCCCGCCCGGCTCGGGGCGTGATGGTTCACCTCGTGAAATGGCACCCCGGCGTGCGTTGCGGAAGGCGCGACAAGGGGGAATAATGCCGGTCAACTCCTGCAACATCGAAACGGGCATCATGACAGGGAGGATTGAGCCAATGAAATATCTGCCCTTGTGCGCGGCGCTGGCGCTGGTGAGCCTTGCCGGATCGGCGTCTGCCTTCGAGATCAAGAGCCCGGCCATCGGTGCCGACGGCACCATCCCGCTGAAATATACCGCCAATGCCTTCGGCTGCCACGGCTCCAACATTTCGCTGCCGCTTGAATGGAAGGACGTGCCGGCCGGCGCCAAGAGTCTGGCGCTCACCATGTTCGATCTCGACGCGCCCACCGGTTCGGGCTTCTGGCACTGGACCATCGCCAACATGCCGCCGACCACGATGTCGCTGGCCGAGGGCGTGGGCGTGGCCGGTAACGCCAAGTTGCCGAAGGGCGCCGCACAGGGGCGCAACGATGCCGGGACGGCGGCCTATTTCGGCCCTTGCCCGCCGGCGGGCGACAAGCCGCATCACTATGTCATCACCATCTTTGCCGTGAAGGCGGACAAGATCGGCATCGATGCCAACACCTCCGGCGCCGTGGTCGGCTTCCAGCTGCACTTCAACACCCTCGCCAAAGCGAGCGTCACCTACACCTACGGTCGCTGACTTCGTTACCTCCAGCCCTTGCCGCGCGCCGATCTTTCGCGCATGGATTTGCGCTCACCGGTAAAGTGAGCTCGGGCAGCAAGGGAGCGGCACGCCATGAAGATAACCGCGATACGGGCCTTTCAGGTCGACCTGCCGATCAAGGAAGGCCGCTATAGCTGGTCGAACGGCCACTTCGTCGAGGTGTTCGATGCAACCGTCGTCGAAGTCGCAACCGATGCCGGCATTTGCGGCTACGGCGAGTGCTGTCCGCTGGGCTCGGCCTATCTGCCGGCCTACGCGGCGGGGGTGCGTTCAGGCCTTGCCGAGATCGGCCCGCATGTCATCGGGCTCGATGCGCGCGATCTCAGCGTCCTCAACCGCCACATGGACGCGAGCTTGCGCGGCCATCCTTATGTCAAGGCGGCCATCGATGTTGCCTGCTGGGACATCCTCGGCAAGGTTTCGGGGCTTCCCGTCTACCGCCTGCTGGGCGGCGCGGCGCAAGATGAGGTGAAGCTTTATCGCGCCATCTCGCAGGAAAGCCCCGCCGCCATGGCCGCCAAGGTCGCCGGCTATCGGGCCGAGGGTTATACCAAGTTCCAGCTCAAGGTAGGCGGCGATGCCGATACCGATATCGAGCGCATCCGCCTGTGCGCCAGGGAAATGCGCCCCGGCGACATTCTGGTTGCCGATGCCAATACCGGCTGGACCATGCACGAGGCCGCCCGCGTGGTCGCCGCCGTCAGGGATGTCGATGTCTATATCGAGCAGCCTTGTCCCAGTTACGAGGAATGCCTCGTCACCCGCCGGCGCACCTCTTTGCCGTTCGTGCTGGACGAGGTGATCACCGGCACCGATATGCTGTTGCGGGGGCTCGCCGACGGGGCCATGGACGTCATCAACCTGAAGATCTCCAAGGTGGGCGGCCTTACCAGGGCGCGGCTGATGCGCGATCTGTGCATCGCCTCAGGGCTGCCGATGACCATCGAGGACACCTGGGGCGGCGACATCGTGACCGCCGCCATTGCCCATCTCGCCCGCTCGACGCCGGAGGAATTTTCGTTTTCCGCCACCGACTTCAACAGCTACGGCACCCGCGACATCGCTTCTGGCGCGCCGAAGCGGGTCAACGGCCGCATGACGGCGCCGGATACGCCGGGCCTCGGCATCGAACCGTTGTTCGATGTGCTGGGCGATCCGGTGCTGGTGATCGGCGAGGGGGCCTGAAACGCCATGCAGACAACAAAGGTCATCCATGTGGTGAGCTGCCATGCCGAGGGTGAGGTGGGCGATGTCATTGTCGGCGGGGTCAAGCCGCCGCCGGGGGAAACCTTGTGGGCGCAGTCGCGCTTCATCCACGAAGACCAGGCCTTGCGCAACTTCGTGCTGAACGAGCCGCGTGGCGGTGTGTTTCGCCACGTCAATTTGCTGGTGCCGCCGAAGGATCCACGCGCCGCCATGGGCTTCATCATCATGGAGCCCATGCACACCCCGCCCATGTCGGGGTCGAATTCCATGTGCGTGGCAACCGTCCTGCTGGAGACCGGCATCGTCGAGATGAGCGAGCCCGAAACCCGTCTGGTGCTCGAGGCCCCGGGCGGCCTCATCGAGGTCGTCGCACAATGCCAGGGCGGCAAGGCGCGATCGGTTCGGGTGACCAATGTGGCCTCCTTCGCCGACCGGCTGGATCAGACCATCGAGGTGGAGGGGATCGGCACGCTCACCGTCGACACCGCCTATGGCGGCGACAGTTTTGTCCTCGTCGATGCCGCAAGCCTCGGGTTTTCGCTAAAGGCCGACGAGGCCCGCGACATCGCCACGACCGGCGTGAAGATCACCCGCGCCGCCAATGCGCAGTTGGGCTTTCGCCATCCCGAGAACCCCGAATGGCGCCACGTCTCGTTCTGCCAGTTGACTGCCCCGCTCGTCGATGAGGCGGGCGTTCCTTCAGGCCGCAACACCGTGGTCATCGACCCCGGCAAGCTCGACCGCTCGCCGACCGGCACCGGTTGTTCGGCGCGCATGGCGGTGCTGCATGCCAAGGGCATCCTCAAGGAGGGCGACCGCTTCACCGGCATTTCCATCATCGACAGCCGCTTCGACTGCCGCATCGAGCGTACAACCGAGATCGGCGGCCGGGCGGCCATCGTGCCTTCCATTTCAGGCCGGGCATGGATCACCGGCACGCATCAGCACATGCTCGATGCGCAAGACCCGTGGCCCGGCGGCTACCGGCTGTCGGACACCTGGCCGATGGGCTGACCGAATTGCCGTCATTGCGGCGCAGGCCGCAATCCAGGGCACGCGCAAGCGAGCCTTTCCCACCCTGAAAACCCGTCACCCCGGGGCTTGACCCCGGGGCCCATTCCGCTAGCCTCACCGCGTGGCGAGGCCAGCGCCCTAAGTGGCAACGGCACGGACGGTAAAACTCAGGGCAAGGCCGCCCAGTTCGGAAGGTTCAGCCTTCAGGGCGCTGCCGTATTCGGTGAGGATGTCCTGGACGATGGCGAGACCGAGGCCGGCGCTGCCACCCTTTTCATCCAGCCGGCGGCCGCGCTCGAACAGCTTGTCGAGGTTTTTCGGCGCGACGCCGGGGCCGTCGTCTTCCACCCTGACGGCGACATCGCCGCCGGCGGTACGGGCTGAAACCCTGACCCGGGTGCGGGCATAGCGCACGGCATTTTCCACCAGGTTGCCCAGGATGTCGTTGAGGTCGTCGGGATCGAGCGCAATGACGGCGTCGCGGGCGATGCGGACATCGAAGGCGACGTGCTCGCCGTCGGGGGTGCGCGCCACCGTCTTGACGATGGCGGCTGCGGCCGGCGCCAGCGCCGAGGCGAGGCGTTGCCCACGCTGGTGGCGCAGCCGTGTGCGGGCCAGTTCGCGTTCGATGTGGCGATGCATGATCTGGGCGGAAAGCTGGATGTCGTCGGCGATCGAGTTCTCACCCGCCTGGCGCAGGCGGCGCACGTCGCTGGCCAGCGCCGTCAGCGGCGTCTTCAGGCCGTGCGCCAAGTCGCCGGCCCGGTCGTGGGCCCGCTTGATGGCTGCCTCCTGGGCATCGAGCAGGCTGTTGACCTCGCCGACCAGCGGGGCGACCTCTTCGGGCACGTCGCTCGACAGGCGCCGCGCGGTGCCCTCGCGGATTTCCCTGATGGCATCCTTCAGGGTCGTCAGCGGGGCGAGGCCGGCACGCACCTGGAACCACAACCCGGCCAGCAACAACACCCCGAGGAGGCTCAGGCCCGGCAACAGGTCGCGCGCAAAGCCGACGCGCAAGGTGTCGGCCACCGCATGATTGATGGCGACCGCAATGACCACCGGCACCTCGCTGGTGCCGTTCTCGATGATCAGCCGGCGCTCGTGGACGATCAGCGGCTTGCCGTCCGGCCCGTTGCCCGAGCGCACCACCACGGCGCCGGGGGCGGCCCTGCCGGGGGCAAGCGCCAGATCGCTGTCCCACAAGGAGCGCGAGCGCAACAAGGCGCCGGTCTTTTCGTTCATCACCTGCCAGTAGAGGCCGCCATAAACCTGCTCGAAGCGCGGGTCGGCCGGTTGGCGCGCCAGCGACAGGGCACCTGTCGCATCGACCCTGAGGCTGCCGGCGATCTGGGCGATATGGGTATCGAGTTCCTCGCCGATGCGCCGTTCCACGTGGCGTTCGAACAGCGAGGTCAGGCCGATGCCGGCGAGAACGAGGGTGGCGGTAATGCCGACGAAGGCGAACAGGAACAGCCTTAGCCTGAGCGAGCGCAGCGTCATGCGGGCATGGGTTCCACGATATAGCCGAAGCCACGACGGGTCTCGATGATGTCGGCCCCGAGCTTCTTGCGCACCCGGCCCACCAGCACCTCGACGGCGTTGGATTCGCGCGCGAAATGTTCGGCGTGAAGCTGCTCGGCCAGTTCCTGCTGCGATACCACGCGGCCGGCGTGCAGCATCAGGTAGGAGACCAGGCGGTATTCCTGCGGCGAAAGCGGCACCGGCACCGAGCGCACCGAAACCCGCATCTGGCGCTGATCGAGCGTCACATCGCCGATAGTGATGGCGGGAGCGGCATGGCCGGCGGTGCGGCGGATGATGGCCCTGAGGCGGGCCATCAGTTCGTCCATCTCGAAGGGTTTGGGCAGATAATCATCGGCCCCGGCGTCGATGCCTTCCACCCGCTCCGACCACGAACCGCGCGCCGTCAGCACCAGGACGGGAAAGTTGCGCCCCGCCGTCCGCCACTTCTTGAGGATGGTGAGGCCGTCCATGAGCGGCAGGCCGAGGTCGAGGATGACGGCGCCGAAATCCTCGGTATCGCCGCGGAACCAGATTTCCTCGGAGTCGGCCTCCACTTCCGGAATGAAGCCGCTGGCGCGGAGGACGGCTGCCACGTCGGACTGGATGCGCAGGTCGTCTTCGGCAACGAGAATCCGCATCGCCTATTCTCCATGGTCCTTCAAGCGATCGCCGTTGCGGGCATCGACGCGCAGTTTGAGGCGCCGTCCGCCGGGGTCGATGTAATAGATCTCGTAGACCGGCGTGCCGTGCTCGTTCTCCAGGGCGACATTCACCACCTCGCTGCCCTTGGGCAGTTTGGCCTTGGCCAGCGCGGCGGCCAGCGGCACGAAGCGGCCGGCCTTCTTGGCCTGGTAAACGGCCTCGGCCTCGTCGTCGTGATCCTTGAGGGTCGTTTCGCCGGCGCGCGCCAGACCGCTGCCCAACAAAAGGGCCGCCAGGGCTGCAGCCATGAGCATGCGGCTGCCGCGGGATTTCTCACAAGCGATCATCCATCCTGCCTAGTTTCTGCCCCATGACAACGCGCTGACAATCGCCAGCATGGGTCGTTCGCCGCCAGCATGCCACAACGCGCCCGGCGGCGCACGCCAGCCATGCAACCCTCGGGGTTGCCGGTGGCGGCCGGTCATCCGATAAGGGAGCCGTCGCCGACAACCTTGCCGAAGGAGCCCCCACCATGCCGCGCCCCGTCATCATCACCTGCGCCGTCACCGGCTCGATCCACACGCCATCCATGTCGCCGCACCTGCCGGTTACCCCTGCCGAGATCGCCGAAGCGGCCATCGGCGCCGCCGAGGCGGGCGCCGCGGTCGTCCACCTGCATGCCCGCGACCCGAAGGACGGGCGGCCCGACCAGAGCCCGGAAGCCTTCGAGCCGTTCCTCAAAGTGATCAAGCAACGCTCGGGCTGCGTCGTCAACATCACCACCGGGGGTGCTGCCACCATGTCGATCGAGGAGCGGGTGCGACCGGCCGCGACCTTCAGGCCGGAGATCGCCTCGCTCAACATGGGGACGATGAATTTCGGCCTTTATCCCATGCTGCAGCGGTTTTCCGAGTTCAAGCACGACTGGGAGCGGCCCTACCTGGAGGGCTCGCGCGAGCGCATCTTCAAGAACACCTTTGCCGACATCGAACACATCCTGAGAACTTGCGCCGAAAACGGCACCCGCTTCGAGATCGAGTGCTACGACATCGGCCACCTCTACACGCTCGCCCATTTCGCCGAGCGCGGCATCGTCAAGCCGCCGTTCTTCGTGCAGTCGGTGTTCGGCATTCTGGGCGGCATCGGCCCGCACCCGGAAGACATCGCCCACATGAAACGTACCGCCGACCGGCTGTTCGGCGGCGATTACTGCTGGTCGGTGCTGGGGGCGGGGCGCAACCAGCTGCCGGTAGCGGCGATGGCGGCGGCGATGGGCGGCAATGTGCGGGTGGGCCTGGAGGATTCGTTGTGGATCGGCCCCGGCCAGTTGGCCCGCTCCAATGCCGAGCAGGTCAAAAAGGTGCGGCAGATCATCGAGGGCCTGGGGCTTAGCATCGCTTCAAGCGATGAGGCACGCGATATCCTTGAACTCAAGGGCGGCGACAAGGTGGGGTTCTGAGGCGGGTCATTCTCAGCCCTCAGCCGATGCCGGCTTGCCATAAACTGGCACGAGCCCCATTTCCTCTGCTATGAGAAGTCCCGTTTCACCAAGCAGGTCTCGCATGTCGCCCGTATCCGCAATCTTTCGCTGGCTGGAAGGCGTCACCGGATCGTTTCCGCCGGAGACGCCGGAAAAGCCGCCGGAGACGTTTTCCGGCTTCATCGCGCATTATGCCCGGCCGTTCTGGCCGCTGATCCTCGCCAGCTCGGTGCTGTCCATCGCGATTGCCCTGATCGAGGTGTCGCTGTTTTCCTTCGTCGGCAAGATCGTCGACTGGCTGAGCCATGCCAACCGCGCCACCATCTGGAGCGATCACGGGCTCAAGCTGGCGTTGATGGGCGGCCTGGTGGTGTTCGTGCTGCCGGTGCTGAAGTTCTTCTACGAGGCCTTCGTGCATCAGGGCCTGTTGGGCAATTTCGCCATGCGCACCCGCTGGCAGACCCACCGTTACGTGCTGCGCCAGTCGATGGAGTTCTACCAGAACGATTTTGCCGGGCGGATCGCGCAAAAGGTGCTGCAGACGTCGCTGGCGGTGCGCGATGTCGTGATGAAGATGACCGAGGTGCTGGTTTATGTGGCGGTCTATTTCACCGGGGCGCTCATCTTGTTCGCCTTCAGCGATCTCAGGCTGTCGGCACCGCTGGCGATCTGGTTCCTGTGCTACATGGTGGCGCTCAGCTACTTCGTGCCACGGCTCAAGCGGGTGTCGAGGGAACAGGCCAATGCCCGTTCGGTGGTCACCGGACGCATCGTCGACAGCTACACCAACATTCCCACCGTCAAGATGTTCGCCCACGCCGAGCGCGAGGATGGATATGCGCGCGAAGGCATGGAGGGCATGCTCGATACGGTCTACCGGTCGATGCGGCTGGTGACGCTGTTCACCCTGACCCTCAACACCCTCAACAGCCTGCTGTTGTTCACGGTATCGGCGCTGTCGATCTGGCTGTGGTCCATCGATGCCATCACTACCGGCGCCATCGCCTTCACCATCGGGCTGGTTTTACGCCTGCAGGGCATGGCGCACTGGATCACGTGGGAGGTATCGGGGCTGTTCGAGAACATCGGGGTGGTGCATGACGGCATCGAGACCATCGCCCGCGAGCGCGCCGTGGTGGATGCAAGCGATGCCCAAACGCTCAGCGTGCCGCACGGCAAGATCGTTTATGAACATATCGGCTTCAACTACGGCAAGCCCGGCGGCCATGGCGAGCGCGGGGTGATCGATGATCTCTCGCTCACCGTCGAGGCGGGCGAGAAGGTGGGGCTGGTCGGACGTTCGGGGGCTGGCAAGTCCACCCTTGTCTCCTTGTTGCTGCGCTTCCACAACCTGGAAAGGGGCCGCATTGTGATCGACGGCACCGATGTGGCGCACGTGACCCAGAACTCGCTGCGCGCCAATATCGGCATGGTGACCCAGGATACCTCGCTGCTCAACCGCTCGATCCTCGACAACGTGCGCTACGGACGACCCGAGGCCACGATGGACGAGGTGATCGCCGCGGCGCGCCAGGCGCACGCCCACGATTTCATCACCCAGCTTGAGGACGTGCGTGGCCGAAAGGGTTACGAGGCGCATGTGGGCGAGCGCGGGGTCAAGCTTTCCGGCGGCCAGCGCCAGCGCATCGCCATCGCCCGCGTACTGCTCAAGAACGCCCCCATCCTGATCCTCGATGAGGCCACCAGCGCGCTCGACTCAGAGGTCGAGGCGGCGATCCAGGAAAGCCTTTATACCCTGATGCAGGGCAAGACCGTCATCGCCATCGCCCACCGCCTGTCGACCATTGCCGCCATGGACCGGCTGGTGGTCATGGACGAAGGCGAGATCATCGAGCAAGGCAGCCACGATGAACTGGTGCGGCGCGGCGGCCTTTACGCCGAATTGTGGCAGCGCCAGTCGGGCGGCTTCCTGGCCCGCGAGGCCGCCGAATAGGAGCGTTCTTGTCAGCACCCGGATCGGCGCGAGGCAAGGCAAACGGTCATTGCTGATCGATAAGCCTCGTGCCCTCGGCATAGACCTGGGTCCACTTGAGGATCGTGAAGGCCTTGCGCAAGCCCGTCGGCCAGAACGGGTCATGGTGGATGAGCCGCTCGACCTCGCAGGCATTGTCCGCCTCCACCAGCCACAGCCCGCCGGCGGCGGCACCCGATGTTTCGCTCAACGGTCCGGCGGCCAACACCGATTGCGCGTTGGCTTCGAGAAACGCCAGATGCGCAGGCATGTGCATCTTGCGAATCCCCGGTTCCGCGTCGGGGTTGTCTTCGAAAAGAATGATGTACTTCATGATCGGCACCTCCGATTGGATCATTTGCAGAACCCTAGACCGGCAAATTGGCGTATTGAATTCGCCTGATTGCCGTATCAATCTGCAAAAATGCAGGATCATGACTGGAACGACCTGAAATTCCTTCTGGCGCTTCAACGTACCGGCACGCTGGCGGCGGCGGCGCGCGTTCTCGGGGTCAACGAAACGACGGTTGCACGGCGGCTGAGGGCGCTGCAGCGCAGCCTCAAGGTTGTTCTGTTCGTGCGCGGCAGGGCAGGCCGATACGAGGCCACGGAGGCCGGTCTTGCCGCCATCGCGCGCGCCGAACGCGTGGAGAACGAGAACATATCGCTCAGCGAGATGGCAGGCAGCTTCAACGCCCGGCTTTTCGGCACGGTGCGGATCACCTCGGTCGCGATGATCATCAATCGGGTCCTCGTTCCCCGGCTGGCAGCCCTGCGCGCGGCTCATCCGGCCCTGACCGTCGAACTGGTGGCGGATGCTCGCAACCTGAGCCTCGGCAAGAGAGAGGCGGACCTGGCGTTGCGGCTGGCCAGACCGCAGGCCGGCGGCTCGCACACCAAGGCGCGCAAGATCGGGGAACTGGTGTTCGCCGCCTACTGTCCGGCCGCAATACCTGAGGAGAACTGCGGCAGCCTTGACTGGATCGGATATGACGATACGCATGCCCATTTGCCGCAGGCACAGTGGCTTGCGGCGGCCGGCGCCGGGACGGGATCCGATTTTCCCTGCTTGCGCGTCGCCGATGCGGAAACCGCCCACGAGGCGGTTGCTGCGGGCCTGGGGCGCACCATCCTGCCGCGGATTGTCGCGGACACCGATTGTCGACTGCGTCGCGCAAGCACCAACACGGTGCTGCCGACAAGGGAGGTCTGGCTGCTCTCTTATGACGATCAGGGCGTGAGGAGGTCCGTCGACGTCGCCAAGACGTGGCTCACGGCGATCGACTGGGCGCTCTGGCGCTGACAGGCCGACAGGTTCGCCTTGCGCCCCTTGACGTTTGCTGAAACCGCCCACAAGCTTGGCCCCGCGTCAATCAGGGGATCAACGCATGTCCGACACCAGCCAGGCGGCACCCAACCGCTGGAAGCGTTTTTCAGACTGGGACGAGCGGCCCTTGCGGCTCGACAACTTTGCCGCCGAGGACCCCGCCAACGGCTTTTCCGTCATGGCCGGCGCCCGCGACCCCAAGCCCGGCGTCGCCATGTCGGGCGGCCGCATCACCGAACTCGACGGGGTGCCCGAGGCCGACTTCGACATGATCGACATATTCATCGCCCGCCATCACCTCGACCCCGAGGTAGTGGAAGAGGCCATGGCCATGCCCTCCATCGAGGTCGCCCGCATGCTGGTCGACATGCACGTGCCCCGCACTGAACTGACGCGGCTGGCCCACGGCATGACGCCGGCCAAGCTGGCGGAGGTGGTGGCGCACCTCAATTCCATGGAAATCGCCTTTGCCTATTCCAAGATGCGGGCGAGGCGCACCCCCGGCAACCAGGGGCACGTCACCAACGCCAAGGACGATCCGGTGCAGCTTGCCGCCGATGCCGCCACCGCGGTCGCCTTCGGGTTCGACGAGATCGAGACCACCATGCGGGTGTCGCGCAATGCCTGGTCGAACGCCCTGGCGTGCTGCGTCGGGGCGACGGTGGGGCGGGCGGGCACGTTGTTCCAGTGTTCGAGCGAGGAGGCCGAGGAACTGCAGATCGGCATGGCGGGCTTTACCTCCTATGCCGAGACGGTGTCGGTCTACGGCACCGAAAAGGCCTTCATCGACGGCGACGACACGCCCTGGTCGAAAGCCTGGCTCACCGCTGCCTATGCTTCGCGCGGCATCAAGATGCGCTGCACGTCGGGGGCGGCATCGGAACTGCTGATGGGCTTCCATGAGGCCAAGTCGCTGCTTTATCTCGAGGCGCGGTGTTTGTGCATGCAGCGCGCCATGGGGGCGCAAGGCACCCAGAACGGCGGCATCGACGGGGCACCGCTGGCCGCCAGCATCCCGGGCGGGGTGCGCGGGCTGATGGCGGAAAACCTCATAGCGGTGTGGCTCGATCTGGAATGCGCCAGCGGCAACGATGCCCGTTCGTCGGAATCGGAAATCCGCATCGGCGCCAAGATCCTGCCCTATCTGATCGGCGGCTCCGATCTCATCTGTTCGGGTTTCGGCTCGATACTGAAATACGACAATTCCTTCAACCCCTCGCTGTTCAATGGTGAGGAAATGGAGGATTACCTGGTGTTGCAGCGCGATTTCGAGGCTGACGGCGGCCTCACACCAGTTGAGGAGACACGGGCGCTGGAGGTCAGGCGACGCGGCATAGAGGCGCTAGCGGCGGTGTTCGAGGAACTGCGGCTCGGCAGCATCGACGAAGCGATGAAGGCCTCGGTGATCGCCGCGTCGGGCTCGCGCGAGACCCAAAGCTTCATGCCGCGCCAGGTGGCCGGCATCTCCGCGGCGATCAAGGATCGCGGCATCACCGTCGTCGATGTCATCAAGGCGCTGAAGGCACGCGGCTTTCAGGCCGAGGCGGAAAACCTTTTGGCGCTGGTCAAGCTCAGGGTATCGGGCGATTATCTCCAGACCTCGGCCATCGTGCGCGGCGACCGGGTGATTTCCGCCGTCAACGACCCCAACGACTATGGCGGGCCGGGCAGCGGCTATCGCATGAGTGACGCCAGGCGGGCGGAAATCGCCGCCATCCGCGACGTGCTCGACCGCGACGAGGTGCTGAGGGCCGAGGCCACCTACGAGGCCGCCGAGGCCCAGCGCATCGCCTATCGCAACATGGGCCCGGCCAGGGTGGGCAACGATCCCGATGAAGTGGTGGTGGGGATATCGCCCGCCTTCGGTGAAAAACTCTTCAGGACACTGGCCGGCCATCCCTTGAGCCGGGTCCTCAAGGCGATCGTCGGCGGCATCGAGGAAAACGGCAAGCGGGCCCGCATCGTCAGGATGCACCACACCGGCGATACCTCCTTCCTCGGCCTGTCGGCGGCACGGCTTTCCGGCTCCGGCATCGGCATCGGCCTGCAGGCCAAGGGCACCGCCGTCATCCATCAAAAGGAGCGCCTGCCGCACAACAACCTGGAGCTGTTCTCCAACGCTCCTATCACCACGCTGGAGCATTATGCCGACCTGGGGCGCAACGCCGCCATCTATGCCGCGGCCGAGATGCCCGAACCGGTGGTGGTGCCCACCAACGGCGAGGCGCTGGGGGCGCGCTTTCATGCCCGCGTCGCCCTCATCTATGCCATCGAGACCGGGCTTTGCCGCGACGGGGCGGCGCCGGAGGAAATCGCGCTGGAATTCCTCAAGGGTGCGGCATGAGCGATACGCCGAAAGACGGGGCGAAAACGGGAGCGAAGGTTGGGGCGGGCGATTATCCGCTGGCCGAAAAGCGCCCCGAACTCGTACGCGGGCGGCGCGGCAAGGGCATCGAGGAGGTGACGCTGGATGCCGTCATGGCGGGCGAGGCGACCATGGCCGACCTCACCATCACGCCGGAAATGCTGCGCCTGCAGGCCGATATTGCCCGTTCGGCGGGGCGCCCGCGGCTGGCGGAAAACCTCGAACGCGCCGCCGAGATGGCCGATGTTCCGCAAGACGTCATCATGGCGGTGTACGAACTGCTGCGACCGGGACGGGCAAGGAGCACCGCCGACCTCGCCGCCATGGCGTCGACCTTGCGCACCACCTACAAGGCCGAACGCCTTGCCTCATTCATTGAGGAGGCCGCCCAGGTCTATGAAAAGCGCGGCCTTTTCACCTTCCGCTACTGAATTTTCCGAGAGGTCCCGGATGAACTGGAAGACCGACTGGCGTTCGATCTATTACCACGGCGCCCCCGAGCCCGATGACCTCGATCTGAAGCCCGCCGAAACGGCGCTATTGGTCATCGACGTGCAGAACACCTATCTGGAGCGTCCGGATCGCGCCGGCCTCTCAGCCGCCGAGCAGGCCCGTTACGATGCCTGGACGCCGTTTCACGAGCGCATGAACGCTCAGGTCATCCCGCGCACCGCCGATCTTCTCACCCGCTTCCGCCGCCACGGCATCGAATGCGCGTTCGCGCGTATCGCCTGCCAGACCGATGACGGGCGGGACCGCTCGCTGAGCCAGAAGAAGCCGGGCTGGAACAACCTGCTGTTGCCCAAGAACCTTCCCCCCTCGCAACTGGTGCCCGAACTCAGCCCCCAGGGCGACGAGATCGTGGTCACCAAGACCACCGATTCGGCGCTGACCGGCACCAACCTGCGCCTCATCCTCACCAATCTCGGCATCCGTAACGTCGTCTGCTGCGGCATTTTCACCGACCAGTGCGTCTCCTCGACGGTGCGCAGCCTGGCGGATGAAAGCTTCAACGTGGTGGTCATCGAGGACTGCTGCGCGGCCGGCAGCGACGAACTGCACGTAAAGGAACTGGAGATCATCAACATGATCTACTGCCACGTGATGAGCTCGGGCGAGCTTGCCGGCATGATGGGGCTGGACTGAGCGGCGTGGCGGGTGCCGCGCGGGCGACTTTGGCGGCCCTTTTGCGTCATGGTTAATGATTTGTTGACGACTGTCTTCGATGATCCCAGCCGAGACAGGTGAATGCCGATTCCGGCACCCGTCCGGTGGAGTTCCAGATGACGCCCGACACAATCGCCCGACGCCCCGAAGGCCGCATGATGGCAAGATTTTTCATGGCCGCAGCGCTGGTGTCGGCGCTTGGCGCCTGCGGGGCCCGGCTGGCAAGCAACCCCCCGGTCGACAACTTGTCCACCAGCAGCATTACCCAGCCGTCCATCAAGGCAACGGCGCAAGCCGGCAAGGCATGGCAGGCCAATCCCGGTGACGTGCAACTGGGTGTCGCCTATTCGCGTCAATTGCAGGCGCTGCAACAGAACGAGCAAGCGCTCAAGGTGCTGCAGACGGTCGCGGAGCACAATCCCGACAACACCGAGTTCCAGGTCTACTACGGCAAGCAACTGGCCTCCTTCGGCCGCGGCGATGAGGCCGCGGGCATCTTGCGCAGGGTGGTCGATAGCGGCAAGGGCGACTGGAAGACCCGCTCGGCGCTGGGTTCGGCGCTGGCCCAGCAGGGCAAATATGTCGAGGCCCGCCAGCAGTACCAGGCAGCGCTTGCCATGAAGCCCGGTGAAATCTCGATCTACAACAATATCGGCATGTCCTACATGCTCGAAGGCAAGCTCGACCTGGCCGAGAAGACACTGCGCCAGGCGCTGGCACTTCCCGGCGGTACCGAGGAGCCGCAGGTACGCCAGAACCTTGCCCTGGCGCTCGGCCTGCAGGGGCGTTTCGATGCCGCCCGCGAAATGGCCAGTCGCGACCTGCCGCCGGCAACCGTGGAAGCCAACATGGCCTATCTCAAGCGCATGCTGGCGCAAAGGAATACCTGGCAGCAACTCCAGCCGACCAGCCAGCAGGGGACTTGACGGATCGTTCGGCGAGGACGGCCGCCCTTTTTTAGCCCTGAAAGCGCGTCACAGCACAGGCTTGGCGTCCCTGCGGCCGCCTCGCCTTGGCCGCAGGATCGCTGCTGTCTCGAGGGTCCGATCCATCCGCCAGCTTCACGGAGCCCCCCTTTTTTGCATCTGACCGGGAGTAATCGGTGAAACGGTTCTTATATGCACTTGCCATCCTGGCCATCCTGGCGGTCATCGCCGTCGTGGCGCTACCATTCGTCCTGTCGCCGGCCTTCATCGCCGACCAGCTGGCCCAGAGTGTGCATCAGGCAACCGGGCGGACGCTGGTCATGGGCGACAGCCCGCGGCTGTCGCTGTGGCCGGAGATCGCCGTCGATATCGACAATGTGGTATTGAGCAATCCGCCGGGGATGTTCGAGGGGCGGTTCGTCTCCGTCGATCGCATGAAGCTCAAGATCGGCATCGCGCCGCTGTTCGAGCATCGCCTGGAGATCCGCGAACTGACCCTTGTCAGGCCACGCGTCGGCCTCGTCGTCGATGGCCAGGGCAAGGCCAACTGGCGTTTCGATGCGGGCAGCGACAAGGTAAAGAGCGACAACGGCAGCGAGGCCGGCGCGATGCCGGACATTGCGCTTGCCCCCATTTACATCCAGGATGGCGACATCCGCTATCTCGACGAGCGCAGCGGCACCGCGCTGGCCATCGAACACGCCGACCTCACCATCACCGCACCCAAGCTCGATGGCCCTATCGACCTCAAGGGCCATGCCACCTGGAAGAACCAGCGGGTGCAGCTGGATTTCTTCGTCAAGGCACCGCGGCGGCTGGTGGGCGAGGGCTCGCCTATCGACCTGGCGGTCAACGGCGCGCTGGTCAATGTGAGCTTCGACGGCCTCGCCCGCCTCAACGCCGGGTTCGATCTGGCGGGCACCGTGGAGATGGACGCTCCTTCGTTGCGCGATATGGCCGAATGGCTGGGCAAGCCGCTGCCGCCGGGCGCCGGCCTCAAGGCCTTCAGCGCCAAGGGCGGGCTGGAATTGACGGATCAGGCCGTCATCCTGAAGAAGGCCAGTATCGGGCTCGACGGCATGAACGCCAGGGGCGACATGAGCATCGACCTGAGCGGCGATCGGCCTGATATCGCGGCCTCGCTGGGTATCGACCACATCGACATCGATGCCTACCTCGGCCCGCAGCCAAAGGCGCCGGCGGACGCAAAAGGGATCTATGCCTGGTCGGGCGCCCCCATCGACGTGAGCAGCCTTACGGCGCTTGATGCAAGGCTGGCGCTCGCCGCCAACGAGATCTCGTATCGTGACGTGAAGACGGGCAAGGCCCGCATCAATGCGACGCTGAAAGGTGGCAAGCTGATCGCCAACCTGTCCGACATGACCTTCTACAACGGCAAGGCCTCGGGCGAGGTGGTGCTGTCGGCATCGAAGGGCGCCGCGGTGGTGCAGGGGCGCCTCACCGCCGAAGGGGTGGACGGCTACCGGCTGCTGAATGATTTCGCCGGCTTCAAACGCATCGCCGGCACCGGCACGTTGAGCGTATCGGTGGCGGCCCGCGGCAAGAGCCAGCGTGAACTGGTTTCCACCCTCAACGGGGCAGCGGCGATGCGTTTGACCAACGGCGCCGTGCGCGGTATCGACATTCCCGCCATGATGCACGCGGTGGGGAGCGGCATTTTATCAGGCTGGGGTCAGCCGAACGCCAAGGATACCGAATTCACGCGGCTGGATGCGACCTACACCATCTCCGACGGGGTGGCCACCAGCAACGACCTGAAGCTCATCGGGCCGCTGGTCATGGTGACGGCGGCCGGCAGCGCTGATCTGCTTGAGCGGCGCCTCGATTTCAAGGTCGAGCCAAAACTGGTCGCCGCGCTGAAAGGCGATGGCAGCACCGATGCCGCCGTCACCCTGCCGGTGCCGCTGGTGGTCTCGGGGCCGTGGGACGATCCAAAGATCTATCCCGACATCAAGGGGCTGCTGAAGGATCCCAAGGCAGGCTACGACAGCTTGCGCAAGATGATCCAGCTGGGCCAGACTGTCGACCTGAAGACCGAGGCCACCAAGGCGGGCGACAAGGCCAATCAGCTACTGAACGGGCTTCTGAACGGCAACAAGCCGGCCACCGATGCCACCGGGAAACAGACCACGCCATGATCAGGGTTCAGGAATCCCCCTTCGATGCCGCCGCCGAGCTTGCCTCATTCCGGCAGGCCCATGGCAGCGACGGGGCGACGGTGATGTTCCTCGGCACGGTGCGCGAGGTGACCGGCGCGCAGACGATTACCGCCATGACGCTGGAGCACTATCCGGGCATGACCGAACGCCAGCTCGAAGCCATCGGTGATGAGGCGCACCAGCGCTGGCCGCTTTCCGCCAGCCTCATCGTGCATCGCTACGGCCGCATGCAGCCGGGCGAGGACATCGTCATGGTGATCACCCAGTCGGCGCACCGCGATGCCGCCTTCGAGGCGGCACGCTACATGATGGACTTCCTCAAGACCAGGGCGCCGTTCTGGAAGCTGGAGGAAGGCAAGGCCGGCGACAAGGCCTGGGTCGAGGCACGCGACAGCGACGAGGACGCGGCGCGACGCTGGCAGGATACCAAGGACTAAACAGCCGTAGCGGGCGTCGTGGCCTAGGGCCGGTGGCGGTCGAGCCAGCGGTTGAGCCGCTTGACGTCTTCGGGGTCCACCCTCAGACCCAACTTGGTGCGCCGCCACAGGATATCTTCCGCCGTCATCGCCCATTCGTGGCGCACCAGGTATTCCACCTCGCGCTCATAAAGATCGGCACCGAAATGCGCACCGAGCTCGGCCTCGGTCTTCACGTCCGCCACGATTGATGCTGCCCGCGTGCCGTAGGCGCGGACCAGCCGGTGGGCGTGATCGGGCGCCAGGACGGGACACGCGGTCTTGAGGGCGGCAATCTGGCTCTCCAGGGCATCGATGGCGAAATCGCCGCCCGGCAAGGCGGCGCCGCGGGTCCAGGCCGCGCCCATGGTGGGCAGCAGCGGCGACAGGCGCTGCATGACCTCGGCGGCGAGGCGTCGGTAGGTGGTGATCTTGCCGCCGAAAACGTTAATCAGCGCCGCCCCGCCGTCCGGCGTGGTCAGTTCCAGCACATAGTCGCGGGTCGCCTGCTGGGCAGCGCTTGAGCCGTCGTCGTAGAGGGGGCGGATGCCGGCGTAGCTCCACACCACATCGTCGGGTGAAACGGGAGCGGCGAAATATTCGTTCACCGCCCGGCACAGATAGTCGATCTCGGCGGCGGAGATATGGGCGGCGCGCGGGTCGTCGCCGACATCCACATCCGTGGTGCCGATGAGGGTGAAGTCATGCTCGTAGGGGATCGCGAAGACGATGCGCTGATCGGCATTCTGGAAGATATAGGCGCGCTGGTGGTCGAACAGGCGCGGCACCACGATATGGCTGCCGCGCACCAGCCGGATGCGCGCCTGGCGGTTGAGCTTGAGGCGGGTGTTGAGGACCTCGGCGACCCATGGGCCGGCGGCGTTGACGAGGACGCGCGCCTCGGCATGGCCTTCCTTGCCGCCTTGATGATCGGTGAGGTCGAGGTGCCAGCGACCGTCTGCGCAGTTGGCGCCGGTCAGTTCGGTACGCACCCGGATATCGACACCGCGGGCGGCGGCGTCCATGGCGTTGAGGACCACCAGGCGGGCATCGTCGACCCAGCAGTCGGAATATTCGAAGCCCTTGACGTAGTGGTCCTTGAGGGCCTTGCCGGCGGCGTCGGTGCGCAAGTCGATGCTGCGGCACGCCGGCAGGCGGCGGCGGCCGCCGATATGGTCGTAAAGGAACAGCCCCAGGCGGATGAGCCAGGCCGGGCGCAGGCCCTTGTGGTGGGGCAGCACGAAGCGCATGGGCTTGATGATGTGGGGGGCCATCCCCCACAGCACTTCGCGTTCAAGCAGGGATTCGCGCACCAGGCGAAAATCGTACTGCTCGAGATAGCGCAAGCCGCCATGCACCAGCTTGGTGGAGGCCGAAGAGGTGCCGCTCGCCAGGTCCGACTGTTCCACCAGCAGAACCTTCAGGCCGCGCCCCGCCGCATCGCGGGCGATGCCGCAACCGTTCACACCCCCGCCGATCACCGCGATGTCGTACACCCGACCTCTCCACTATATCCGTTTGGCTTCGACGTTTCGCCTATCACCGCGCCGGCGCTGCCATCTCAGCCGCGGCGCGGCATGAACTGCTTGAGATCGACGCTTTCATCGCCCACCTGATCGCGGGTCGGGCTGATGCCGGCCTCGATGAGGCGGCGGGCCAGCATGTGGTCGGCCGGGCGGTTCATCGAATCGACGCACACCAGCCGGTCGCCGGCGAAATGGAACACCGAAAACCGCTTCGATGCCGGATCGCCGCGCACCACATGCGCATCCGCCCCCATGGGCAGGCCCGCCATCTGCAGTTTCACATCGGCCTGGTCGGACCAGAACCACGGCACGCTGTCATAAGGTACGCGCTGGCCGAGCAGCGATTTGGCGGCGATCTTGCCCTGATCGGTGGCATTCTGCACCGATTCCAGCCGGAAGCGACCGCCGGCGAAGCGGTTGGGGTGCTCGGTGCAATCGCCCGCCGCCACGATCAGCGGATCGGAGGTGACGGCGAATTCGTCCACCACGATGCCGTTGCCGCACTCAAGACCCGCTTGCGCCGCCAGTTCCATGTTGACGCTCGCCCCCACCCCGATGACCACGGCATCGGCAGCGATCAAGCGCCCATCGGCAAGCTCCACATGGGTGACCTTGCTGCCGTCGCCACCCAGCCGCGCGATCTTGGTCGAGACGTGAACGGTGTTGCCGAGGCTCTTTTGAAAGTCTTCAAAGAACGCCGAGGTGGCCGGCGCCACGGCGCGGCCCATGAGGCGCGGCACCGCCTCGATCACCGTCACCTGCTTGCCCAGCACGCGGGCCGAGGCCGCCACCTCGAGGCCGATGAAGCCGCCGCCGATCACCACCAGGGTTTCGGCCGTTTCCATGAGGTGCTTCAAGCGGTGGGCATCGGCCAATGTGCGCAGGGTAACGACGCCTTCCAGATCGGCACCGGCGATGGGGAGGGTGCGCGCCCGGCTGCCGGTCGCCAGTGCCAGTCGGTCATAGGAAAGCGATTGTCCCGATGCCGTCTGCACCTTGCGGGCCTGCCGGTCGATGGCCGTCACGCGTTCACCGCGCAAAACCTCGACGCGGTTGGCCTCGTAAAAGTTCTCCTCGCGGATGGGCAGCGAGGCCTCGTCGGCCTTGCCCATCAGGTAGGCCTTTGACAATGGCGGGCGCTGGTAGGGCAGGAACGGCTCGTCGGCGATCATGGTGGTGGAGCCGTCGAAGCCTTCCTGGCGTAGCGAGGCGGCGATCTGGTAGGCGGCCTGCCCGCCCCCGACGATGATGATGGTTTCGGTCATGGGGTATCCCTAAAAGGGGCAATCGGGATCGAAGTCGGGTTTGCGCTTTTCCTTCAGCGAAGCCAACCCTTCGCGCACTTCCGGGCCTGAAAAGCCCAAAAACTCCAGCGCCAGCGAGGCATCGAAGGTGGGGCCGGCCAGACGCAGCCAGTTGTTGAGGGCATGCTTGGTGAAGCGGATGGCGGCGGGTGCCCCCTTCGCCAGCTTGCGCGCCACCTGCAGGGCCGTCTCGATCACCTTGTCATCATCGGCGACCAGTGAGACGAGGCCGATGCGCTCGGCCTCCTCGCCGCTGAGGGCATCGCAGGTGAGGAGATAGTATTTGGCCTTGGCCATGCCGCACAGCAGCGGCCACACGATGGCCGAATGATCGCCGGCCGCCACTCCGAGCCGGGTGTGCCCGTCAATGAGGCGGGCGGATCGTCCGGCGATGGTGATGTCGGCCACCAGGGCAACCGCCAGCCCCGCCCCGACCGCCGGGCCCTCGATGGCGGCGACGATGGGCTTTGTGCAGTTGATGACGTTGTAGACGAGGTCGCTCGCCTCCTTCCACGTCCGCGCCCGGGTCTTCCAGTCGTCGGCCATCTTCTCGACCAGCTTCAGGTCGCCGCCGGCGGAATAATTCCCACCCTCGCCGCGCAGCAGCACCACCGAGGTCTCCGCGTCGCGGTCGATGTCGCGCCACACCTCGGCCAGTTCGCGGTGGCCGTCTTCATCCAGCGCGTTGAGGCGGCCGGGCTTTGAGAGGATGACCTCGAGGATGCGCGCCTCCGGCCGGTTGAATTTCAGCGCCTTGTAGCGGGCATAATCATGAGCCATGGGGCATCTCCGGGGGGCGCTCAGTCGGGGGTGTGGATGGAAAGGCCGAGGCCGGCGCGGCGCTTCAGCCACAGGCTGGGGCGGTAGCGGTCATCGCCGGTGATACTCTGCGCCCGTTCGAGGATGGCGAGGGTGTCGGCCAGCCCCATATGCTCGGCCAGTTCCAGCGGCCCCAGCGGGTAGTTGAGGCCGAGGCGCATGGCGAGGTCGATCTGTTCGGGCGCGGCGATGCCGATCTGGGCCATCTCGCAACCGAGATTGGCGATCATGGCGCGCATGCGCTGGGCGATGAAGCCGGGCGAATCGTTGATCGCCGTCACCGCCCGACCGCTCTTAATGATCAGCGCGGCCACGGCATCGCGCATGGCCGGATCGGCGCCGGGCGCCGTCATGACGGTGACGCGTCTGGAGGTATCGCAACTGAGATCGAGGCCGACGAGGCGACGATGATCGACCTCGGTCCTGATGGCGTGGGTGGTGCAGTCCTCGCCCAGCAACTCGGCGACGATGGGGCTGTTTCCGTCGTCGCTCGCAAGCAGCTTCGCCCCGAGGCTGGAAAGCAACGGCAGCGCGGTTTCGTCCACCTCGTTGAGCACCAATGTCGTCGCCGGCGCAGCGGTCGTCAGGTAGTCGCCCGAGACGTCGTCGATGCGATGGCCCTTGTCGTCATAAGCGTAGCTGCCCTGCCCGGACTTGCGTCCCAGACGTCCCGCCTCCAGCAACGCGCGATGCGGAAACGACGTCTTCAGGCGCGGGTCCTGGTTGTAGCCGTCGTAGACGAACAGGCTCACCGGATAGTTGACGTCGACGCCGGTCAGGTCGGCCAGTTCCAGCGGTCCCATGCGGAAGCCGCAACAATCGCGCATCACCGCATCGATCTCGGGCGGCGTCGCCACCCGCTCATGAAGGAGGCGCATGGCCTCGGTCGTGTAGGCGCGCCCGCCGAGATTGACCAGGAAACCGGGGGCATCCTTGACGATCACCGGCACCCGGCCCATGTGCTTGCCCAGCGCTTCGAGGAAGGCGATCACCTCATCGCTGGTGTCGGGGCCACGCACCACCTCGACCAGCTTCATCAACGGCACCGGATTGAAAAAGTGCATGCCGGCGATACGGGCGCGGTTGCGGCAGTTCCTGGCGATCGAGGCGATCAGCAGCGAGGAGGTGTTGGAGGCCAGCACGCAATCTTCGCCGACGATCGCTTCCAGTTCGGCAAAGATCTTCTGCTTAAGCTCGAGGTTCTCAAACACCGCCTCGATGACCGCATGGCAACCGGCGAGGCCTGAGAGGCTTTCCACCATCTGCAGGCGCTGGCGGCAGGCATCGGCGTCCGATCTGGCAAGCTGGCCCTTTTCGACCAGCCGGTCGATGCGCTGCATCACCGTTGAGGCTGCGCGGGCAGCGGCGCCGTCGCCGGCGTCATGGACGCTCACCCGCATGCCGCCGGTGAGCGCCACCTGCATGATGCCCTGGCCCATGGCCCCGGCGCCGACGACGCCCAGGTGCAATTCGCCGCTTGATGGATCGATCATGGAAAACGCCCCCAATGTAACATCGCGGGCGCTGGCGCCGCCCCGGTCGCGGCGGTTTAAACCGGCACAGGTCATTTTTGAAGGCCAAAACGCCGAATTGAGGCAGCCGCCGCCCGGCGATCGTATCCGGCGGGTCAGGCCGAGCCGCCACTCACCAGCTTGACAGGCGGCTCGTCCTCGTTACGACCGGCGATGCGCTCGGCCGCCGAGGCGTTCCACGCCGACACACACGGGATCTTGGAGAAATCCACCCGGTCCTTGTAGTGGCTGGCGATCTCGGTCACTTCCGCCAGCAGCCCCTGCTTGAGCGTCACGGGCTCCAGGCCCAATGCCAGGAAGCGGTCGTTGGCGACGAGGAGGTCATTTTCATCGGCTTCCTGGCGCGGGTTGGGCAGCCGGGCGACCTTGGCGCCGGTCATGTCCGCCACCAGCTTGGCTAGGTCGCGCACCCGGTGGGTCTCGGTGACCTGGTTGAAGATCATCACCCGGTCACCCTTGGCCGGCGGGTTCTCGCATGCCAGCTGGATGCAGCGCACCGTGTCGGAGATATGGATGAAGGCCCGGGTCTGACCGCCGGTGCCGTGCACCGTCAGCGGGTAGTCGACGGCCGCCTGCATCAAGAAGCGGTTGAGGACAGTCCCGTAGTCGCCATCATAATCGAAGCGGTTGATCAGCCGTGGATCGCGCTTGGTCTCCGGCGTCTGGGTGCCCCATACGATGCCCTGGTGGAGATCGGTGACCCGCAAGGCATCGTTCTTGTTGTAGAACTGGAAGAACAGCTGATCCTGGGATTTGGTCATGTGGTAGATCGAGCCGGGATTGGTGGGATACAGGATATCCTGATCGATCAGCCGCTCGCCGCCCACATCGACCTTCACCAGCAGGCAGCCTTCGGGAATGCGCTGGCCGGTGGTGGTATAGCCATAGACCCCCATGGTTCCCAGATGCACCAGATGCACATCGCGGCCCGCTTCGACGATGGCCGCGCACACATCGTTGGTGGCGTTGAGGTTGTTGTTCACGGTGTAGCGCTTGTGCCGCGCCGACTTCATGGAATAGGGCGCCGCGCGCTGCTCGGCGAAGTGCACGATGGTATCGGGACGGAACTCGCGGATCAGGCCCACCAGGCGGTCGAAGTCGGTGCCGACGGTGAAGTTGGCATAGCCGATGTCGCGGCCCGAAACCTGCTTCCAGGCCTCGAGACGCTTCTCGATCGAAAAGATCGGCGTCAGCGATGCCGTCGAAAGCTCGTTGTCGATGTCGCGGCGGGAGAGATTATCGACGATGAAGACGTCATGGCCCAGATCGGACAGGTGCAGCGACGTCGGCCAACCGCAAAACCCGTCACCCCCGAGAATCACAATGCGCATATTTACTCCCATACCTTCCACAAATGGAGGCCCGATGCCCGCGCCTTGACAGGGAACGAATCAAAACGGGTCTATTCTACAATTTTATTGCCTGCCCTTGGCGTCAATCTGGCGGCCTTGGTCTAAAGGCGTCCGCCGTACCCGGCAGCCGCGTTCTTACACCCATCCCAAGCCCTTCGCCAGCGCCGGGAAAGACGATGGCCTAAAGACGAATTGTGGCAAAGTTTTACATCAGCGAGAATTTGCGACCACGCCTTGGTGCGTGCATTGCCCTGCCTGAGGTTGAGGGCCTTGCACCCCTCGGTGGGTGCCATGCATCGATCGCCGGGCGCCGTGGCAGCCTTTCGGGCAGGGCGTCTTTGGGCTATCTTGCCCCGGCAAGGCGCCATTTTCACAACAAGAACAGGTATCGACCGCATGACCTTGAGACATTTTCCTGCCCGCCACATCCATAACGCCAACGCCGATCCTGCTCGGGCCTACGGCAGCGAACAGGCAGCGGTGATCAATCTTGCGGCGTTTGCCGAAGCGCGCCGTGAAATCTCCTCGTGGCCGGGCTATGGGGCAACGCCGCTCCCAGACCTCGAAGGTCTCGCCGCCGAGCTTCAAGTAGGGCGCATCCTGTATAAGGACGAGTCCAGGCGCTTTGGCCTGAAGAGCTTCAAGGCGCTGGGCGGGGCCTATGCGGTGCTGAAGGTGATATCGCACATCCTCAGCCAACGTGACGGCATCGCCGGGGTGACGGCGGGCGACCTGATCGCCGGCAAATATCGCGACAAGGTGAAGGATATCGCGTTCGCGGCGGCCACCGACGGCAACCATGGCCGCTCGGTCGCCTGGGGGGCCCAGATGTTCGGCGCGCAGTGCCATATCTTCCTGCATGCCCATGTCAGCAAGGCACGCGAGGCCGAAATCGCCCGTTACGGTGCCCACATCGTGCGCGTCGAAGGCAGCTATGACGATTCGGTGCGCACCTGCGCCACGCAGTCTGAAGCCAATGGCTGGCATCTGGTGGCCGACACCAATTCCGGCGGCGGCGATGCCGCGGTGCCGGCCATGGTCATGCAGGGCTATACGGTCATGGTCGATGAGTTCCTCGCCCAGTCGAAAGGGGCCCGGCTCACCCACGTCTTCGTTCCCGGCGGAGTCGGTGGGGTCGCTGCGGCAATCGCCGGCCATCTGTGGGAGCTTCAGGGGGCGGCGCGCCCGCGCATGGTGGTGGTCGAGCCGCAAAAGGCCGACTGCATCTACCGCTCCATCGCCGCCGGCGAACCGGTGCCGGTGCCGGGCGACGTCAACACCTTCATGGCCTGCCTGGCGGCGGCTGAGGTCTCGCCGCTGGTCTGGCCGATCCTCAAATACGCCATCGACGATGTCTTGACGCTGCCGGAAGACGCGAGCCCCGCCGCCATGCGGGCGCTGGCGTCGGGTTCAGGCAAAGACCCGGCGGTGGTGGCGGGCGAATCGGGTTGTGTGGCTACTGCCGGCCTCATCTCCGCAGCGCTCGATCCCGTCTTGAGGCGCGATCTGGGGCTCGATTCCTCATCCGTCATCGTCTCCATCGGCAGCGAGGGGGCAACCGATGCCGAGACCTATCGCCAGGTGGTGGGGCGCAGCGCCGAAGAGGTCGAAGCCCGGGCGGCGTGACCTTCAAGGCTCAGTGCAGAAGGCGCGAGGTGGTAACCGTTTTCATTTCGATGTGGGCGATGAGGTCGCTGCGCTGGGCTTCGGCGGCCGCCATCCGCGCTGCGGCCTGGCGGGCCGTGCTGGCGTTAGATCCGAAGGCGACGATGCCGCCTATGATGTCGGTGACGGCGGCGATGAGGCCGAGAGGATAAAAATTCACCAGCCCGATCAGCGTCGCTGCGATCCAGGCGCCGCCGCCGGTCATGGCGAGGCGTGCCGCCAGCATGATCTTTCGGCAGCTTGCCACCTCCCCGGCCAGAACCTCAATCTCGGCCTCCAGGCGGGTGATTTCCCTGACCACGTCGATTTCGCTCATCCCCTCGCCCGCGCATGCCTGGCGTATCGGCCAGCATATTCCATCCCTTACGGCGGCAAAGCCAACGGCTTTTCGCACAATTCAATTGACGCCGCACGCGCGGCCTGAATAGACTTTTGCCGTGGTATCCGCCGGGGACCTCGATAGTTAGCGGCCCGCGTGGATGTCGGTCGTGCCGGGGACCGCCGCACGGGCGGTCTATTTTGCGGGTGGTGTTGTGAGAGGGGCTTGAGGGTGATGGTCTGGTTCGTTGCCGCAATCATCCTGGTTGTCGCCGTCATTGTGGCGATCGCCTTCCTCAATCGCTTCTACAGGAAAGCGACACGCGAGATCGCGCTGATCCGCACCGGCGCCGGCGGCCAGCGGGTGGTGCTGGACGGCGGTGTCATCTCGGTGCCGTTCCTGCACAAGATCTCCGAAGTCAACATGAAGACCACCGGCCTCGAGATCGAGCGCCTGGGACCGAAGTCGATCATCACCAAGGACCGCCTGCGGGTCGATGCCGCGGCGGAATTCTATGTCAGGGTGCAGCCGAGCCGCGAAGGCGTGGCCACCGCGGCCCAGGCGCTGGCGGGAAAATCGTTCCGGGCCTCGGAACTGGCCGAGACACTGGAAGGCAAGCTGGCCGATGCGCTGTTGTCGGTAGCGGCTCGCTACACCATGGATGAATTGCAGGACAAGCGCGCCGAATATGCCGCCGAGGTGTCGCAGATGCTGGAGACCAACCTCGCCCAGAACGGCCTGGTGCTGGAATCGGTGTCGCTGAAGCGCCTCGACCAGACGCCGTTCCACGCGCTCGATGAGAACAACGCCTTCAACGCGCTCGGCATGCGGCGCCTCGCCGAGATCATCGCCGTCAACAAGAAGGAACGCGCCGCCATCGAGGCCGATGCCGAGGTTTCGGTGCGCCAGAGCCAGCTCGATGCCACCAAGCGCAAGATGCAGATCGAGCAGGAAGAAGAACAGGCCCAGATCGATCAGCAGCGCCAGATCGAGATCACCCGGGCGGCGAGCCAGGCCGATGTCGCCGAGCAGCAGGCAACCGCCGAGCTCCGGCGCGAGCACGCCAGGATCGCGCGCGAACGCGAAGTCCGCACCACCGAGATCGAACGCGACCGGGCGCTCAGGGCGCTCGACGTCGAGGCAACGCTCGCCACCGAGACGGCCAAGGCCGACAAGGCCATCACGCTGGCCGCCAAGCGCATCGAGGAATCGAAAGCACTGGCCAAGGCCGAAGCGGCCCGCGCCGAGGAAGTGGCCGCCGCCGAAGCCGTCGACACCACCCGCTCCAGGGCGGTGGCCGAGCGCGACAAGGCGCTTGCCCTCATCCGCGCCGCCGAGCAGGCCGATGTCGATACCACCCGCGTCAAGTCGGAGACCGGCACCATCCTCGCCATGGCTGGGGCCGAGGCCAAGGCGATAATCGACCGTGCCAAGGCGGAAAAGGACCATCTCATCGCCAAGGCCGAAGGCACTGCGGCGCTGGTCAGGGCCGAAAATGCCCAGTCGGCCGAACTCATTTCCATGAAGCTCGACATGGCGCGCATCGATGCCCTGCCGGAGATCGTCACGCGGATGATGAAGCCGGCGGAAAAGATCGAATCGATCCGCATCAACAACATCACCGGCTTCGGCGGCTCATCGCCCTATGGCGGCGGCGACAAGGCGGGCGGCGACCCGGCGGCGATCAACCAGGTGGTGGACGGGGTGCTGTCCATGGCCTTGCAGTTGCCGGCGGTGAAAAAACTCGGCGAGGAGGTCGGCATGAACATTTCCGGCGGCCTGAAAGGCCTGTCGGACGCGCTTGGCGGCGGCGCGGCGGACAAGCCACACGACAAGACACCCCGGAAGAAGAAGAAGAACTGAGCGGACCGGGCCGCGACGGATGCCAGCACGATCTTCACCCATGGCCGCTTGTGGGCGGCCGTTGCACAAGGAAGAACGCCCATGATCATCGACCGCAGAAGTTTCCTCAAAGGTTCATCGCTTGCCGGCCTGGCGCTGGCAGCACCCGCCCTCATCGGCCGCGCCCAGGCAGCCGACAATATCAAGCTGGCCTCGATCCTCGACCAGTCGGGCGGCCTCGACATCTACGGCAAGCCGATGGCCGACTGCACCCAGATGGCGGTCGATGAGCTCAACGCCGCCGGCGGGCTCCTGGGCCGCAAGATCGACCTGATCAACTACGACCCGCAGTCGACCATCCAGTACTATACGCAATACGCCACCCAGGCCGCCGTCGGTGACAAGGCCGATGTCGTGCATGCCGGCATCACCTCGGCCTCGCGCGAGGCCATCCGGCCGATCTTCGACCGCTACCAGACGCTGTATTTCTACAACACCCAGTACGAGGGCGGGGTGTGCGACCGCGACTGCTTCTGCACTGGCTCGACGCCGGCCCAGACGGTGGAAAAGCTGGTGCCCTATGCCATGAAGAAATTCGGCAAGAAGGTCTACATCATCGCCGCCGACTACAATTACGGCCAGATCACCGCCCAGTGGGTGAAGAAGTACGTGACCGACAACGGCGGCAGCGTCGCCGACACCGAGTTCTTCCCGCTGGATGTCACCAGTTTTGGCCCCACCATCAACAAGATCCAGGCCGCCAAGCCGGACATGGTGTGGTCGGCGCTGGTGGGCGGTGCGCACATCTCGTTCTACCGCCAGTACGCCGCGGCCGGCATGAACAAGTCGATCCCCATTGCCTCGACCACCTTCGGGGTGGGCAACGAGCACAAGTCGATCTCGGCCGAGGAAGGCAACGGCATCCTCACCGCCTACAGCTATTTCGAGGAGATCGACACGCCCGCCAACAAGGCCTTCGTGAAGCGCTTCCAGGCCAAGATGGGCGCCAACGCGCCGGCCCTCAACGAGCTGGCCGCGCGCAGCTACGAGGGCATCATGCTGTGGGCCGAAGGCGTCAAGAAGGCGGGCACGACCGACCGCATGAAGGTGATCGAGGCGCTGGAATCGCCGGTGAGCCTCGACGGGCCGAGTGGCCACATCTCCATCGACGCCAAGACCAATCACTGCGTGCTCAACGTCTATCTGGCCGAGCTCGAGAACCAGGCGTTCAAGATCGTCGAGAGCTATCCGGCGCAGCCGCCCGCCGACACGCTTCTGGTTTGCGATCTTCAGGCGCATCCGGACTCGGCAAAGTTCTACTTCGAGAACGGCCTAGCCGCGGCGGGGATCAAGTAGCGGGGTTTTGAGCCTCGCATCGTTGTCGCGAAAGCGTAGCGATGTCCGGTTTTGGTGAATGCAACTGGCGATGAGGATTGGTCCGGCAAAGCGCCAGAAAAACGTGTCATTGCCGGGCTTGTTCCGGCAATCCACAACCATCGTCGGCGCAATTGTCGCTGCGACGGCGGTTATGGATGCCCGCAACAGGTGCGGGCATGACGGCCTTTGGGATCGCGATCAGACCTAGCAAGCCCCCATCTGGGGCGTAGGGGGAAGTCAAGTCTTGGACCTGTTCATCGCACTGGTGTTGCAGATCGTCTACGGCATCGCCAACCTGGTGCTGATCTCGATGGGGCTGGCGATCATCTTCGGCATGATGCGGGTGATCAACCTGGCGCATGGCGAGTTCTTGATGCTGGGCGGCTATACCGTCGTCATCGCCACCAACCACGGCGTCAACATGTGGGTGGCGATGCTCATCCTGGCGCCGCTGGTGGTGGGCGTCATCGGCATCATCGTCGAACGCTGCCTCATCCAGTTCCTTTACGGGCGCATGGTCGACACGCTGTTGGCCACCTGGGGCTTAAGTCTGTTGTTCATCGGCCTCGTCACCACCTTGTTCGGCGCCCAGACCGAGACCACCATTTCACCGCCGCTCGGCTTCATCCAGATCGGCGCCTACACATCGAGCGCCTATCAGCTGTTGCTGATCTTCATCGCCATCGTCCTGTCGCTCGCGGTCTATGCGGTTCTCAAGCTGACGAAGCTGGGGCTGGTAGCGCGCGCCACCATGCAGAGCGCCGACATGGCCTCGGCGCTGGGGGTGTCGACCAAGCGCATCTACATGATCACCTTCGGCCTCGGGGCAGCGGTATCGGGCCTCGCCGGCGGTTTGCTGGCGCCGGTCACCGGCGTTCTGCCCAATATCGGCGCCACCTATATCGCCAAGGCGTTCATCACCGTCATCTCCGGTGGCGCCGCCATCCTCGCCGGCACCACTTCGGCCTCCATCCTGCTCGGCGGCATCAACGGCATCATGAGCTTCATCACCGGCCCGACGCTCGGGGAAGTGGCGCTCCTGGCTGCCGCCATAATCCTGCTGCGCTTGATGCCGCGCGGCATCACCGGACGTTTCTTCAGGAAGAGCCTGTGACCTGGGGCCGCGAAAATCGCTGGCGGGTGGCGGTCGTCCTCATCGGCCTCGCCTTCACGCTGTTTGCGCCGGGCGTTTTACAGCTGTTCACCATCATCAATCTCACCACCGCCATCGCGCTGGCCATCCTTGCCCTGTCGCTGGCCCTGATCTGGGGCTATGGCGGCATCTTGTGCTTCGGCCAGACTGCCTTTTTCGGCATAGGCGCCTATGCCTACACCATCGCCGCCATCAATTTCGGCGGGTCCACCTGGGCGGTGCTGGTCGCGGTGCTGGCGGCGGCAGCGTTTGCGGCGATCATCGGCTATTTCGTCTTCTACGGGCGGGTCAGCGATGTCTACATGGCCGTCATCACCCTCACCGTGACGCTCATCCTCTACAACCTCCTGCGCCGCACCTCGGGACCGGAGTACAAGATCGGCTCGGCGCTTCTCGGCGGCTTCAACGGCATCACCTCGCCGCCCCTCAACCTGCCGTGGGCGCCTTATTCGATGCTGTTTCCCCAGCATGTCTTCTACGTGGCGATGATCGCCCTGATCGCGGCCTACGTCTTTAGCGCCTGGCTGGTGCAGACGCATTTCGGGCGCGTCAGCGTGGCGGTGCGCGAGAACGAATTGCGCGCCGAACTGCTGGGCTACGACATCCGCTTCTACAAGCTGGCTCTGTTCACCATCGGCGGGGCGCTGGCCGGGCTCGGCGGCATCTTCTTTGCCAACGGCGTCGGGCGGGTGACGCCGGACATGTTCAACCTCTACAGCTCGGCGCTGGCCATCATCTGGGTGATCGTCGGTGGCCGCGGCACCCTGGTCGGCCCGGTGCTGGGCTCGTTCGCGCTCTTTTACCTCATCGGCTGGCTGGGCACGCAAAACACCGTCAACATCAATCTGGTGCTCGGCATCATCCTCATCATCTTCGTTCTGGTGGTGCCGCGCGGGCTGTTGCCGACGCTGGTGCGCTGGTGGGACGCCGGACGCGACCGGCGCGCCATGCAGCGGCGCGAACTGAAACTCAGGCGGCGGCGCGGCACACGCGCGGCGGAGGCGACCCATGAGGGGTGAGATCGTCGTCGAGACCCGCAATCTCTCCATGCACTTCGGCGGCGTGAAGGCCGTCGACCGGGTGAACTTCAACCTGTGGGAAAACGAGCTGCGCTGCCTCATCGGCCCCAACGGGGCTGGGAAAAGTACCTTCTTCAAGTGCCTCACCGGCCAGTTGACGCCGACCGCCGGCGATGTGGTGATCCGCGATTTTACCGCCACCGGGCGCCAGCCGCACGAGGTGGCGCGTCTCGGCGTCGGCATCAAGACGCAGGTGCCGAGCGTCTTCGATGGCCTGAGCGTTGAGGAAAACGTCTGGCTGTCGGCGCGCAAGTGGCACAATGCGGCGCGGGCGAAAAGCTTGACGCGCGACACCCTGGAGCGGCTGCAACTGGGCGACATCCGCGGCCTGCAGGTCGGGCTGCTGGCGCATGGCCAGCGGCAATGGGTGGAGCTCGGCATGGTGGTGGCGGCAGAACCGTGGCTGGTTTTGCTGGACGAGCCGGCCGCCGGCATGACGCATGAGGAGACCGAGCGCACCGCCGAGCTCATCCGCGAGATCAACCGCACCGCCACGATGATCGTGGTGGAGCACGACATGCAGTTCATCCGCATGATCTCCTCGCGCGTGACGGTGTTTCACGAGGGCCAGATCCTCATCGAGGACACCATGGACGTCATCACCGCCGATCCGCGCGTGCGCGAAGTGTATCTGGGGCATCGCCACCCATGAGCGCCCGTCCCCCCATCCTCGAAGCCAAGGGGCTCGGCTCGGGCTACGGCCGGGTGCCGATCCTGCACGGCATCGACCTTGCCGTCGGCGAAGCTGAGATCGTCGGCATCCTCGGCCACAATGGCATGGGCAAGACGACGCTGCTCAAGACGCTGATGGGGATCATCCCGGCGACCGCCGGCTCCATCGAATTCGACGGGGTCGACATCACTCGCCTGCCCGCCCATGAGCGCAACCGCATGGGGCTCGCCTACGTGCCGCAGGGGCGCGGCATCTTTCCCAACCTTAGCGTCTACGACAACATCCGCATGGGCATCGCCACCCACGACGACGACGAGGACCAGGCGATCCGCCGCATCCTCGAGGAGTTCCCGCGCCTCGAACGGCTGCTGGATCGCGATGGCGGGGCGCTGTCGGGCGGCGAGCAGCAGTTGCTCGCCATTGCAAGGGCGCTCATCAGCGAGCCGCACCTCGTCCTGCTGGATGAACCAACCGAGGGCATCCAGCCCTCCATCGTCGATGAAATCGCCGACATCCTGAAAAAGCTCAACCGCAAGCGCGGCATCTCCATCGTGCTGGTGGAGCAATCGCTCGAATTCATCACCGAACTCGCCCACCGCATCGAACTGATGCAGAAGGGCGCAATCGTCGCCGAGATGACCGACGTCAAGGCGGGCGATCCGGCGCTGGTGGCCGAGTTCGTCGGCTTCGGCGCCGGGCGGGCGCGCCCCGCCGCTCAACCAAAGCCCGTGGCGGCACCCCCGCAGCGGCCTGCCGCCCAATCCCCGGTTACCCCCGAAATCCCACCCCAAGCCGCCAGGCCGCGTGCAGCAGAGCCGCGCGCCACGGCGAACTATGAAGGGCAAGTCTCCATGTCTGTCAGGCGCCCCACTTTCGGCCAGCTCAAATCCATCGTCACCGGCTTCGGCATGAACATGTCGGATGATCGGATCGGCCAGTTCCTCAGCCTCATGGACGAGACCATCAAGGCCTATGACGCGGTCGACGCCATGCCGGACTACCTGCCGCCGGTCGATTATCCGCGCAACCCGGGCTATCGCCCGTCGGCGGAAGAAAACCCCATGAACGCCTGGTACATCAGGACCGAGATCAGGGGTGCCCCGCGCGGCGCGCTGGTCGGCAAGAAGGTGGCGATCAAGGACAATGTGTGCGTCGCCGGGGTGCCGATGATGAACGGCTCATCGACACTGAAAGGCTATACCCCCGATATCGACGCGACCGTCGTCACCCGCCTGCTGGATGCCGGCGCGATCATCGCCGGCAAGTCGCACTGCGAGGCCTTCTGCCTGTCGGGCGGCAGCCACACCAACGCCACCGGCCCGGTGCACAACCCCCACAAGCACGGGTATTCGGCCGGCGGCTCGTCGTCAGGCTCCGGCGCACTGGTGGGGGCAGGCGAGGTCGACATGGCGATCGGCGGCGACCAGGGCGGCTCCATCCGCATGCCGGCCTCGTTCTGCGGCTGCTACGGCATGAAGCCCACCCACGGGCTGGTGCCCTATACCGGCATCATGCCGATCGAGACCACCATCGACCACACCGGGCCGATGACCGGCAACGTCTACGACAACGCCTTGATGCTGGAGGTGATCGCCGGCGAGGACGGGCTCGATCCGCGCCAGTACAACGTCGAGACCGACAAATATACCGCACGCCTGGGGCGCGGGGTGTCGGGCTTGCGCATCGGTGTGGTGAAAGAGGGGTTCGGTCTTTCCTCGTCGGAGGCCGATGTCGACGCCAAGGTGCGCCAGGCGGCTGAAAGCTTCAGGAAGCTCGGGGCCAGCGTCGATGAAATCTCCATTCCCATGCACCTGGTGGGTCCGGCCATCTGGACGCCGATTGCCCTTGAGGGTCTCACCAACCAGATGATGAAGGGCAACGGCATGGGGACCGGGTGGAAAGGCATGTACACCACCAGCCTGCTCGACTACCACGCCAACTGGCGCAGCCGGGCGGATGAACTATCCGACTCGCTGAAGATTTCCATGTTCATCGGCCAGTATTTCTTGCGCTACCACCGCGGCCACTATTACGCCAAGTCGCAGAACCTGGCGCGCAAGCTGAAGGAAGCCTACAATGCCCTGTTCCGCGCCTACGACCTGTTGCTGATGCCGACCACGCCGATGAAGGCGACGCCGCTGCCGCCGCCCGATTGCTCGCTGGCGCTCTACTGCCAGCGGGCGTTCGAGATGATCCCCAACACCTGCCCGTTCGACGTCACCGGTCATCCGGCCATGAACGTGCCGTGCGGCATGTCCGACGGGTTGCCGGTTGGCATGATGCTGATCGGGCGCCACTATAACGAGTCCACCATCTACCGGGCCGCCGCCGCCTTCGAGCAGATGGGCGACTGGAAGAAGATGTGACGCCATGACGAGATCGAGATCCCCCCGCATCGCCCCCGCCGACGGACTGTCGCATGTGATCGGCCTGAACGAGCCGCCGCTGGTCGATGAGACCATCCCGGACTTTCTCAAGGCCACGGTGGCGCGCGATCCCGAGCACGAGGCCGCCGTCTTCTGTTCGGCCGGTGAGCGCTGGAGCTATGACGGCCTCATGCGTCGCGCCGACCGGCTGGCGGCGGGCCTCCTGGCGCTGGGGCTCTACAAGGGCGACCGCATCGGCATCTGGTCGCCCAACAAGCCGGCGTGGCTGATCGCCCAGTTCGCCACGGCGCGCATCGGCCTCATCCTGGTCAACATCAACCCGGCCTACCGCCGCCACGAACTCGAATATGCCCTCAACAAGGTGGAGGCCAAGGCCCTCATCACGGCCCGCCAGTTCAAGTCATCGGACTATATCGCCATGTTACGCGACCTGGCGCCGGAACTCGATACGGCGACGCCGGGCCGCCTCAAGGCCAAGCGCCTGCCGCACCTCACCACCGTCATCCAGATCGGCGATGAGCCGCTTGCCGGCATGTTCTCCTTCGATGAGGTGATGGACAAGGGCGGCGGCGGCAACCGCGCCCGCCTCGATGCCATTTCCTCTAGCCTCGATACCAACGATCCCATCAACATCCAGTTCACCTCCGGCACCACCGGCGCGCCCAAGGGGGCGACCCTCACGCATCGCAACATCGTCAACAACGGGCGCTATTGCGCCTATGCCATGGATCTGGGGCCGCACGACCGCCTCGCCATCCCGGTGCCCTTTTATCATTGCTTCGGCATGGTGCTGGGCAACCTCGCAGCGGTGGCGGCCGGTGCTACCATGGTGTTTCCGGGCGAGGCCTTCGATCCGCTTCAATGCCTCAATGCCCTGGCCGATGAACACTGCACCGGGGTGCATGGCGTGCCGACCATGTTCGGGGCGATGATCGATCATCCGCGTTTTGCCGAATTCGACCTGAAGACCCTGCGCACCGGCATCATGGCAGGCTCGCCCTGCCCGATCGAACTGATGAAGCGGGTGGTTTCGCAGATGCACGTCAACGAGATCACCATCGCCTACGGCATGACCGAGACCAGTCCGGTATCGTTCCAGTCCGACACCAGGGACGACCTCGAACGCCGCGTCTCGACCGTCGGGCGCATCCACCCGCATGTGGAGGTAAAGATCATCGATGCCGAGGGCAAGACGACGCCGGTCGGGGAAAAAGGCGAACTCCTGACCCGCGGCTATTCCGTCATGCAAGGCTACTGGAACGATCCCGAACGCACCGCGGAGTCCATCGACGCCGATGGCTGGATGCACACCGGCGACCTCGCCACCATCGATGCGCAAGGCTATTGCAACATCGTCGGGCGGGTGAAGGACATGCTGATCCGCGGCGGCGAGAACGTCTATCCGCGCGAGATCGAGGAATTCCTGTTCACCCACCCCAAGATACAGCAGGTGCAGGTGTTCGGGGTGCCCGATTCCAAGTACGGCGAGGAGGTCGCGGCGTGGATCATCCTCAGGCCCGGCCAGACGTCAAGCGAGGAGGAAATCCGCCAGTTCTGCCAGGGCCAGATCGCCCACTACAAGATCCCGCGCTATGTACGCTTCGTCGACGAATTGCCGATGACCGTCACCGGCAAGGCGCAAAAGTTCGTGATGCGCGAGAAGATGGTCGCCGAACTGGGGCTGGCCGAGGAAAAGACCGCCTGACCAAAGCGCGCGTTACTTGCGGCGGATGCACACCGAGATGTTGTTGATGACCGGGCCGTTCGCCACTTCGGGCGGGGCGTATTTGAAGTCCTTCAGGGCCTTCCTGGCATCCTCGCACATCTGCTCGGTGGGAAAGTTGTCGATGATCTTGGTGTCGCTGACCAGGTTGTGCGGATAACCGCCGTAGACAAAGATCACGAGAAGCCACTCCATGCCTTCCTCCCTGGCCGTTCACCCGACGCAGGCGGGCATTGCCCGCCGGCTGACGCCAACACCTACTCGCTATGCTCGGCGCATGGCAAGGATAGGCACTCTTGCATGGCTTACAAATTGCAAATCGTCGCAATCACCCGGCGGGGCGGCGCGGTGCGAAAATGAGATAGGTGTCGGCATACAGCAGCACCGCGATGGCGCACAGAAGCCACACGGCGAGGCTGAAGCTGCCGGTCTGATCGCGGATCACCCCGATCAGCACCGGTCCGCCGACCCCGCCGATCTCGGCCACCGAAAAGAACAGGCCGCCCACCAGCCCGGCGCGGCCCGGGCCCACCACGTCCTGTTCGATGAGGGTCAGCAGCGACACTGTCATCGTGGCCCCCGAGGCCAGGCCGATCAGCACCAGGCCGGCCACCAGCAGCGGCGCCGAGGCACCGTGCAGCAGCAACAGGCCCGCCGCCGACAGCGCGTAGAGCGTGCGGAGGATCAAGGCGCGGCGCGCCGGCACGGCGAGGCGGGGAAAGACGAGCGCCGAGACCACCCCCATGCAGACCGGAATGGTGGCGAGGTAGCCCGCCGCCTCGGCGGTGTGGCCGCTGGCGCGGATGATCTCCGGCAACCAGTTGCGCAAGCCGTGGTCGATGGAAAACGAGCCGATCACCGCCAGGAGCAACAACAGCACCGGACGCGAGTGCAGCATTTCACGCGCCGCGGTGAGCCCTGAGCCGGTTCCCGATTCCGCCGGCGATGCCTTGATCGCCTGACCCGCCAGCACCCAGCGCCCGCCCAGCCAGATCAGCATCCACGCCAACGCCGCTGCGACCGCGCACCACGCCCACATCCGCAACACCGCCCGCCAGTCGCCGCCCATCGCCGGCAGCAGCAGCGCATGGGTCGTGGCATAGGCTATGATGCCGGCGGTTGCCGGGCCGGTGATGTAGACCCCCATGGCAAGGCCGTGCTCGGGTCCTGAAAACCACCGCCCGATGGTCTGGGGTATACCGGCCGAGAGCATGGGGCCCCCGAACCCGAACAGCGCCACGGCGAGGAGCAGGCCCGCATAGGAATGGGCTTCGGCGCGCAGGAAGCCTGAAGCCGCTATGATCGCTACCCCCAGCACCAGCATGCGTCCCGGCCCGAAGCGGTGCAGCGCCAGGCCAAGGGGGATGGCAACGAAGATATAGACGAACTGCCAGGCGCCGAGGATGGTGCCCATTTCGGCCGCCGAGATGTGAAGGTCCGGCATGATCAGCGCCACCAGCGGGGCGAGGCCGGTGATCGACAGGCCGAAGACGAAATAATTGATCCAGCACCCGGCAAGGATCGCCCAGCGATAGGGATGCTCAGGCATCGACCCGGGCTAGCTCACGCTGTCCGGAAGTTCACGCTCGCGGCGGGCGATGAAGTCACGCAGGGATTCGGCGATCCCCTCGTCCATGGGCGGGGGCTCGTAGGCGGCGAGCATGGCGCGGGCCTTGTCGCGGCCGCGGGTGTCATGGTCCTTGCCGCCTTCCGCACTCCACTGCTCGAAGGAGTTGAAGTCCATGAGGGTGGGCATGAAGAAGGCGCTTTCGAAATGGTCGAGGGTGTGCTGGGTGCCGAGGAAATGGCCTTGCGGGCCGACCTCGCGGATGGCCGCCATGGCGTCGTTGAAATCATCGAACGAGACGCCCTGGGCATACTTGTACCAGGCGATGAGTTGCTCGCCATCGGTGACGAACTTGGAATAGCCGCACGCCAGGCCCGCCTCCAGCCAGCCGGCCACGTGCCAGATGTAATTGGCCCCCGACAGGATGGCGGCGTGCATCAGCATGTTGGCCTCGTAGCCGGCCTGGGCATCATTGAGCTTGGAGCCCACGTGAAAGCCCGAGGTGCGCCACGGCAGCTTGTACTTGCGGGCCAGCGCCCCCATCAAGAACATCATCTGGGCGGCTTCCGGGGTGCCGCCCATGGGAGCGCCCGACTTCATGTCGACGGTCACCATGAACTGGCCGTAGATCTGCGGCGAGCCGGGGCGGATGAGTTGGGTGAAGGCGACACCGGCCAGCGCCTCGGCGTTCACCTGCGCCACCGCGCCCACCGAGGAAGCCGCGGTGGAGGCCCCGCACAGCGCGAAGGGGGCGAGGATCACCGGCTGGTTGTGGCGGGCATAGACCTTCATGGCATCGAGCATGGTGGCATCCCACACCAGCGGCGAATTGCAGTTGGTGATGGCGACGAGAACGGGATTGTCCTTCACGAACTCGGCGCCGAACACCAGCCCGGCCATCTTCATCGCGTCCTCGGCCCGTTCCTTCGCCGTGACGATGCCCATGAACGGCTTGTCGGAAAAGGTGAGAGCGGAATGGATGATGTGCAGGTGGCGCTTGGGGACGGAGATCTCCATGGGCTCGCAGATGATCGACGAGGATGAATGGAGGCTCGGCGTCATGTAGGCGAGCTTGTGGAAATTGTTGAGGTCGGCGAGTGAGCCATAGCGCCGCTGGTTGTCGAGGTCGCGTACATAGGGCGCGCCGTACATCGGCACGAAGACGCAATTTTTGCCCCCCACCTTGACGGTGCGTTCCGGGTTGCGGGCGTTGAGGGTGAACTCCGGTGGCACCTTCGACACGAGGTCCATCAACAGGGCGCGGTCGATGCGCACCCGGTAGCCGGAGACATCGGCGCCGGCTGTCTTCCACAGAGCCGCTGCCTCGTCGTCGCGGAAGTCGATGCCGACCTCTTCAAGGATCTTGCACGAGGCATCGTGGATCAGCTCGATGGCTTCTGCCGGAACGATCTCGTAGACCGGGATGTTGCGCTGAAGCGTCGGGAAGGACGGCACCGCCCGGGCTCTCAGGTGACGGCGCGCGTCGCGCCCGCCGCCGCGCCGGCTGGTGGCCGAAACCTGTTTGGAAAGGGCATCAATGTCGACCATCACCGCCTCCCGCCGACAATTTGGCTAGCCATCGAGACTAGCTGCTTTTGCCCGGCGGCGAAGTGCGCAATTCCGACCGTTCGCCGCGATTGAGCGAAGCGGGCCGGCCCCCCTCACTTCGATGATCGATAACCGATGTGGCTGGTGAGGCGGATTTCGAGCTTGTCCCAGATGCGGCGCAGGATCTCCACCATGGCCAGATAGATCAGCGCCGCCCACAGGTAGACGTCGAAATTGAACGAACGGGCAAAGGCGAGGCGGGTGGCGCCCATCAGGTCGAAGACGGTGACGACGCTGGCTACCGCGGAGGCCTTGATCATCAAGATGATCTCGTTGCCGAAGGGTCTCAGCGCGATGATCATGGCCTGCGGCACGATGATCTTCCAGAAGGTGACGCCCTTCGACAGGCCCAGCGACTTGGCCGCCTCGCGCTGGCCCTGCGGCACCCCTTCGATGGCGCCACGCACGATCTCGGCCAGATAGGCCGACTCGTTCAGCGAGAAGGCCAGCACGCAGCAATAAAAGGCATCGCGGAAGAACCACCACATGTTGATGTGCTGGAACCACATGCGCAGGCTTTCCTGGCCGGCGCCGTAATAGATCAGGAACGTCTGGGCAAGCAGCGGGGTGCCGCGGAAGAAGTAGACATAGAAATAGGAAAGGCTGGAGGCCAGCTTGTTGTTCGACATGCGCCCGAGCGCGATGGGTATGGCCAGGACGCCGCCGATGGTCATGGAAAAGGCCACCAGGATGAGGGTCATGACCAGCCCTTCCGGGCTGCACCCCCAGTGAAACGGCGCACATTCGGTGCCCAGCAGCTTCGGCATGTATTTGAAGAAGAAGGCGGGATCGAAGTCGGAGGTCAGCTTCCACACCAGTTCGCAGCCGAGCACGATCCACAGGCCCATGATGACCCAGCCAGTGGTGCGCCCGGCGGTGAAGCCGGTGACGCGGCGCTTGGCGGGAGGGGCTTCGTGGGGCACCGTCATGAGCGACGCGCCTCGCCGCGCCTGACGCGGCGGTCGATGGCCGTGAGACCGGTCGAGGAGATCATCGACAGCACCAGATAGATGAGGCAGGTGACGCTGAAGAACAGCATGGGCAGCTTGGTGACGCCCACCGCGATGAAGGTCTTGCGCAACAGGTCGTCATAGGCGATGACCGAGACCAGCGATGTGTCCTTCAGGAGGATCAGCCATAAATTGGAGATGGTCGGCAGCGTGAGGCGGATGAGCTGCGGCAGGATGATCAGCCGAAACGTCTGGAAGGTCGAGAGGCCGAGCGCATGGCCGGCCTCGTACTGGCCATGCGAGATGGCCTTGAAGGCCCCGAGAAACGCCTCGCTGGAAAACGCCGAAAAGACGAAGCCCAGCGCCACCATGCCGGCCACGAAGCCGTTCACCTCCACGTGCGTCGAGGTGAAGAGGTTGGCGATTTTCTGAATGACGATCTGGCCGCCGTAATAGACCAGGAACAGCGTCAGAAGTTCCGGCAGGCCGCGAAAGATGGTGGTGTAGATGTTGCCGGCCAGGACCAGGCTCGGCTGCTTGGAATTCTTGGCGAGCGCCACGGCCAGCCCCAGCAGCAGGCCGAACGGCAGGGTCGCCAGCGCCAAGCGCACGGTGACCCAGGCACCGATCGCCAGTTCATCGCCCCAGCCGCCGGGACCGAACGACAACAGATGAAGAGCATTCCCCATTCAGCCCCCGCTGCAAGCCCGGCACCTGGCGGCACGGGGCTTTGGGCCCTGGCGGCCCGATGAGGTCGCCAGGGCGTTTAGGCGTGGATGCCCGCTCAGTAGATGGAGAACGGGAAATACTTGTCGTTGATCTTCTTGTAGGTGCCGTCGGCGAGGATCTCGGCCAGCGCCTTGTTGAACATCGCCTTGAGGTCGGTATCTTCCTTGCGCAGGGCGATGCCGGCGCCGGTGCCGAACCACTTGGGATCATTGACCGGCTTGCCGACCTGTTCGCAGCACTTGCCGTCAGCGGCCTTGGTCATCCAGTCCCACAACACGATGCTGTCCGCCAGCACCAGATCGAGGCGCCCGCTGGCCAGGTCGGCATTGGCCTCGTCCTGAGTGCCGTACAGCTTGATGTCGGAGCCCTTGTAGACGTCCTGGAGATAGTTGGCGTGGATGGTCGATGACTGGGCGCCGATGATCTTGCCCTTCAGCGCCTCCGGCGAGGTGTCGGTGATCTTGGCGCTCTTGGGCGCGATGAACCACGCCGGCGTGTTGTAGTACTTGTTGGTGAAGGCGACCTTCTTGGCGCGCTCGGCGGTGATCGACATCGAGGCGACGATGGCATCATACTTGCCGGCCAGAAGTGCCGGAATGATGCCATCCCAGTCCTGCGCCACGAAGGTGCACTTGACCTTCATGTGATCGCACAGCGCCTGGGCGATATCAATGTCGAAGCCCACCAGTTTGCCGCTCGAATCAACGGAGTTGAAGGGCGGATAGGCGCCCTCGGTGCCGATGCGCACCGTCGACCAGTCCTTGGCCACGGCCATACCCGAGGCAAAGGTAAGCGCGGCCGCAGCCGCAATAAGCGTCTTCAAGAATTTCATGAGAATCCTCCATCGAGACCCTCAGGTCTCGCGATAACCACTTTCCCCCCGGCGGCACAAGCAGCCTCGCGCCCACCGCACCCTGTCGGTAACCGACCCCCGACGATAAGCTGCTGCATCTTCCAGCGCAACCGCTTTGACGCATCCCTCGAAGACAGCGTTAGCGGGACTTTAATGACGGCTTCCGGCGGTTATACTGGCATGGACCGGTGACGGCATAGCAGGAAAGGCAAGGCCATGACGTTAAGGAAGCTAGTGGTGGTTTCGATGCTGGCGATCGCCGCGGCAATCACCCCCGCGGCGGCCGACAGCTCACGCTACGTGCTGCAACGCATCGATGGCGGGCTCATCCGCATGGATACGGCGACCGGCGCGCTGTCGCAGTGCAGCCCCGATAACGGGACCTGGAGCTGCCGCAGCCTCAGCGACAGCGGGCGCGATCTCAAAGACGAGATCGCCGCGCTGAAGGCGGAAAACAGCAAGCTGAAGGCCCGCGTGGCGGAACTCGAAAAGATCACTAGCGGGCATTTTAACCTGCCGTCGGATACCGATCTCAACCGCCTGATGGGGATGTTCGAGACCATGGTGCGGCGGTTCATGGAGTTCGCCCGCAGCCTGGATGGCGGCAATCGCCAGGATATCTGACACCGCAGGCTCGGGATGCACGCAACGAAAAGGCCCGCTCGCTCCTTTGGGGAACGAACGGGCCAGGCGCGCGCAAGCTCGGGACGGCGACAGGAGCCGCGCGGGCCGTCTCTGGCGGGGACCTCGATGTCAGGCAGGAATAAACGGAGTTGCCGCCCTATGCCCACCCGATGCGAAAAACCAGACCACCCACTGAGCGCAAGACTGCCGCTCGACCTCGGCGGTAGCGCGGCGGAACCGTGACAAAAATTAGATTGTCGCGCATTGTTGGCGCGCAGAGCCTGGCGGGTATCGAAAAGCCCCGCTCCGCCGCGTTCTGACGCCAACAAGGGAAGGGCCGGGCCATGACATGGACGACGTTCAATCTCGATATCGCCGACAACATCGCCACCCTGCGCCTCAATCGCCCCGATGAACTCAACACTTTCGTGCCGGCGCTGTGGCGGGAATTGCCTCAAGCCGTCGCAGCCATAGACCGCGACGCGGTGGCCCGGGTCATCGTCATTTCATCGAGCGGCCGGCATTTCACCGCCGGCATGGATCTGGCGGCGCTGGCGGGCCTCGAGCCTGAAGGTGACGGCGATGCGGTGCGCGAGCGCGCCCGGATCATGCGCCTGGTGGCGGACTTGCAGGAAACCTTCAACGTGCTGGAACGGGCGCGCATGCCGGTGATCGCCGCCGTGCAGGGGGGCTGCATCGGCGCCGGGGTGGACATGGTGACGGCGTGCGACCTGCGCTATGCCACCTCGGATGCGTTCTTTTGCGTGCAGGAAATCAATCTGGCGCTCACCGCCGATGTCGGCACCTTCCCGCGCATCCTGCGCCACATGCCGGACGGGTTGGCGCGCGAACTGGCGTTCACCGGGGGCCGCCTCGATGCCGCCCGGGCCGAACGCATCGGGCTGGTCAACGCCGTATACGGCGATGCCGATGAGATGATGGCGGCGGTCATGGCGACGGCAAGAACCATCGCCGCCAAGTCACCGCTGGCGGTGTGGGGCTCGAAGGAGATGCTCAACTATGCCCGCGACCACTCCACCGCCGATACGCTGCGGCACGTGGCGGTTTGGCAGGCCGGCATGCTGCATCAAGGCGAAATCGCCCGCGCCGCCGAGGCGCAGGCCAAAAAGGCCACGCCCGGCTATGCCGATCTGATGGCCGACCGCAGCTTGTAGCGGCCAAACGACAAGGACCGCCGGATGCTTGCGCAAATCCGGCGGCCCTTCGAGGCGTATTTGCAGGGGGTTGTTGGTTTAGCGGTGCTTGCAGGTCTTCACCTGGCCGAGGGATACAGCATCGCGCTCGGTGAGATAAAGGCCGAAACCACGGACCAGACCGTCGGCAAAATCGCGCATGGCATTGACGAAAAGCATTGTCTTTCTCCCGATCGATGGGGCAGCTTGAAACCCGCCGGCCCTCGCATTGGGCTGAAAGGTACCGGCACTGGTCTTTTTGCTGCGGTGCAACATGATCGCTATATGCATTGCACCATCGCCGAATGCAAGCGTAATTCCCGCACTCCAGTCATGCGATCATCGCATGGCTGGAAGGGGGCTTGGCGAACCGGGACCGGCGGTCTAACCTTTGCTTGTCAAGGCTGGAGTCGACAGGCGGACAAGCAGCGCCAGCCGGGGGTGTGGGAATGGGCTCGATGCCGGGTCACCGATTTGTGGTTGCCGACGATCACCCCCTGTTCAGGGGGGCGTTGAAACAGACCCTGGAACGCATTTTCGACCACCTGAGCATCGCCGAGGCCGGCACTTTCGGTGACGTGGTGGCGACCATCGAACGCGATCAGGGCATCGATCTGGTGCTGCTCGACCTCAAGATGCCGGGCACTCAGGGGTTTTCGGGCCTGGTCTACCTCAGGGCGCAGTTTCCGCAGATACCGGTGGTGGTGGTCTCAGCCAGCGACGAGCCGCAGGTGATCCGCCGGGCGATCGAACTGGGGGCGTCGGGGTTCGTGCCGAAATCGGCCGATGCCAACCAGATGGGCGTGGCGCTGCGGACGGTGCTGGACGGCGATGTGTGGGTGCCCGGCGGTCTCGACCTCGACAGCCGCGGCGACAGCGAGATCGACGAGCTGGTGCAGCGCCTCGCCAGCCTGACGCCGCAGCAGGTGCGGGTCTTGATGATGCTGCGCGAGGGCCTGCTCAACAAGCAGATCGCCTACCAGCTGTCGGTGTCGGAGGCGACCGTCAAGGCACACGTGTCGGCCGTCCTGCAAAAGCTGCATGTGGACAGCCGCACCCAGGCGGTGATTGCCGCCAGTCGCATCGACGGCGAGCAGCTGCTGGCCGGCTGAAAGCCCCCGATCAGCCGGTCCTAGAGCATGATCCGAAAAGTGTAAGCACTTTATCGGGTATAATCATGCTCTATCTTATTGAAATCGATCAGGTTCATGGCTTTGGATCAAATCGATCCAAAGTCATCCTGATCTGGCCATGAGGTGGCGCAGCAGTTCATTGGAGACCATGCCGTTCACCTGCAGACCGTTCTTCACCTGGAACAGCCTGACAGCGTTGGCGGTGCGCGATCCCATGACACCGTCGGAGCTGCCGATATCGAAGCCGAGCTTGGCGAGCAGCTCCTGCGCGCGGGCAATGAGCGCGGCCCCCGTCAGGTCCGGCGACGGCGGCAGCGTCGGGGCGGGCTTGGCGATCTCGACGCCCCAGGCGGCGTTGTCGACAGCGACGAAATTCGCCAGGCGATCGAGCTTCTTGGGCTTCCAGGCCAGCACCTCGGCATCGAGCCTGGTCAGGTCCGCCGAGGCGAGGTAGTTGCGCAGGGTCTTGGCGCGCGCGGCGGCGACCTCGTCGCCCTGCAAGGCTGCCAGCGAGTAGAGCTTGAAGGCTGTCGCGCGGTCGGCGGCGAGCCCGAGTCCGCGCTCGTTCATGACGGCGAGGTTGAATTCGCTGTCCTTGAGGCCGTAGGCGGCAGCGGCGGCAAACCAGTGGGCGGCGGCGGGAAAGTCAGTCTTGCCGTTGGTGCTGTTGGACAGCAGGACAGCGAGATTGTGCATGGCCTTGACGTTGCCGGCGGTGGCCGCACGCTCGTACCACATGCGCGCCGCCATTAGGTCCTGAGGCACGCCGTGGCCGCGCTCGAACAGCGTGGCGAGGCGGTACTGGGCGGTGGCGAGACCCTGGGCGGCGGCCTTTTCGTACCAGATGGCCGCCAGCTTTGCATCGACGGCGACGCCCTTGCCCTCCATATAGCGGCTGGCTATGACGAACTGGGCATTGGGATTACCGGCCAGCGCGGCTGAACGCAGGGCCTCGGTGCCGATGGCTTGCGGCAGGCCGGTGGCGTCCAGCGGCTTGGTGGTGGCCTGGTCCTTGGCGAGCTCGCTGAGGCTGGTGCCGAGATCGGTAGCCGGCGGGGTGATCGATGCCGTGGTCATGGTGTCGACTTTCACCGGCTGATCGAGCGCATCAGCGGGCACCATGGCTCTACGGTCGGCGGCGGGCTTTTGCTGGCTGGTCGCAAGGCTGGTGGCGACCGGTGCATCGCTGGTTGTGGCAACCGCGGTGCGGGCGACCAGCGGCGCAATTGCCGAGGGCGAAGGCGGCGGCGTTACCACGCCGACCTTCTGCGGTGCCGGGGCTTTGGGCACGACGACGTGCTTGGCATTGACGCTGTAGAAGGCGGCGGCGGCCAGAAGAACCGCGCCCACCAGGATGAGGCGCTTGCGACGGGCGGCGGTCTCATCGGCGGTGGCGGGCGGCGTCTCGGCGCTTGCCACAGCTTCGTCGGCCTTGGCCTTGCGCTTCAGGAAGGCCATCGACAGGCGCGACCTGGCCGGCGGCGGGGCGGCATCGGAGGGATCGTCGGCGGCGGACGGCTTGTTGCCGGAGGGCTGCATGTCGGCCTTGTGCTTGCCGCCCTTGTGCTTGCCGGCCTTTTCCTTGGCGGCCTTCTTGCGCGAGAACAGGCTGAAGCCGGCGACGCTCGAAATGCCGGAGCGCGGGGTGGCCGACTGGGCGGCACGGCGGGCCGCGGCAATGAAGTCCTCGTGCGCCGGGGGCGCCGCGTCGTCGGTCTCATCCACCGTCAGCAGGATATCGTCGTCGATCTGGGGCGCCATCAAGGACGGCTCGACACGCGGGTCGACAGCGGCATCTTGTTCATCGTCAGACGTCGCCATGACGGGCGGCAGGCCTGACGTTAGGGTATCCTCGTCGGCCGATGCGTGATCGGCATCGCCGCGCGTTTCGCCTTCGAGGTCGGGCAGCATCGATTGCCACGACGTGGCCTCGGCATCGCCATCGTCCGGCTCGACGATATCGGCCAGCGTGTCTTCGCCGGCAGGTTGGGGCTGGGAGCGCTGGTCGGCGGCATCTCTGGCCACCGAGGCGGCGGCGCCGGAGTGCCAGGATTCGAGCTCGCCGAGCTTGGTGATGATCTGCTCGAGGGTCTCGTGGACGGCCTCCAGGGTTTCGTGATTGCGTTGATCGGCCGTCTCGGCGCTGGCCTTGACGGCGCTGAGGCCCTGCTGCAACGCCTCGATGGCGGACGCGGTCTCGGGGTTGGCGGCGGCGGGTGAACCGCCGCGGGCCACCATTTCGTCGGCGACCCGGCGGGCGGTGGCTTCGGCAATCTCCTCGGTGGAAGACTTGTTCTGCTCCACGGCCGCGAACAACTGGGCGATCGACTTCTCGATGGCTTCGAGGTGGCCGAGCTGGCGTTCGGTGGCGCTGAGGCGCTCGTCGACGGCGGCGATGTGCTGTTTGAGGCTGGCCATTTCCGAGCCGCCGCCGGATGCGGGCTCGGCCATGGCGCGCATCGCGCCGTCGAGCTCATCGATGCGCTGCGTCAGGGCGCTTAGGTGATTGTCCATTTCGCCGCCGCCGGAGCGGGCGTTCAGTTCGTTCGACAGCGCCTCGATGCGCTGTTCGAATTCGGCGAACGGCGCCATGTCGGGGGCGTGCGCGATGCTGCCGGACACCGCTTCGAGAGCGCTCTTGAGCGAGCGCACCTCGGTTTCGGAAGCCGCTTCGGCCTTGACCGCATCGAGCCGGCGGCCCAGGCCTTCGACATCGGCCCTGAGGCGGCCCACCTCGACGCCATCGTCGCCGTGCGCCGCCTTGGCGGTCATCTCGGCGATCATCGTCTTGAGGCGCTGTTCGGCTTCGCGCACCTGGCGTTCGGCCGCCGTCTCGGCCCTGGCGACCAGTGTATCGGCGCTGTGGGAGGCGGTGCTCACCTGCTCGCTGAGCCGCGAGAACTTTTCATCCACAAGCGCCCTGACGGCTTTGACGCCGCGCTCCTCCTGGCTTTCCATGCGTTCGGCAAGGCTCGCCAGCTGGCGCTCCAGGCGGTCGAGTGCTGCTGTCTGGTCGGGGCCCGGGCGGGTGGTCTCGGCGGCCTTCTGGGTGGCGGCGATGCGTTCCTGGAGGCTTTTCAGGGTATCGCGGGTGCGCTTTTCGGAGACCTCGATGTGGTCGACGACATTGCGCAGCGCCGTTTCCAGCGACGAAAAGCCCGGCACGTCCTCGGGCCGCTCGAAGCTCTTCACCTCCGGCAGCCGGGAGACCTGATGGGCCAGCTTGCCCAGTTCCTCGCCCATGCGGTCGATGGCCTGGGAGGTGTGCTGCTCGGTGGAATCGATGCGCGTCAGGAGTTGGTCGACGCGTTCATCGACGACCGGCCCGCGCGGTTCTTCGAGTCGGCCCGCAAGCTGGTCGAGGCGCTCGGAAACCTTGTCGATGGCATCGGTGAACTGGATTTCGTTGTTGTCGAGGCGGCGCATCACCGACTTGAGCGCCGGATCGGCCTCGGGGTCCTGGATGGAGCGCGACAGGTAGCGGCCGGTGGCGGTATCCTGGTCACGCACATTGAGCGACGACAGTTGCTCGGCCAGGGCATCGAGGCGCACTTTGAGATCGTCGGCATCGCCCATCCCGTGGCGGGAGGCTGGCGCCGGATGGCGGCGCCCGTAACGGCGATCGAGATCGTCGTTGCCGTCGGCGCGTTCGAGGATCATGGAATTGAGCCATTCCCCCAGTGTCATGCCGGAGCGTCGCGCCGCGTACTTCGCTGCCTCGCGGGCTTCAGCTTCGATTCCCTTTACGCTCCACGGAATGCCCGGCTTCATTTCGGCTCTCTTCTGTTGATCGTCGCCGCCTCCGGCTCGTCCTCGAACCCCCCGACTCAGCCGGTGGACGAACCTTAACCTCGGTTCAAAGGTTAACGGCTTTGGTAAATATTCAGTTAAGCGCAGCCAAATCCGTCCGCCTTCGCACCAATGCGCCAAGTGAGAGATTAAGTCGCACCCGGGCTTATGCGTGTTGACCTCATGGTCAGTAAGGAGATTATGAGGCTGCCGCCTGACGGGCGGTAAGCCATTGAGGACTCATGATGACAGCAAACGTCAAGAAGGGATTGGGTCGCGACAAGACCTTCTCCATCACTGAGTTGTGCCGGGAGTTCAACGTAACTCCACGCACCTTGCGTTTCTATGAGCAGAAAGGTCTTCTCGCACCGGCACGGCGCGGCTGGACCCGAATCTTCAACTACCGTGATCGTGCCCGCCTGCAGCTCATCTTGCGCGGCAAGCGGGTTGGCTTCGCGCTGGAAGAGATCAAGGAGATGCTCGATCTCTACAATCTGCGCGACGGCCAGCTTACCCAGCTCAAGGTCGCATCGGCCAAGATGCGCGAGCGACTGGATGCCCTGCGCCACCAGCGTGTCGAGGTCGAAGAGGCGATCGCCGATCTGGAACGTACCTGCGACATTGTCGATGGCATGCTCAAGGAACGTCTCGCCGGCGCCGCCTGAAACGCGTCTGGAACACACCTTCTCACTTACCAACCGGCCTGGAAGCGTCTAATCTTGCGGCACGCCAGCCTTGGCGTGAAGCTGTGCGTTGCGCCTTGCAGGAGATTTGCCCCATGTCGGTTCTTGGACTGGCCCGTCCGCGCTGGATGGACGATGAACTGGAAATGGTCGCCGATACGGCCCGTCGGTTCTTCACCGAGGAATGCGTGCCCCACTACGAACGCTTCGAGGCCGAGGGCAAGTTCGACCGCGAGGTATGGGAAAAGGCCGGGGCTGCCGGCCTGCTGGGCGCCGAAGTGCCCGAAAGCTATGGCGGCATCGGCGGCACCTTCGCGCATGACGCGGTCATCACCCTTGAGGCCAACCGGGCCGGCGTCGACGGCTGGGGCGGGCCGCTGCACAACGCCATCGTCATCCCCTACATCATCCATTACGGCTCCGAGGAGCAAAAGCAGCGCTGGCTCCCCAAGCTGGTATCGGGCGAATATATCGGCGCCATCGCCATGACCGAACCGGGGGCGGGGTCCGACCTGCAAGGGGTGAGGACATCGGCCCGGCGCGACGGCAACCACTACCGCATCAACGGTTCCAAGACCTTCATCACCAACGGCCAGCTCGCCAACTTCATCGTCGTGGTCACCAAGACCGACCCCAAGGCCGGCGCCAAGGGGACCTCGCTGTTTGCGGTTGAGACCGACGAGGTGGAAGGCTTCAGGCGCGGCCGCAACCTGTCCAAGATCGGCCTCAAGTCCAACGACACCTCGGAACTGTTCTTCGACGATGTCCAGGTGCCGGCTTCGGCGCTCATCGGCGCGGAAGAGAACCAGGGGTTTGTGCAGCTCATGCAGCAACTGCCGCAGGAGCGCCTGCTGATCGCCGTCTATGCCGCCTCGCGGGCCGAGCGGGCGCTGGAGGTGACCATCGATTACGTCAAGCAGCGCAAGGCCTTCGGCAAGGCGATCATCGAGTTCCAGAACACCCAGTTCGAGCTGGCCGAATGCAAGACCGAAGCGGCCGTCGGGCGGGTGTTCGTCGATCACTGCATCGAGCAGCACCTGAAGGGCGACCTCGACATGGCGACGGCGTCGATGGCCAAATACTGGCTGACCGATCTGCAGTGCAAGATCATCGACCGCTGCCTGCAGCTGCATGGCGGCTACGGCTTCATGAACGAATTCCCCATCGCCCGCATGTACCGCGACGCGCGGGTGGAACGCATCTACGGCGGCACCAACGAGATCATGAAGGTGCTGATCGCGCGGACGCTGTAATTCCGCACCCCGCCGCAAGGAGATCCCCCCATGCCAGACTGCTTCATCTACGATCACGTGCGCACCCCGCGCGGGCGCGGCAAGCCGGACGGGGCGCTGCATTCGGTGACGGCGCTGGAACTGGCCTCACAGGCGCTTGGCGCGCTCAGGGACCGCAACAACCTCGACACCGCCGGCATCGACGATGCGGTACTGGGCTGCGTCGATCCGGTCGGCGAGGCGGGCGGCGACATCGCCCGCGCCGCAGCCCTCAATGCCGGGTTCAACCAGAAGGTGCCGGGCATCCAGATCAACCGCTTTTGTGCCTCTGGCCTCGATGCCGTCAACTTCGCGGCCGGCGAGGTGATGTCGGGCCAGCACGACATGGCGATCGGCGGCGGCGTTGAGTCGATGTCACGCATCGGCATCGGCGCCTCGGGCGGGGCGTGGCCGTCGGACCCGTCGCTGGCGCTCAAGAGCTATTACCTGCCGCAGGGCGTCTCGGCCGATCTCATCGCCACGAAGTACGGGTTTTCCCGCGACCAGGTGGACGCCTACGCGGTACAGAGCCAGAAGCGGGCGGCGGCCTCGTGGGCGGCCGGCAACTTTTCCAAGTCAGTGATCAAGGTGAGGGACGTCAACGGCCTCACCATCCTCGATACCGACGAGCACATGCGCCCCGACACCTCCATGCAGTCGCTGGCGGCGCTCAAGCCCTCGTTCATCGCGCTCGGTGATCAATACGGCTTCGATGCGGTGGCCATCCAACGCTATCCCGAACTGGAGTCCATCACCCACGTGCATCACGCTGGCAATTCCTCCGGCATCGTCGACGGGGCGGCGGGCGTGCTTCTGGGCTCGAAGGCCGCCGGCAGGAAAGCGCACTTGAAGCCGCGCGCCCGCATCCGCGCCTTCGCCAACATCGGTTCGGAACCGGCGATCATGCTGACCGGGCCGGGCGATGTCAGCCGCAAGGTCCTGAAGCGGGCGAAGATGGCGGTTGGCGACATCGACCTTTTCGAGATCAATGAAGCCTTCGCCTCGGTGGTGCTGCGCTTCATGCAAGATCTCGACCTCGATCCGGAAAAGGTCAACGTGGCGGGCGGCGCCATCGCCATGGGCCACCCGCTGGGGGCGACCGGCGCCATGATCCTCGGCACGGTCCTGGATGAACTGGAGCGCCGCGACCTCTCCACCGCCCTCATCACCTTGTGCATCGGCGCCGGCATGGGCACCGCCACCATCATCGAGAGAGTGTAATCGCCATGCAGCCCCTCACCCATTTCCGCTTCGACATCGGCGCCGACGGCATCGCCGTTGCCACCTGGGACATGGCCGGCCGCTCGATGAACGTCATCGACCCAGCCGTCATGGACGACCTCGATGCCATCGTCACCGAAGCCTCGTCCAACGACGCCATCCGCGGCGTCGTCATCACCTCGGGCAAGTCGGCGTTCTGCGCCGGGGCGGACCTTGCCATGCTTGAGGCCGCGACGAAGCGCTATCGCGCGCGCCGCGCCGCAGCCGGAGACGAGGTGGCGACGGCCGAACTGATGGACGCCATGACCCGCCTGCCGCGCATCCTGCGGCGTCTTGAGACCTCAGGTACCCCGTTCGCGGCAGCACTTCCCGGCACCGCCCTGGGCGGTGGATTCGAGATCGCGCTCGCCTGCCATTACCGCGTCGCCGCGGATGGCGCGGAGACAAAGCTGGGCTTGCCGGAATCGCGCGTCGGCCTGCTGCCGGGGGCCGGCGGCACCCAGCGCCTGCCGCGCCTCATCGGCGCCGAGGAAGCCGTCAAGCGCATGCTCGACGGCAAGCACATGGGGGCAGCCGAAGCCCTGAAGCTCGGCGCCATCCATGCCGTATGCCCGGCGAACGAGATCGTGGACAACGCCCGGGGCTGGATCGCCGGCGGCGGCAAGGCGGAGCAGCCCTGGGATGCAAAGGGCTTTCGCCAGCCGGGCGGGGCTCCCTTCTCGCCGCAGGGCATGATGCTGTGGCCGGTCGCCAACGCGCTTTACCGCAAGCAGACTTTTGACAACTACGACGCCCAGCGCGCCATCCTGAAGTGCGTCTACGAGGGCCTGTCGGTGAAGAGCATCGATGCCGGGCTTGCCATCGAGGCGCGCTATTTCACCTCGCTGGTGCGCGGTCCGCAGGCGGCCAACATGATCCGCTCGCTGTTTTTATCCATGCAGGACCTCGCCAAGGGCGCCCGCCGCCCGGCCGGACAGCCTCCGGCGCCGGTGAAAAAGCTCGGCGTCCTCGGCGCCGGCTTCATGGGCGCCGGCATCGCCCACGTGGCGGCCAGAGCCGGCATCGAGGTGGTGCTGGTCGACCGCGATCAGGCCAGCGCCGACAAGGGCAAGGCGCATTCGGCCGGGCTGATGGACCGTGACATCGCCAAGGGCCGAGCCAGCGAGGCCGACAAGCAAGCCATCCTCGCCCGCATCACCCCCAGCGCCGACGTGGCCGATTTCGCCGGCGCCGATCTGGTCATCGAGGCGGTGTTCGAGAACCGCGCGCTGAAGGGCGAGCTGTTGCCGAAGGCCGAAGCGCAATTGGGCAAGGGCGCCATCCTTTCATCCAATACCTCGACGCTGCCGATCAGCGGGCTGGCGCAAGCCGTGAAGCGGCCGAAGGATTTCATCGGCATCCATTTCTTTTCGCCCGTCCACAAGATGCAGCTGGTCGAGATCATCCTCGGCAAGAAGACCGGCGATCAAGCCCTGGCGAAGGCGCTCGACTTCGTGCGCCAGATCAGGAAGACGCCCATCGTGGTCAACGACAGCCGTGGCTTTTATACCTCGCGCGTCGTTTCCACCTACATCGCCGAGGGCCATCACATGCTGATGGAAGGCGTGCCGGCGGCGCTGATCGAGAACGCCGGCAAGATGGCCGGCATGCCGGTCGGCCCGTTGTCGCTCAACGATGAAGTGGCGCTCGATCTTTCCTGGAAGATCATGCAGGCAACAAAGGCCGATCTTGGCGACAAATACGTGGGCGGGCCCATGGACGATGTGCTGGAGGAAATGGTCGCCAGGCGCGGACGCCTCGGCCGCAAGAACGCCAAGGGCTTTTACGACTATCCCGAGGGGGCGAAAAAGCACCTGTGGCCGGGCCTTGCCGATGTCTGCCCGCCCAGGCCCGCCGATCAGTTCGACGTAAAGGAAGTCAAGGAACGGCTGCTCGTCATGCAGGCGCTGGAGACCGCGCGGTGCTTTGAAGAGCACGTCCTCACCGACGTGCGCGAGGCCGATGTGGGGGCGATCCTCGGCTTCGGTTTCGCGCCCTACACCGGCGGCCCGCTCTCCTACATCGACACCATGGGCGCGGCGGCCTTCACCGCCAGGTGCAAGGCCTTGCGCAAGAAATACGGCGATCGCTACAAGCCCTCGAAGCTGGTGGCCGCCATGGCAAAGTCGGGCGACAGCTTCTATCGACGGTTTGCGCCGGCCGGGGCAGCGAGGGCGGCATAGAACGACAGTTCGTTGATTCAACGATTCAGGAAATATCGAGTCCCGTGACGCACTGCACCGCAGTGCCATCGTCGGGCTTGACCCCGGGGTCCATGCCGCCCGCCTCGCCCCTGCCGTAACCCCGGCGGGATGGATGCCGTCACCAAGCCCCGGCATGACGATGATGAGTGGGTTGGCGACCCCGCGCCCCCAAAGTGTCATCGTCGGGCGTGACCCGACGACCCAAGGGCCGCACGGCATGGCCCCGCAATCGCTGTCACCCAGGGGCCGCACGGCATGGCCCCTCAGTCACAGCCACCCACCCCACAACCGTCACCCCGGGGCTTGACCACGGGGTCCATGCTGCTACCGCCGCCACATGCCGCAGCCCCGACGGCATGGATGCCGGGATCAAGTCCCGGCATGAACATTACCATTACG
>Ga0315540_10000015_pt1 | contig 76541 bp, 86 predicted proteins | sample SalMarSW160110MG_FD_203677 | JGI IMG/M metagenome (GOLD analysis project Ga0315540, IMG submission 203677) | Salt marsh sediment microbial communities from the Plum Island Ecosystem LTER, Massachusetts, United States - Salt Marsh Sediment SW1601-10 ...
ATGCTCGCTTTCGTCGTCGGCCTCCATCCCATAGGAGATGTATCCGTCGGCGTAACAAATTTGAGATCCAGCGCGGCCGTAATCCCTGCGCTCGTGGGACTTAACGTTATACGAGATGAGATGAAAAACCCGGGACTGCGCGCCGTTGAATCGCGTCACAACCTCGCCAGTGTTTATGTATAGCAGCAGGGTCTCGTTATCGATCCACGCAATCGGATTTCCGACAACTGGCAGCTCTATGGACTTAACGCCATTCGCGTCGCCGCGCTCGAGTGACGCACACGAAAAAATCGCAAACGCGCCAAGAGCGAACAGCCACGACTTGCGTCGAACCCAAACGGCGCGCAGCGCATCGAGCATGAGGCTCCCCCCTCCGCCTGAAATCTACTCCCGCGTCAGGATTTTGTAATCTAGACATTGGGATAAATCCCCGCGGTTGCGGCGCGCGCGGACGTGAATGCCCGCGGGGTAGACGCGACGCTCGCTTAGGGAAAACGTGGTCTGTCCTCGATTTAGAAATCGGGGACAGACCTCGAGAAAGTTTTCAGCGCTTCAGAGACTTGACCCGTGAAATCGGGGTCTGTCCCCGGTTACTTGGTGGCGGGGAGGATTAGGCCCGCGGCTTCGCCGAAGCCGATCGTCGCGTGTCCGTCTCGAGCACATCTCCCTCTTATTGCCAGCTCGTCGCCGTCTTCGACGAAGTTTCTGGTTTCGCCGCCGGGGAGTTTGACGGAGTGTTTGCCGCCCTGGGTGAGTTCGATCATGGCGCCGGCGGAGTCGGGGGCGGGGCCGGAGATGGTGCCGCTGCCGAGCAGGTCGCCGGGCCTGAGGTTGCAGCCGTTGCTGGTGTGGTGGGTGACGAGCTGGGCCAGGGTCCAGTAGCAGTCGCGGTAGTTGGCGTGGGACAGGCGCACGGCCGGCATGCCGGTTTCGCGCATGCCCGCGGTGCGCAGGTACATCTCGACCTCGATCGACAGGCCGCCTTCGTCGCGGTCGTCGGGGTCGGTGAGGTAGGGCAGCGGCGCGGGGTCGCTCGGCGGGCGGCGGAAGGCCGGCACGCGGTAGGGCTCGAGCGCGTCGAGGGTGACGACCCACGGCGAGATGGTGCTGGCGAAGCTCTTGGCGAGGAACGGGCCGAGCGGCTGGTATTCCCAGGCCTGGATGTCGCGCGCGCTCCAGTCGTTGAGCAGCACGACGCCGAACACGCGCTCGAGGGCGTTGGCGATGCGCACCGGGGTGCCAAGCGGGTTGCCGGGCCCGCACACGAAGCCGAGCTCGACTTCGTAGTCCAGGCGCTTGCACGGCCCGAACGTCGCCAGCGGCGCCTCGGGCGCCTTGGTCTGGCCGTTGGGGCGCGTGATCTCGGTGCCGGACACGACCACCGACGAGGCGCGCCCGTGGTAGCCGATCGGGATCCACTTGAAGTTCGGCAAGAGCGGCTCGTCGGGGCGGAACAGCTTGCCGATGTTGGTCGCGTGGTAGATCGAGGTGTAGAAGTCGGTGTAGTCGGGGATCTCGACCGGCAGCAGGAGCTCGGCGTCCTTCAGCGGCACCAGGCAGCCTTCGAGCGCCTTGCGTACGTTGGGCGGCGCGTTGGAGGTGAGCGAGCGCGACAGCGCGAGCCGCAGAGGGTGCCAGTACTCGCGCCCGAGCGCGGCGAGCGCGTTGAGCTTCGGCGCGCGGCCCGCGTCGGCGGCGTCGGCCGCCTCGCCCTCGAAGCCGGCGACCACGCCCGCGGCGCTGAGTTCGAGCACCTGGTCGCCGATCGCCACCCCCGCGCGCGGCGCTTCGCGCGTGCCGCGGCGGCGGAAGATGCCGAACGGCAGGTTCTGGATCGGAAAATCGCAGCCCGGATCGTTGGCGGAGGTGACCCAGCTCGTGCGCTTTGGGTCGTGCGTCTCGTCGAGCTGCATGGCGCTATTTCCCGGGGAAGTTCTTGCGAAAGCCGTTCCAGACCGCGTCGTAGTCATTCTGCCGCTCGCGCGCCTGCATCGCGAACCGGGTCGGCTTGAACACCCAGCGCGACTCCCACATGAAGGCGAGCGTGTCTTCCTGCTTCACGGGTTTCAGCTCGGCGGCGCTGGCCTTGGCGAAGCTCGCCGCGTCCGGCCCGTGCGCGCTCATGCAGTTGTGCAGCGACACGCCGCCGGGCACGAAGCCCTCGGCCTTGGCGTCGTACACGCCGCGCACCAGCCCCATCAGCTCGCTCATCACGTTGCGGTGGAACCACGGCGGGCGGAAGGTGTGCTCGGCCACCATCCAGCGCGGCGGGAAGATGACGAAGTCGCAGTTCGCCACCCCCGGCTGGCCGGATGGCGAGGTGAGCACGGTGAAGATCGACGGGTCGGGATGGTCGAAGCTCACGGTGTTGATCACCATGAAGCGCGCCAGGTCGTACTTGTAGGGCACGTAGTCGCCGTGCCAGGCGACCACGTCGAACGGCGAGTGGGGAAGCTCCATCGCGAACAGGCCGCCGAGGTACTTCGAGACCACCTGGTGCTTGCCGTCCGCATCCTCGAACGCCGCCACCGGCGCGAGGAAGTCGCGCGTCTGCGCCAGGCCCTGGGCGCCGATCGGCCCCAGCTCGGGCAGGCGGAACGCCGCGCCGTAGTTCTCGCACGCGTAGCCGCGCGCCGCGCCGTCGGGCAGCTCGACCCGGTAGCGCATGCCGCGCGGAAGCACGCAGATCTCGCCCGGCGAGACTTCGAGCTTTCCGAGCTCGGTGAAGATCGAAAGGCGCCCCTGCTGCGGCACCAGCATCATCTCGCCGTCGGCGTTCCAGAACACGCGGTTCTTCATTGACCGATTGGCCCGGTAGATGTGCACCACGATCCCGCTCTGCGCTTCCGGGCTGCCCGAGCCCGCGAGCGTGGCCAAGCCATCGAGAAAATCGGTCGGCTTCGAGGGCACGGGAAACGGGTCCCAGCGCATGCGGTTGGGCTGCGCGCCCGAGCCATCGAACGGGCCCGAGGCGAGCGTCGGGTGCGACATCTTCTTGTAGGCCGCGTGCATCGCCGAAGGCCGCAGGCGGTACATCCAGGTACTCTGGTTTTCGGCCCGCGGCGCGGTGAACGCGGTGCCCGAGAGCACCTCGGGGTAGAGCCCCTTGGGGGTGCGCTGGGGAGAGTTCTGGCCCACGGGCAGCGCGCCCCGCACCGCCTCGCTGGAAAAGGTGTTGCCGAATCCGCTCTGGTAGGAAAGGCGCGGCGAGCTTTTCTTCATGCCTGATTCTCCATTCTTACAAATCCTATCAAAAGCGGCGGCCGGACTCGAAGATAAATCAAGCGCCTACCGCGAATAGGGGATTGATTTTCGCCGCCAGCGGTACTACTGTCAGAAAAGCTCCGCGCTGATGGTATCCGCGAGCATCCCCGCCGCCGCCACCACCGCGCACCACGAGCCTACGAGCACCTCCTTCCGGTTGCTTCGGCAGCCGGTTCCAAGGGCCCCGGGGTTTTCCCGGGGCTTTTTTGTTTTCAGGGGTGACGGCGCCGCTTCGCGTCGCGCAGGCGAGCGGGGGCGGCGCATCGTCCGGCGCAGGCCAAGCGACCAGCCACTGACGTTTACGTCGAAAAAGATTCTGCTACTTGCACGGAAACGCATCTTTCAGCGATTTGCGGACAAGAAAGCTGGCCGGCAGGCCCAATTGCTGCGGGTTTTCTATCAGGTAGTGGCCCACTACATCCCCGACCTGCTTGAGAGAAACGGAGTTATCGATGCACATGACTGCACCGGGCGTAACCGCCAGGATTTCGTAAGATGCGCGAATGTAGCCGAGATAGAGCCCGAAGCTTGCCATATCCCCGCTCTTGCCGCGGCTGGTCGCAGTGGACAAGTAGGCCCGGTAGTATTGCAACAATTGATTGCCGCTCCATAGATGCGGGCCCGCAAATGACGAGCCGCAGTATGTAACGAGCAGGCTGGCAAGTAAGCTCGCGAGCTTCATCGGTAATCCCCCCCTGCTATGAGTGCTTCAGAACGCTGCGCAGTGTCTGCGCAAGAATATTCTTGCTGTATGGCTTGGTGATGTATCCGTCGGCGCCGAGATTGAGGCCGCGCTGCACGTCTTCGGGTTTGGCCAGTACCGTCAGCATGACGACCGGAAGCAGGGCAAGCTTCGGATGGCGGCGCATATTCGTCAGGACGTCAAAGCCGTTGCCATCCGGCAACATGATGTCGAGCAAGACGAGGTCCGGAGGCGCACGAGTGCGAAGCTCCTCGAGCAGCTCTCTGCAGCTGGGCGCAACACGCACGGCGTAACCTGCGGCGCCGACGCGCAAGTTGGCGAGCGCTGCCTGGTCCGGGTCGTCCTCCACGATCAGGATCACGATCTCGGCAGGAACTTTCGCGATCGGCTGGCGGTTTCGAAGTCGGTCCGGAGAAAGATAGGCGCCTGCACGATCGAGCGCCGTGCGGGCTGCGCGCGACTGCTTCTGGAGCCGACTTGTATCGTCGGGCGTCGCGACCCTCGGTTCCCCCTGCGCGACATTCAAGGGAACGGTAAAGTCCAGATCGTGCGTGGGGCTGGCGGGATCGGAAACGACATATCCAAGCTCTTCCATCTCCGACAACCAGTCTCCCAGCAACGAATCCGGGAACTGTCGTAGCAGACCCCGTACGACATCCGTGTGCGTGAGCCCTTCGATTACCCCGAGAATCCGGCGGTACTCGGGGGGTATTGTCGTGACGGGCGACGCCAACGCCTTGTCGCCGGCGGCAGTGCGACGATAGATACTATCTTGCGGCCATGATTCCACGCTTGCTTTGTAGCATAGCTTCGCCCGACCGGAGCGGAGCAATGCTTCAACAGCAAGTGTGACTCGGCATGACGGAAGTGTAGACCGAGGACAGACCCCGAAAAACAAAACCCGAAAGTACCGAGGTCTGTCCCCTCACTTCAGCGACAGGCGCCGCTCGACGAAGGCGAGCAGATCGGCGAGGCAGGCTTCGACCGTCTTTTCGCCGGCGCGCACTTCGAGCTCGGCGGTGGCGGGCGGCTCGTAGGGGGCGGACACGCCGGTGAACTCCTTCAGCTCGCCCGCGCGGGCGCGGCGGTAGAGGCCCTTGGTGTCGCGCTGCTCGCACACTTCGAGCGAGGCGTTGATGTAGATCTCGTTGAAGTACTTCGGGTGGCGCTCGCGGATTCTCTCGCGGTCGGCGCGGTACGGGGAGATAAACGCGGTGACGACCACGAAGCCGGCTTCGGCGAAGAGGGCGGCGACTTCGCCGATGCGGCGGATGTTCTCGGCCCGGTCCGCGGGCGAGAAGCCGAGGTCGGTGTTGAGACCCTGGCGCACGTTGTCGCCATCCAGGGTGTAGACCTGGTAGCGGCGCGCGAAGAGGGCTTTCTCGAGCTCGATCGCGAGGGTGCTCTTGCCCGCGCCGGACAGGCCGGTGAACCACAGGATCCCGCCGCGGTGGCGGTTGGCGGCGATGCGGTCTGCTTCGCTGACGCGGTGGGCGACGGTGAAGACGTTTTTGGATTTCGGCATGGGGCGAGTTTAGCTAAAATCGGGGACAGACCCCGAAATGAAAAATCGGGGTCAGAGTCGAATTTGAGAACCGCAAATTCGACTCTGACCCCATTTTTCCTGTACTACCGTTTTTTCGCCTGGCGCGGCCGCCTCGCGTCTTCGATCAGGCGGCAGGCGAGGTCGAGCGAGATCCGGAGGTCGCTCACGCGCCCGATGTAGCCTGCCAGCGCGTCTTTGGCGCGCTGGCGCAGATCTCCCGCGGTCAGCAAACCGGCGCGTGCCAGCGCGGCGATGTCCTCGCGATCGGGATCGGCGAAGCGGGGCACCTTGGACACGGCGAGATCGACCGGTGCGAGGACGCGCACCTGCAGCCGCTTCGGATCGACCCCCGGCACGTCGATCGGCACGGAATCGCGCTGGGCATCCTGATGCATGAGGCCGAGGGTGTCGTTGTACTGGCGATCGAAGTACAGCGTGCGCAAGCTGTCGTCGGCGTCCCGGTACATCACCTCGAGGTTGCGGGGCAGCAGCAGACGGCGGCCGATCGCCGCGTCGATGTCGTGCGAGAAACGCGCGCCGGTATAGATGTGGCTTGCGGCCCCACCGGCGACATAGACGGGAACGGGCGGCCCGGAATAGTCCCCCAGCGCCGCCTCGATGCGCGCCATCAGTTGCGCGAACGCCTTCCAGTATTCCGGATCGGCCTTGAGCTCGATGCGCGGTTTTCTTTTCGCAGGCACGCCTCAGCCCCGGGAGGCGAGGCGCGCGCGAAGCAGCGGCAGGAAGCGATCCGGCTTCAGCGGCGACTGCTCGAGCCATGCGTTGGCGCGCTCCAGGGTCGTCATGCCGGGCGAGAGCTGCTCGGCCAGCGCCATGAGCCGCGCGCGGTCGCCCAGGTCGACGCTTCCCAGCAGGACAGCCAGTCCGGCGAGCAGCCGCGGGTCGCCGGCGCGCCGCCAGCGCGATGGGCGCAAGTCGCCCGAAGCAACCAGCTGCAGCAGCCGTTCTTCCTCCGCGCGCGACAACGACCCGGGCAGGGGGGCGGCTTTCGCGGCTCGCTTGCCTGCGGGCGCCTCGAACTCGTGCGCGGGCACCAGGTAGGCAATCACCCGCCCGTGGCGGCGCACCGCCAGCCGTTCCACCGCGGCGCGCGAAAGCACCTGCCCGAGGTCGGTCTTGAGCTGCGTCGCATCGACGGTTCGCATGCTTGCCATTCTATTCCGTTATGGACGAAATAGAAAGTTGCTGGAAACCAGGAAAATCGGGGTCAGAGTCGAATTTTTGGTTCTCAAATTCGACTCTGACCCCGATTTTTCACATCCGCCCGGGGAGCCAGGTGGCGAGCAGGGGGAAGGCGATGATGAGCGCGATGCGAACGACGTCGGCGGCGATGAAGGGCAGGATGCCTTTGGCGATGGTCTCCAGCCGGATGTCGGCGACGCTGCGCAGGACGAAGAGGTTCATTCCGACCGGCGGGGTGATCATGCCGATCTCGGACAGCGTCACCAGCAGCACGCCGAACCAGATCGAGTCGAAGCCGAACGACTTGACCAGGGGATAGACCGCGCCGAGGGTGAGCAGGATCATCGACAGGCTGTCCATCAGGCAGCCGAGCAGGATGTAGAGGGCGCACATCGCCGCCAGCACCTCGAGGCGGCCCCAGCCGAGTTCGCGCACGAACTGGATCATCGACTGGGTCAGGCCGGTGGCGTCGACGAAGAAGTTGAACACCGAGGCGCCGATCAGGATCATGAAGATCATCGCGCTGGTGCCGGCGGTCTCGAGCAGGCCCTTGGCCAGCACGTCGCGCGAGAGCGCGCCGCCGAGCGCGGCGAGCAGCAAGGCGCCGAAGGCCCCGACCGCGGCCGCCTCGGTGGGCGAGAACCAGCCCAGGTACATTCCGCCCAGCACCACGCCAAACAGCAGCACCACCTGCCACACCTCGCGCAGCCCGCGCAGGCGCTCGCGCCAGCTGTGGCGCTCGGCGGCGGGGCCCATCCCGGCGTGGCGCCAGGTGACCCAGCGCACCGCGCCCATGTACAGGCCCACCCCGAGCAGGCCGGGCAGGATGCCGGCCACGAACAGCTTGCCGATCGGGTTCTCGGTCATCAGGCCGTAGATCACGAACATGATCGAAGGCGGGATCATCACCCCGAGCGTGCCGCCGGCGGCGACCGAGGCCGCCGCGAGCCGGTCGTCGTAGTGGTGGCGGCGCATCTCGGGCAGCGCGATGCGGCCGATGGTGGCGGCGGTGGCGATCGAGGAGCCGCACACCGCGCCGAACAGGGCGCTCGCGCCGATGGTGGCCAGCGCGAGTCCGCCTCTGAGGTGTCCGATGAACGCGGCGACCAGGTTGTACAGGCTCTGCGACAGCCCGGTGCGGCCGGCGAACACCCCCATCATGACGAACAGCGGCACCACCGACAGGCTGACCGGAAAGGCCGAGTCGAACGGCGCGCGCCCGAGCACGAAGGCGAGGCTCGACCAGCCGTAGGTCAGGCCGTAGCCGAGCGCGCCGACCGTGCCCATCGCGATGCCGACCGGGACGCGCAGCGCGATCAGCAGCAGCACCGCGCCGAAGCCCGCGACGCCGAGCAGCGGCCCCTGCATCAGCCGGGCTCGGTCCGGCGCAGCGCGCCGAGTGCGGCGATGAGCGCGGTCGCCGCCGAGGCGAGGGTGCCCAGAAGCAGCGGCGCCCAGTACAGGATCATCGGGATGCCGAGCGTGACCGACTTGTCGCCCTGGGCGAGCGCGATTTGCGCCTGCAGCAGGCCGTACCAGGCGAGCGCGAGCATGAATGCGGCGGCGATGAGGCCCGCGGCGAGCTTGACCGCACCGAGCAGCGGCGCGGGCAGCAGGTCGGTCAGGAACTCAACGCCGACGTGGGTGCCGCGCAGGAACGCGAGCGGCATGGAAAGGAACACGCAGCCCATGACCCCGAGCTGGGTCAGGTCGATCGTACCGAGGATCGAGAAGCCGAGCGTGCGGCGGGTGGCGATGTCGGCGATCTGCACCAGCATCGCGCCGCACAGCAGCGCCATGCCGGTGTAGGCAAGCCAGCGGGCGGCACGGTCGGCGATACGAAAAATGGGGTCAGAGTCCAATTCGAGATTCATGAATTGGACTCTGACCCCATTTTTTCGGAGCTGACCCTTACCTCGCGAGCTTGGCTTCGGTCCGGCGCATCTCGTCGTAGATCGCGCGGGCGTTGGGCACGCCTTCCTTTTCCAGCTTGGCGAGCTCCTGATCGACCACGGGCCGGAGCTGCTCGCGCCACTTCTCGCGCGTGGCGTTCGACACCGGCACCAGCTTGCCGCCGGCTTTCATCGCCGCGTCGTAGCCGGCCTTGTCCCATTTCGCCCACCAGCCGCCGAACTTGTCCACCAGCGGGGTGCCGATCGATGTGTCGATCGCTTTCTGCACCGCGGCCGGATAGGTCGCGAAGCGCTCGGGGTTCATCACCAGGTGAAAGCACGCGGTGTACACGCGCGCGTCGAGGTGTTCTTTCAGCAGGCTCTCGAGCCGGAAGCCCTTGATCGCGTCCCACGGGAACACCGCGCCGTCGATCACGCCCTTCTCGAGGTTCTCGTACACCTGTCCCGGCGGCATGCCGACGGGCGTGGCGCCGAGATAGGCGAGCAGGTCCTGGGTCGAGGGGTTGGGCGCGCGCATGCGCAGGCCCTTGACGTCGTAGATCGTCTCGAGCCGCTTGTCGCGGGTATGGAACAGACCGGGGTTGTGGCATTGCAGCGCGGCGAGCTTGAAGCCTTTCCAGTCTTCCGCCAGCGCGCCGTTGCGCATCGCCCACAGCGTGCGGGTGGCGAGATCGGCGCTCTCGGCCACGAACGACATCTCCATGATCGAGGTGCGCAGATACCGCCCGCGCGGAATGCCGTTCAGGCCGAAGGCGAGGTCGACCACGCCCTGCTTGACCTGGTCGGCCTGGTTGGCGACCTTGCCGAACGGCGAGTTGCCGGCGAACACGCGCACCGTGACCGCGCCGCCGGACTTCTTCTCGATTTCCTTGCCCAGCGGCTGGAGCACGTCGGTGACGAAGCCGTGCGTGGGCGGCACGAAGGTCGAGAACTTGAGCTCCAGGGCGCCGGCGTGGCTGGCGGGCGCGGCGAGCGACACGGCGACGACGGCGACGACGGCGGCGAATGCGGTGATTGCGGGCTTCATCGGTGTTCCCCCTTTCGAGGAGATTCTAGCCCGGATAACCGTTGGGATTTGCGGACTGCCAGCGCCAGGCGTCGCGGCACATTTCCGGCAGCCCGAGCTTCGCGCGCCAGCCCAGCGTGCGCGCGGCGAGCCAGGCGTTGGCGTAGCAGGCCGCGATGTCGCCCGGGCGGCGCGCGACGATCTCGAGCGGTACCTTGACGCCGGTCGCTTTCTCGAACGCGCGCACCGTCTCGCGCACCGAGTAGCCGCGCCCGGTGCCGAGGTTGGCGGTGATCGAGCGCTTCTTTTTCTCCAGGTAGACGAGCGCCGCGAGGTGCCCGGCGGCGAGGTCCACGACGTGGACGTAGTCGCGCACGCCGGTGCCGTCGCCGGTCGGGTAGTCGGCGCCGAACACGCGCAGCCTCGGCAGCCGCCCGGCGGCGACCTGGGTGAGATACGGAAACAGGTTGTTCGGCACCCCGCGCGGGTCCTCGCCGATGCGGCCCGAGGGGTGGGCGCCGATCGGGTTGAAGTACCTCAGCGTCGCGTAGCTGAAGCCCGGGTCGGCCGCGGCAGCGTCGGCCAGCAGGTGCTCGATCACCAGCTTGGTCTTGCCGTAGGGGCTCGCCGGGCGCAGGGGGTGGTCCTCGGTCAGCGGCAGCCGCTCGGGCTCGCCGTACACCGTGGCCGAGGAGCTGAACACGATCCGCTTCACCCCGCGGCGCGCCATGACTTCGAGCAGCGCGATGCTGCCGCCGACGTTGTTGTCGTAGTACAGCAGCGGCTTTTCGACCGATTCGCCGACCGCCTTGAGGCCGGCGAAGTGGATCACCGCCTCGACCGGCTGTGCTGCGAAGGCTTTGTCGAGCGCGCCGCGCGCGCGCAGGTCGGCGCGGTGAAAGTCGATCTTCGCTCCGGGCGCGAGCTCGCGGATGCGCTCGAGCACCGCGGGCTTCGAGTTGGAAAGGTTGTCGACGATCGCCAGCCGGTAGCCGGCGCGCGCGAGCGCGACGCAGGTGTGCGAGCCGATGTAGCCCAGCCCGCCGGTGACCAGGATGGTTCGAAAATCGGGGTCAGAGTTCATTTATGAAATGGCGGTCAGACTCCATTTTAGAATCTAAAAATGGGGTCTGACCCCGATTTCAGGTCCGGTTGTACTTGTCGTCGAAGCGCACGATGTCGTCTTCGCCCAGGTAGCTGCCGGACTGCACCTCGACGATGAGCAAGGGCCGGGTACCGCGGTTCGCCAGGCGGTGCTTGACGCCCTGCGGGATGAAGGTGGACTGGTTCTCCTCCAGCATCATCTCGTCGTCGCCGCGGGTGACGAGGGCGGTGCCGGAGACGACCACCCAGTGCTCGGCGCGGTGGTTGTGCAGCTGAAGCGAAATCGCGTGGCCGGGCTTGACCATCAGGCGCTTGACCTGGAAGCGCTCGGCGGCGTCGACCGACTCGTAGTAGCCCCAGGGGCGGTACACGCGCGAGTGCGCCACGTGCTCGCGCCGCTCGGCCTGCTCCAGCCGCTCGACGATGCCCTTGACCTCCTGCGCGCGCTCGCGCGCGGCGATCAGGATCGCGTCGTCGGTCTCGACGATCAGCAGCCCGTCCACGCCGAGCAGCGAGACGTGGCGCGCGTCGGCGCGCACGTAGCAGTCTTTTGCGTCGGCCACCGCGACGTCGCCGGCCAGCACGTTGCCGGCGGCGTCCTTGGCGCCGATATCCCACAGCGACGACCACGAGCCGACGTCGCTCCAGCCGAAGTCGCCCTCGATCACCGCGCCGTCGGCGGTGTGCTCCATCACCGCGTAGTCGACCGACTCGGCCGGGCAGGCCGAGAACGCCTCGGCATCCAGGCGCACGAAGTCGAGGTCGCTCGTCTTGGCCGCGAGCGCGCGCTCGACCGCGGCCAGCATGTCGGGGCGCTGGCGCCTGAGCTCCGCCAGGTAGCGCGCCGCGCCGAACAGGAACATGCCGCTGTTCCAGTAGAAGCCGCCCTGCTCGAGGAAGCCGCGCGCGGCCTTTTCGTCGGGCTTCTCGACGAAGCGCCGGATGCGGCGCGCGCCGGGGCAGCCTGCGATCACCTCGCCGGCTTCGATGTAGCCGTAGCCGGTGGCGGGGCTGGTGGGGCGGATGCCGAAGGTGACCAGCAGCCCGTGCTCGGCGGCGAGGCGCGCGGCGCCGACCGCGGCATGGAACGCGGCGGCATCCAGGATCATGTGGTCCGAGGGCAGCACCAGCAGCAGCGCGTCGGGTTGCTCGGCGCGCAGCCACAGCGCGGCGGCGGCGATCGCGGGCGCGGTGTTGCGCCCGACCGGCTCGAGCAGCACCGCGCGCGGTGCGACGCCGGCTGTGGCGAGCTGCTCGGCGGCCAGGAAGCGGTGCTCGGTGTTGACCACGAGGATCGGCGCGCCGCAGTCGGCGAGACCCTCCAGGCGCAGCGCGGTGTCCTGCAGCATCGTGCGCTCGGTCACGAGCGGCAGGAACTGCTTCGGCAGGAGCTTCCTCGACATCGGCCACAGCCGGCTGCCGCTGCCGCCGGAGAGGATCACGGGAACGATGCGTGGCGGCATGGGGGCTCCGTAGTTACCTGGCGCGGGCGCGCAGCGCTTTCTTCACTGACGCCGCGGATTCGCGCAGCAGCGCTTCGGTCGCGTCCCAGCCGATGCAGGCGTCGGTCACCGAGCAGCCGTAGATCAATTTCGATTTGTCCTCGGGGATCGGCTGGTTGCCGGCCACCAGGTTGCTCTCCAGCATCAGGCCGACGATCGAGCGGTTGCCCTCGACGATCTGGTGCATGCAGTCCTTGAACACCAGCGGCTGCAGCTCGGGCTTCTTGAACGAGTTGGCGTGCGAGCAGTCGACCACGATGTTGGGCGCCACGCGCGCCTCTTTGAGCGCCTGCTCGATCAGCGCGACGTGCGCGGTGTCGTAGTTCGGGCTCGCCGCGCCGCCGCGCAGCACGACGTGGCCGTAGGGGTTGCCGCCGGTGCGCACGATCGCCGAGCGGCCGTCGGGGTCGATGCCGAGAAAGTTGTGCCGCTGGCGCGCCGAGCGGATGGCGTTGATCGCGACCGCGGTGTCGCCGTCGGTGGCGTTCTTGAATCCGACCGGGGCGGACAGGCCGCTCGCCATCTCGCGGTGGGTCTGCGACTCGCTGGTGCGCGCGCCGATCGCGTACCACGAGATCAGGTCGCCGAGGTACTGCGGCGCGACCGGGTCGAGCGCCTCGGTCGCCGCGGGCAGGCCCTGGTCGGCGAGCGCGAGCAGGAATTCGCGCGCGCGCTGCATGCCTTCCTCGATGTGGAACGAGCCGTCGAGGTAGGGGTCGTTGATGAAGCCCTTCCAGCCGCTCACCGTGCGCGGCTTCTCGAAATACACCCGCATCACCAGGTACAGCGCGTCGGAGACCTCGGCTGCCAGCGTGTGCAGCCGCGCGGCGTACTCGAGGCCCGCCTTCGAGTCGTGGATCGAGCACGGCCCCACCACCACGAACAGGCGCGGGTCGCGCCGCTCGAGGATGTCCTGCAGCACGCGCCGCGCCTCCGTCACCGTCTTCGTCGCGCGCGGCGTGATCGGCGCCTTGGCGTGCAACTCGCGCGGCGAGGCCATCGCCTCGAAGGCGACGATATGGACGTCTTCCGTTCTGCTGGCGCTTTTCATACGAGTGTGAATTGTAAACCGGGGACAGACCCCGATTTCACCGGCTAACGTACTGATCCGGAAAGATTCGCGCCGCGGTCTGTCCCAAATTTGCGCTTCGGCGGACGCCCGGCGCGTCCCGGCGTCAGGCGCCGTCCGAGGGCGCGCGCGGCAAGGCTGCGGAACGCCGCGTCTCCGAGTGCGCCGCCGCTGTTGGTCGCACGGCGGATCTCGGCGAGCTGCGTGGCGCCGAGGCCGGATTCGACCAGCACGCGATACGCGGTGTGAGGCTTGTCGTCGTCAATACCGAGGGCGAGGTATTCCGGGTGGGGCGCGAGCCATGTATCGCGGACGCCGCCGGCATTTGCGCAGTGACTTGACCAGCGATAGTCGCCCGCGCGGGCGACCATGCCGGCGCGCACCGGGTTGAGCTCGATATATCGGTAGCACGCGAGGACGTAGCGATCGGACTGCGCGATACACGAGCGAAAGCGCCCTTCCCATAGCGTCCCGCTGCGCTCCCGGCTGCGGTTGATGTACTGGACGTAGCGCTGGCCGAGATTCTTCATCAGCAACGCGCAGGCGTTCGCCGCCCGCGGTGTAGCGAGCAGATGGACGTGGTTGGTCATCAGGCAGTAGGCGTGGATCTCGCAGCCGTGGCGACGCGAGAGCTCGCGCAGGTGATCGAGATAGACCAGGTAGTCCGCATCGCGATGAAAGCACGCCGAGCGGTTGTTCCCGCGCTGAATGATGTGCACGGCCACTTCGGGAAGGATCGCGCGCGCGTGTCGGGGCATGAGCGCTCAACGATTGCCGTCGAAGATCGGTTGACCGGCGTCCTCGAAATCGGGGACAGGTCTCCGATTTAGTTTCGGAAAAACAGCTTCTTAGAGTGCGAAATCGGGGTCTGTCCCCGGTTTAGGTGCGTACCGGGAGTTTCTTGAAGCCGCGGAAGCGGATGCGGCGGTCGCGTTGGGGCTCGCCCGCGAGCTGCAATTTCGGAAAGCGCGGGAGCAGGCGCGCGAAGGCGACGCGGGCTTCCATGCGCGCGACGTTCAGGCCGGCGCAGGCGTGGGCGCCCTGGCCGAAGGCGAGGTGGCGGTTGGGTTTGCGGCCGGCGTCGAAGCGCTCGGGGTCGGGAAATTGCGCCGCGTCGCGGTTCGCGGCGCCGATGCCGATGGTGATCGGGGTGCCCGCGGGAAGCTCTTTGCCGCCGAGCTCCATCGGCGCGGTGAGGCGCCGGTTGTTGAGCTGGATCGGCCCCTCGTAGCGCAGCATCTCCTCGACCGCGGTCGGCACCAGCGCGGGATCGGCGCACACGCGCGCGAGTTCGGCCGGGTGGGTGAGCAAGAGCCAGGTGCCGTTGCCGATGAGATTGGTGGTGGTCTCGTGCCCCGCGTTGAGCATGAAGATGCACTGGTGGTAGAGCTCGGTCTCGCTCAGCCGCTCGCCGTCCTGTTCGCCCTGGATCAGGCGCGTGAGGACGTCGGCCTCGTAATCGCCGGGGTGCTTCCTCCTGTCGGCGATCAGGTCTTTCAGGAACGCCACGAACTCGGTTACCGCGCGGTTGCCCGCCTCGTGCATCGCCGGGGTGAGCGTCGGCTCGAGCCCGGAGAGAATCGCGACCGACCAGCCGCGCAGCGGCGCGCGCGCTGCGCGCGGGACGTCGAGCAGGTTGCCGATCACCTCGATCGGGATCTGCGAGGCGAAGGCGTCAATGAAGTTGACCTCGCGCGCTTCTGCCATCTGGTCGAGCAGCCGCTCGACCAGCTTCACGACGTCGGCCTCCATGCGCGCGATCGCGCGCTGGTTGAGTGCGCCCATGATGATGCGCCGCACGCGCGTGTGCAGCGGCGGGTCGTTGAACACCAGGCTGGTGGTGTGGTGCTCGTAGAGCGGCGAATCGCCCAGCTTGGGCCCGAACTCGGCCTTCTTGTCCGAGCTCGCGCGCGCGTCGCGGTACACCGCGAGCGCGTCCTCGTAGCGCGACAGGAACACCACGCCGCCCTCGAGCGCGTGCACCGGGTCGTGCTCGCGCAGGGCCGCGTACCAGGGGTAGGGGTCGTCGATGAAGTCTGCCGGCGCGCGAGTGAGTTCGAATGCGCGCGCGCGTTCGCGGGCGTCCATTCGGCTATTATGCACGGCCATGCAACGCGTTCCGATGGCCGACTTCGAGCCCGGCCTGAAAAAGCGGCTCGAGGAGTTGTGGGGCGAGCCGGTCAACCTCTACCGCGCTCTCGGCAACCATCCGGCGCTGGCCGCGGCCTGGACCGAGTTCGCCAATTCGATCCGCCACGACAGCCGGACCCCGCGCAAGCTGCGCGAGATCATGATCCTGCGCACGGCGCAGATCGCGCGCTCGAAGTACGAGTGGGCGCAGCACCTCAAGATGGCGCGCAAGGCGGGCGTCACCGAGGAGCAGATCAACGAGCTCGAGCTGTGGCGCGAGTCGAAGCACTTCGACGCGCGCGAGCGCGCCGCGCTGGCGCTGACCGAAGGCGTGATGGCAAGCAACGTCACGGACGAGGTCCACGCCGAGGCCGCGAAGCACTTCGGCCACGCCGACTACGTCGAGCTGTGCCTGACCGCGGCGTTCTACGCCATGGTGTCGCGCATGCTCGACGCGATGCGGGTCGAGTTCGATCCCGACATCCGCGAACATTCGCCGCGCCTGCCCTGAGCCCGCCGCGAGGACCCGCCGGGATGGCCCAGCCGCGCAGCTACCGCTATTACGAGTTCGTGATGGCGGCGTTCGTAACCATCCTGATCTGCTCCAACCTGATCGGGCCGGCCAAGATCGCGCAGATCGACGTGCCGTACTTCGGCCCGCTCACCTTCGGCGGCGCGGTGCTGTTCTTTCCCATCTCGTACGTGTTCGGCGACATCCTGACCGAGGTCTACGGCTACGCGCGCGCGCGGCGCGTGATCTGGGCCGGCTTCGCCGGGCTGGGCTTCGCCTCGTTCATGGCCGCGGTGGTGGTGGCGCTGCCGCCGGCGCCGTTCTGGCACCACCAGGACGCCTACGAGATCGCTTTCGGGACCACGTGGCGCATCGCCGGGGCCTCGATGGCCGCCTATTTCTGCGGCGAGTTCGTCAACTCCTACGTGCTGGCCAAGATGAAGATCCTCACCGCGGGGCGCTGGCTGTGGACGCGCACCATCGGCTCGACCATTTTCGGCGAGGGAGTCGACTCGCTGCTGTTCTACCCGCTCGCGTTCTACGGCGCGGGCATCATCCCGGACGACAAGCTGCCGCTGGTGATGGCGGCGCAGTTCGCGACCAAGGTGGCGGTCGAGGTGCTGTTCACGCCCGTGACCTACAAGGTGGTCGCGTTGCTCAAGCGCGCCGAGAACGAGGACTACTATGACCGGCGCACCAACTTCAATCCGTTCACGCTCAAGGCCTGAATGCGGCAATGTGTGAGAATTTGACAAGCCTTTCGCCAAGGTCAAATTTGTCCTCGTAGGGCGGCTGGCCGAGCTGCTATGGTCACTAGGTGACCGCCCGCTTGCCTTCCTGGATCCTCAGCCGCAGCGTTTCCATGCTCGCAGTACCGCGTATCGGAGAATTGCTGGTGCGGGCAGGCCTGGTCCCGCGCGCCGGCTTGGACGAGGCGCTGGCGCGACAGGCGGGCGCCAATCGCAGGCTTGGCGAACTGCTGGTGGAGATGGCCCTGGTCGACCAGGTGGAGCTCGACGAGGTGCTCGCGATCCAGGACGAGCTGCGCGCCGGCCGCGGCAAAGAGCTGCTCGGATTGCTCGCCTCGCGCCTGGGCAACATCCTGCTGAATTCAGCCGCAGTGACCCAGGCGCAGCTCGACCGCGCGGTCGAGGAACAGGAGCGTACCGGCGACCTGCTGGGCGAGATCCTCATCCGCCAGGGCGCCATCACCCCGGCCCAGCGCCAGGGCGCGCTCAGTCTCCAGGAAAAGGTCGTCAACCGGCTGCACGGGCGCACGCGCCTCGGGCGCATGCTGGTGGAGGCCGGGGTCATCGACGAGGCAACCCTTGAGGATGCGATCCAGCGCCAGCGCGCTTCGGGCAAGCGGCTCGGCGAAGCGCTGGTCGAGTCCGGCGCGATCACGCCGGACGTGCTGTCCGGATTCCTCGCGCGCCAGAAGCGACTGCGCGCGATCGCTTTTGCGGCCGCCGCGTTGGGCGTATCGTCGCCGCCCGCAGCGTTGGCGGAAACGCATCGAATCGACGTGCAGGCAGTGGTGCTGCGCCACGCCTCGATCAGCGCGTTCCGCACCCCGCAACAGATTACGGTCACTGCGGCGGACATCGCGCGCGGCTACGTCGCGCTGGCGCAGCCGGTGGAGATCGAAATTCGGACCAACAACCCCGCCGGGGTCATGCTCGGGTTCAATCTCAACTCGACCCAGGTCCGCGCTGTGCACTTCGACGGCCAGGACTTGCAGCTTAGCGTCGCAACCGGCGCTGCCGTGGTGCTGGTGCCGAAGGCGGGGGTGGGCCTGCGCAGCCAGACGCTGCATCTGCGAACGCGCCTCGATCTCGCGCCCGGCGCACAGCCCGGGGTCATTGCGTGGCCGGTGGCGCTTCTTATCGCGCCTTACTGACGCCGCGCGCGGTCGCGCGTCCCCTAGAAGATTATCGAGATGCCGATCGAGTCGCCGTAGTTGCCGGGCGTGACGTTCTGCAGTCCCGGCATGCGGCCGTAGATCGTGACGTTCCAGGGCTTGTTCTTGGTGACGCGCTTGCTCTGCGTGGACGTGCCGGCGGTCCCATCTCCCCAGACGACCGTGACGCCGGGGTCGAGATACAGGTTGTAATCCAGCAGGTCGCTGCCGCTTGCGCGCTGCATGCGGCGCGGGAAGAATCCGCCCGAGACCGCGCTCGGGCTGATCTGGATGGTGACGATCGGCGGTGGGGCCTGGTTGCAGCTTACGGTGATCACGCCCGAGGTAGTCGAGCCCAGCGGGCTCAGCGGGTCGTACGGCCCGAAGGACAACGGTCCTGCGGAGACGTTGCATGCCGCGTGCGCGCTCACCGCGCACAGCGCTAGACAGGCGGCGACGAAACTAGCGCGCATCGCCGCACTCCAGCACACCCAGGTCCGTGACCGCTTCCTTGGTCGGCGGTACGTGCAGGGTGAACGCGCATCGGCCGAGCCGGCCGCTGACCTCGCCGCGGTAGGTCCCGCTCCCGAGGTTTTCGATGTAGAAGCCGCCGTCGCGCGCCGCGTACACCGGCAGCGGATTATGGCCCGGTACGGCGACCTCGCCAGTCGCGTCGCTGAACGGCGCGCGTTCGCCGTTGCGGCGAACCATGAGCCGGCCTGCGACGGCCTGCACCCGGTGCGCCTTGAAGTCGACCAGCACGCCGCTGCGCAGGGGCGGCGAAACGATGTAGCGCGTCTGGGGCACGATGATGTCGACCGGCAGGTCTCTGTCCTCGATCGCGATCGGGTTGTCGAAATACGAGGCGAGGCGCGGGATGAAGAGGTTTCCGTCCGCGTCCGTGCGCCCCACCTCGATATTGTTCGCGTACACGCGCACATTGCGAACCCCTTCGACCTTTACCATGCCGTAGCTGTCGTAGATCGGCCGCGACAGGCCCCAGGCATCGCCCACGCGCGTGACCGCCCCGGCGAAGCCGAGCTGATAGGTGCCGCTCCCGGCGCCGGAATCCCTGAAGTACTCGCCGCGCGCGACGCTGCGCGCGAAGTTGTACTGCACGTAAGGATCGAAGGTATCGCGCGCGGTGCCCGATCCGTCGGAGTGCTGAACGGTCGCGCGGTACACGAGTCCCTCTGCATCGGGATTGCCGCCCAGCACCTGCAACGTCTGTGCGTTGACGCCGCCGGTGCGCTGAAGCTGGGCGCTGTACGACGGCCGATCACCGCTGCCGACCGGATTGTAGGAAACAGAGACCAGCACCTCGTTCGCGCCGAAGACGCCGTTCGAACGGCGCAGCGCGCCGGTCAGGTACACGGCGTTCGACAAGCGGTGGCGATAGGTGAGGCTCGCGGACCGGCTGCGCTCGGCGTACCAGGGCTGTGAATCCTGGTAGATCAAGCCAATCGAGCTCCCGCCGCCGATCGGCATGGACACGGTGCCCGCGAATTCGTGCTTGCGGTTCAGGCTCGTGTCGGCGCCGGCGCGCGGATAATCGCGCGACTCCGTGCGCCAGGCGAGGCTCGAGGCGAAGCTGGGGGAGCTGAAGGAGTGGCCGAACGCGATCGCGGTCCCGCTGCCGTCGGGGCTGTTGCCCCACGAAATCTCGGCGCTCGCCACGCCCCAGGTTCCCATGCGCCAGCTCGCGTTAGGCCCGAGGTTGTAGCGGTGGTCGAGCGCCTCGCCGCGAACGCCGAGCGTGATCGCGTCGCTCACTCCCCGGCGGTAGAAGCCCGCGCCGCCGAGCCTGCCGTAGTCGTTGCTGCGCACGCCGAACTGTTCGCGCTGCAGGCCGATGTCGGCGCTGTATTCGTCGAGCCCTTCGCGCAGAAGTGCCTGGCTGAAGTAGAAGGGATTGGTGATGGTCTGCTCGTTGCCGAGCACGTCGCGCACCACCACTTCAGTCACCTGCAGCCCGTTCAGGCTGACCAGGTTCTGCAGCTCGAACGTTCCCGGGGCGACGCGCTGGTGGCCGATCAGCACGCCGTTGTTGTAGAGGTAAATGTCCGAGGGAAGCGCCGCGGTGCCGCTCACGACCTGCCCGGGCGCGCGCAGATAGTAGGGGTCGATGCTGTAGCGGCGCGAGAAGCTGATGCCTCCCAGGCGCAGCGAGCTGCCGAGCGTCGACGCAGAGGTGACGAAGTCGCCGAGCACCAGTCTCTGCATGGTGCCGCGCCAATCGCGCGTCAGGCTGGTATTCAGGCGAGTGGTGTTGGCTTCGCCGGTGTCGCGCTGATAAATGGACTGTGCGTCACTCAAGAGCAGGTAGTCGCCCAGGCGCATGCCGAACTCGCCCGCCGCGCTCACCGTGTCGAGGCCGGTCCGGTCGCTGCCGTTTCCCGTCAGGTTGTAGTTGAGGAAGGCGCCGCCGGCCGACGGATACGTCACGTCGTCCGCGCGCTTGGGCGCCATGTCGATCACCTGCCGGCGCGAGATCCCCCTCGCCTCGACGCGGATGCGCAGCGTGAGCTTTTCCTCGTCGAACTGGTACGTCAGGCCCGGAACGTCGCGCAGCGACACGTAGGGAACGTTATTGATCCGCGTCGCGCGGTAGCGCAGCGCGGAAAGGCCGTAGCCTTTGAGGTCCGATTCCCGCATCAGAATGTCGCCGTCCTGGCCGATCAGCACGTACGCGTCGCCCTTCGGTTCCAGGTTGACGCTTACCGACACGATCCCTTCCGCGGCCCCCGGTTGGGTCGTGCTCTCGGGACGCGCGGTAAGCTGCGCATCGTTGGCTGGACTTGCAGCGGTAGGCAGCGCGGCGGCAGCAAGGAGAAGACCAATGATGGCGCCGCGGCCTAGGAGCACAGCTCGGGCTTGAGCGGGACCTCGGATGTGGCGTCCAGCTTGTCGCCGAGCAGATTGACGCGCAGCGTGCGAGCGGCGCGACAGGCCTGGGCAGGCAGGGTGGCGGCGTACTCGCGCTGCGCGCCGGGGAGAAGGTACCAGCCCTGCACCGTGTGCTCCCATTTCACCGTGCCGTCGGCGCCGATCGCGCGAAAGCGCACTCCGGTGATGCGGAAATGCACGGTCCCGGCGTTCTGCACCGTGGCCTGCGCGTGTCCATCCTTAACCGTTAGCCCTCCGATCCGTGCCTGCACGTCGCTTGCGGGCGGGCGCACGAAGATCGGCACTCCGAACCGTACCGCCACGGTAACCGCGGTCTGGTTGCCGCGCGGCTTCGCGTCGGGAATCTCTTCAACGAACAGGCGATAGGCCTGCTCGAGCTTTAGCGCCGGGCTGCGGTAGCCGATGCGCACCACGCGCTTTTCATGCGGCGGGACCTGAAACTGACGCGGAAAGTAAACCAGCGCCTGAGTGTCCTTGTAGCGGTCGTGGCCGGCGTCGTCCTGTGTCCAGAGCATGGTGCGCGCCTGGAACTCGAGCGGCTTGTCGCCGTCGTTCGACACGGCGATGACGCCAGTACGCGTGCCCTTATCGAGATCGAGCCTGATTGGCGAGACCCCGAAATTGCCAGCGCGCGCGGCGAAGGAGGCCGCGGCCAGCGCAAGGCATGCGAGATACCCGAGCAGAAACCGGGGGCTGGTCTTCGTGGATTTCGTCACTGGCGCGATTCTCTCTGGTTTCCGATGCCACTACAAATCACGCAGGCTTCTGTTGCGCGTGGCGTTTCACTATCCGTTACGGCGTGATGCTTAACGTGACAGTGTCCGAGTAATTGCCCATCAGCGCGTTTTGAAAGTCCGTCGGCATCACCGTCGCGGTCACGGTGATGGTGGTGCGGCGGTTCCTGGGGGTGGTTCCGCTGGTCGGGTAGGCGAGCGTGTAGGGCAGGAAGTCGGCGGGGCTGGTCACGTGGCGCATGCGCATCGTAGACGGTGACACTCCGTAAAGCCCACCGTTCGCGCTCAGCGCGTAGGACGCAACCCGCGCGTTGCCCCGGCAGCGAAACACGATTGACGTGGTTCCTATGACGGGCGCCGCCGAACTCGGATCGATCACAAGATTGATTCGCGAGCGCCCGCCGCGGAAACTGCAACGGCTCGCGGACAGCACGGTCGCAGTCACCGCGATCGTGTGGCTGCCCGCGGCGCTGGCCGCGGCCGGGCAAACGACCGCGGCCGCGGCCAAGACCGCGAGGAGTTTCAATACCGGCTTGCGAGTCGCAACCTGCCTCGCCTGCACCCCCATGCTGCCCGAGAATTACGGGGTGACGTCGACGACGATGGTGTCGCTGTAGGTCCCGGGCGTGACGTTGGCGGCCCCGGACTGGTTGACGCTGACCGTTACGGCGAGCGTCTTGTCGTTGGCTGCCAGGTTGCCCATGCCCGTGCCGGCGCCGCCCCCGGAGGAGGTGAACGTGTAGGGAAAGTTCTCGGCGCCTTGGATCAGGTTGCCGCCGGTCGTGCTAGAGGTCGAGGACGAGGTCAGCGTGAACCCCGGCACCGTGCCGTTGGTACAGCGGTAGAGCACGTTATCGGTGCCCGTGACCGAGCTTGTGGCAGTCGGGTCTACCGCTAGCGCGATCGTCGACGCGGCGGTGTTGAACTTGCAGGTGCCGGTGACGGTGGCATTCACGGTAATGGTGTGGCTGCCGCCCGCAAAGGCGACGCTGCCCATCGACGCGCAGGCGACCGCCAGGCCAAGCGCCAGGATCCGTTTGTTGAGCTTCATTGTTGTCCCTTTCTCGTTTCTGTTTAGCTGCGTTCGACGGGCCCATCCCGTCTTCAGGCGGCTGAACGATAACCCGCCCTCTCCTGCCAATCATGTGAGAAAGGTCTCGTAACTACTTAATCTGACATTCTTTGTTCTAGTCCTATTTTCACTATATCTAACGGACCCTGCGCTCGAGCGCATCGACCGTGGCCCGTTCACTCGCCCAGCTTGCCCGCGCGGTAGGCCTCGAGCAGCCGGCGCAGGCGAGCGCGCTCGATGCCGGGCACGTCGTCGAGCAGGAACCTGCCGCCGATCTCGGCGTAGAACTGGCCCGCGAAGTGATCCGTGCCGTCCAGCTTCCAGACCAGGAGGCAGTGCCGGCCGATCGAGATTTCGGCGACCGCGCGGCTGCGCGGCGAGAAGTACTGCGCGTAGACGCGCTTGAACTCGTCCGGCCCGACCCAGTCGCGATACTCGCGCAGCACCTCGTAGCGGCGCGCGGGCGCGTTGGACAGAAGGGCCGCGGCCTTGATGTCGCCCGCGGTCAGGTTGCGCGCGAGCTCGCGCGCGGTGGCGAGCGCGCCGCCGTCGGCCGGTTCGGCGCGCAGGGAATAGCGGATCGTCTCGCCGCCCAGCGCGATCGAGCGCTCCTGCGCCTGGGCGGGCGCGGTCAGGACACAGAAAAGAAAAACCGGGGTCAGACCCCAATTACGCCGCCGCACGCTCCTCCGCCCCACCGGCGCGGTAGCGCGCGAGCAGCTGGTCGATCTTGGCGCGCGCGCTGTCGATGCTTTCCTGCTTGATGTGGCCGTAGCCGCGGATGTCCTCGGGAACCGAGGCGATCTGAACCGCGAGCCCGTGGTTCTGCGTCGACAGGCCGGCGAGCAGCGTTTCGACGGTCTTCTCGTACTCGCCGATGAGCGCGCGCTCGGTGCGGCGCTCTTCGCTGCGGCCGAACAGGTCGAGCGCGCCGCCGCGCAGGCCCTTCATGCGGGCGAGGATCTTGAACAGGCCCATGACCCAGGGTCCGAAGCGCATCTTCTTCGGTTCGCCGGTGCGCGGATCGGGCTTGGCGATGAGCGGCGGGGCGAGATAGAAGTGGAGCTTGTAGTCGCCCTCGAACATGCCGGCGACGCGCCTGGCGAAATCGCCGCTGGCGTACAGGCGCGCCACCTCGTACTCGTCCTTGTAGGCCATGAGCTTGGCGTAGTAGCGCGCCACGGCCTCGGCCAGCCGGGTCGAGGCGCCGAGCTTGTCGCTCTCGGCTTTCCTGACCCGCTCGACGAGCGCCTTGTAGTGCGCCGCGTACGCGGCGTCCTGGTAGTCGGTCAGCAGCTTGACCCGGCGCTCGAGCAGCTCGTCCAGGTTGCGCGAGAAGTGCTCGCCGATCGGGATCACCTCGGCCGGGGTGGCCGCGCGCCGCACGCGCTCGAGGTCGACCGCGGCGCGGCGGCCCCAGGTGAAGCTCGCGACGTTGAACTCGACCGCGATGCCGTTCAGCTGGATCGCGCGCACGATCGCGGAGGCCGACAGCGGCACCCAGCCCTTCTGGTAGGCGTAGCCGAGCATGAACATGTTGGTCGCGATCGAGTCGCCCATCAGGCCGGTGGCGAGCTCGGCCGCCGGCACGAAGTCGACGTTCTTCCCGCCGCAGGCCGCCGCAATGTCGTGCGTGAGGTCGCTGCCGGGGAGTTGCCAGTTCGGGTTGGCGACGAACTCCGCGGTCGGCGTGGAGGTGGCATTGACCACGCCGCGGGTGGCGGTGGGGCTCATCTTCTCCAGCGCGTCGTTGGTCGCGGTCACCACCAGGTCGCAGCCGACGACCAGGTTCGCGTTGCCGGCGCCCAACCGCGCGGCGTGCAACGCCTCGGGGCTTTCGGCCAGCTTGACGTGCGACATCACCGCGCCGTACTTCTGCGCCAAGCCCGACATGTCGAGCACCGACACGCCCTTGCCCTCGAGGTGCGCCGCCATGGCGAGGATCTGGCCGATGGTGATGACGCCGGTGCCGCCAATGCCGGTGACGAGCACGCCGAAGGGCGTGTCGAGCCGCGGCAGATCCGGCTCCTCGAGGACGAAATCCTCACTCGCGGCGACCGCCGCCGACTTGCCCTTCTTGAGCTGTCCGCCCTCGACCGTGACCAGGCTGGGGCAGAAGCCCTTCACACAGGAGTAGTCCTTGTTGCAGGTCGACTGATTGATCTTGCGCTTGCGGCCGAACTCGGTTTCGAGCGGCTCGACCGACAGGCAGTTGGACTTGACGCTGCAGTCGCCGCAGCCTTCGCACACCATGTCGTTGATCACCACCCGCTTGGCCGGGTCGGGGAAGGCGCCGCGCTTGCGGCGGCGGCGCTTCTCGGAGGCGCAGGTCTGGTCGTAGATCAGCGCGGTGACGCCCGGCGTGTCGCGCAGCTCGCGCTGCACGGCGTCGAGCTCGTCACGGTGGCGCACCGTGACGCCCGGCGCCCAGTTGACGGTCGCGGGGTACTTGTGCGGCTCGTCGGTCACCACCACGATCTTGCCGACGCCTTCGGCCGCGACCTGGCGCGAGATGAGCGCCGGGTCGAGCGGGCCGTCGTGGCGCTGGCCGCCGGTCATCGCCACCGCGTCGTTGAACAGGATCTTGTAGGTCATGCTGACCTTGGCCGCGACCGCGGCGCGGATCGCGAGCAGCCCCGAGTGGTAGTAGGTGCCGTCGCCCAGGTTGGCGAAGATGTGCTTCTCGTCGGTGAACGGCGCCTGCCCGATCCACGGCGCGCCCTCGGCGCCCATGTGGGTGAAGGTCGCGGTCGAGCGGTTCATCCACACCGCCATGAAGTGGCAGCCGATGCCGGCCGTGGCGCGGCTGCCTTCGGGCACGCGGGTCGAGGTGTTGTGCGGGCAGCCCGAGCAGAAATAGGGCTGCCGGATCGTGCTCACGCGCGGCTTGGCGAGCGCCTTTTCCTTGAAGTCGAGGAACGCGAGGCGGTCCTTGAAATGGCTCCCAAGACTCTTTTCCATTCCCAACTTCGTCAGTCGCTGCGCGATCACGCGCGCCACCATCGCCGGGGAGTGCTCGTAGTGCGCGGGCAGCAGCCAGGAGCCGGCGGGCTGGCCGGCGGCGCGGCTCCACTCGCCGTTGTCGTCGAACTTGCCGACCACGCGCGGCGCGCGCACGCCGTCTTTCCAGTTGTAGAGCTCTTCCTTGATCTGGTACTCGATCAGCTGGCGCTTCTCCTCCACCACCAGGATCTCTTCCAGCCCCTCGGCGAAGCGGCGCGCGCCCTGCGGCTCGAGCGGCCAGGTCATCGCCACCTTGTACACGCGCAGGCCGATGTCGCGCGCGACCCGCTCGTCGATGCCGAGGTCCGCGAGCGCCTGCATGGTGTCGCCGAAGGACTTGCCGGTGGTGACGATGCCCAGGCGCGCGTTGGGGGAGTCCCACACGATGCGATCGAGCTTGTTGGCGCGCACGTAGGCCGCCGCGGCGTAGGCCTTCCAGTCGAGCAGGCGCGCTTCCTGATCCAGGATGGCGTCGGGCCAGCGGATGTTGAGGCCGCCCGGCGGCAGGACGAAGTCGGTCGGAAGCTGGATGCGAACGCGCTCGGGGTCGACCTCGACCGAGGCGCCCGACTCGACCACGTCGGTGACGCACTTGAACGCGACCCAGCAGCCGGCGTAGCGGCTCATGGCGAAGCCGTGCAGCCCGAGGTCGAGGTACTCCTGCACGTTGGCCGGGTTGAGCACCGGGATCATGCAGGCCTTGAAGATGTGCTCGGACTGGTGCGGCAGGGTGGAGGACTTGGCCGCGTGGTCGTCGCCGGCGAGCGCGAGCACGCCGCCGTGTTTCGAGGTGCCGGCGGCGTTGGCGTGCTTGAACACGTCGCCGCAGCGATCGACGCCCGGGCCCTTGCCGTACCACATGCCGAATACGCCGTCGTACTTCGCGCCGGGGAACATGCCAACCTGCTGCGTGCCCCACACCGCGGTGGCGGCGAGGTCCTCGTTCACGCCCGGCTGGAACATGACGTGGTGGCGCTCGAGGTGCTTCTTCGCGCCCCACATCGTCTGGTCGACGCCGCCCAGCGGCGAGCCGCGGTAGCCCGAGATGTAGCCCGCGGTGTTCAGGCCGGCGAGCACGTCGCGCTCGCGCTGCAGCAGCATCAGGCGCACCAGCGCCTGGGTGCCGGTGAGGAACACGCGTCCCTTGCCGAGCGTGTACTTGTCGTCGAGCGATACCTGGGCGAGCTTGGAAGGATCTACAGGTGCGTTCATCAGCGTGTCTCCACAAAATATTGCCGCGTCGTGGCCCCGCGAGGCGAGCCTAACATAGCATTAGACAGGGGCGCGGGCCTTGATTCGCGGCTTGAGCGGCTTCGCCTGCGGCAGGTCCCAGTAAGGCTCGGGGCCGAATGATTCGGCGAGGAAGTCGATGAAGGCGCGCGTCTTCGCCGGCAGGTGGCGGCGGTGCGGATAGACCGCATAGATGGCCACGTCGGTGTCGAAGGTATAGCCGGGGCACAACGGCACCAGCGAGCCGTCCTCGAGCTGGCGCCGCACGTCCCAGGTCGACTTGAGCGCGACGCCCAGGCCGGCGAGCGCCCAATCGCGCAGCACCTCCCAGTTGTCGCAGGCGTACTTGCCGGTGACGCGCACTTCGCCCTGCTTGCCGACCGGTCCCCGGTACTCGAGCGTCATGGCGAAGCTGCCGTCGCCCCAGTTGGCGACCAGGAAGTTGTGCTTGGTCAGCTCCTGCGGCGTGCGCGGCGTGCCGTGGCGGCGCAGATAGTCCGGGCTCGCGCACACGACGCGGCGGTTGGGCGCGAGCTTGCGCGCGGCGAGCGACGAGTCCGCGAGCTCGGCGATCTGCACCGCGAGGTCGAAGCCTTCCTCGATCAGCTTCACCCGGCGGTCGGCCAGGCTCAGCGCCAGACGCAGCTTCGGATAGCGCGCGGCGAACTGCGGCACCAGCGGCGCGACGTGCAGGTGGCCGAACGACGCCGGCAGCGCGACCCTGAGCACGCCCTGCGGCTCTTCGCTGCCGGCGGCGGCCATCGCATCGGCTTCCTCGATCTCCTCCAGGATGCGGATGCAGGAATCGTAATAGGCGGCGCCTTCGTCGGTCAGGTGCAGGCTGCGGGTGGTGCGGTGGATAAGCCGGGTGCCCAGACGGGCCTCGAGCGCGGACAGGTTGCGGCTGACCACCGCCGGGGAGAGTCCCATCTCGCGCGCCGCCGCCGACAGGCTGCCGCTGGCGATCACCTTGGCGAAAATCGACATTTGCTGCAGCGAATCGGACATATCTTTGTTGTTTACGCAAAGCTGAATTGATTATTCAGCCTATTCTAAACCATACAGCAAAGGCATACTATTGCTGCATCGCAACAGAGTCGAATGAGGTAGCACCATGAACGCCAGCGAAATCCGGTACATCGAGCAGCACCTTGAAGCCGAACCGCGGCTCCCGATCTCGGACTACCAGATGTCCGAAATCATGCGGCAGGCCAAGCGCGAGCGGGCCGAAGCGATCGCCGGGATGTTCTCGCGCCTCGGGGCGCGCATCGTCGCCTACTTCCGCGCGCTGCGCGAGAGCGCGGCCGCCCAGACCGGCGCGGGCCTGCGCCACAACTGATCACCGACTGCGCCCGCCGCGGAATCCTCCTCCCTCCTCCTTCCGCGGCGGGGTTCGTCCCGCTCCGCACGCAAGTGCGGAGCGGGACCGCACTTTGCCTTGCTAGGCAATCGTCTTCCACATCTCCACGTCGCGCCGCGCGGTCCAGATGCGCGGGTGCTTGATCCCGCGCGCCTCGTCGTAGGCGCGCGTAACGTCGAACGGGATGCAGTGCTCGTAGATCGGGTAGCCGGCGTACTTCGGGTCCATCCGGCGCCGGGTCTGGTCGTAGGCCTGCTTTAGGGTCTTGCCGGCGGCCACCGCGCGCCTGGCGTTGGCGTACAGCGCCGTCACGAAGTCCTGCGTGTAGCGGATCGCCTTGTCGCACTGCGCGGGGGTGGTGAGCGCCGGCCCGCGCCCCGGGACCAGCGCTTTGGGCTTTAGCGCACGCAGCCGGGCGAGCGTGGCGGGCCATTCCTCGAGTTGTGCGTCGCCGGTGTAGATGCCGGCCTCGTACTCGACCAGGTCGCCCGAGAACAGCACGCGCTGCGAAGGCACCCAGACGATGGTGTCGCCCGCGGTGTGGCCCGGGCCGGCGTGGATGATCTTTACCTCGAGCTTGCCCATCATGAGCGTCATCTCGTCTTTGAAGGCGAGCGTGGGCCAGGTCAGGCCGGGGATCGACTTGGCGCCGCGGAACAGGCGCGGGAAGCGCCCGATCTCGCTCTTCATGTCCTGCTTGCCGCGCTCGCGGATCAGATCGAGCGTGGTCTGGCTGGCGATGATCTGCTCGGCCTTGTAGGCGGCGGCCCCGAGAACGCGTACTGCATGGTAGTGCGACAGCACGACGCACTTGATCGGCTTGGAGGTGACGCGGCGGATGCGGCGGATCACCTCGCGCGCCATGACCGGCGTGGCCTGAGCGTCGACCACCAGCACGCCGTCGTCGCCGACCACGACGCCGGTGTTCGGGTCGCCCTCGGCGGTGAACGCGTAGCAGTTGGGCGAGAGTTTCTTGAACGTGATCTTCTTCGGCTTGAGGTCGCCCTGGGAGGCGAAAGTCTTTGTCATTGAGAGAGTCCTCGCGTGCGGGTGCCTTGAACGGGCGCCTATGATAGCCGCTTCGCGGCGCGCCCGAATCGCGGATAATGCGAGCATGAACCGTCCGGAGAAGGTCAGGCTAGGCGACATTCTCGTCGCGCAGAAGCTGATCTCGCGCGAGCAGCTCAGGCTCGGGTTGGAGCAACAGAAGAAGAGCGGCCGCCGGCTCGGGCGCGTGCTGCTCGAGCAGGGCTTCGTCAGCGACGAGCAGATCAGCGAGGCCATTTCGCGCCAGCTGGAAATCCCGTTCGTCAATCTAAAGTTCTACAACCTCAAGCCCGACCTCGTGCGCCTGCTGCCCGAGACGCAGGCGCGGCGCTTCCGCGCCATCATGCTCGAGGACCGCAAGACGAGCTACCTGGTCGGACTCGCCGATCCGACCGACCTGTTCGCCTTCGACGAGCTGCAGCGCCTGCTCAAGCGCGACATCGAGGTCGCGGTGGTGAGCGAGGCGCTGCTGGTGCAGGCAATCGACCGGGTCTATCGCCGAACCGAGGAGATTAGCGGCCTGGCGAGGGAGCTCGAGCGCGACATCGGCGAGGACTACATCGACTTCGGCGCGCTCGGCGCAGGGCTCGGCGCCGAGGAAGCGCCGGTGGTCAAACTGCTGCAGTCGGTGTTCGAGGACGCGATGCAGGTGGGCGCCTCGGACGTGCACGTCGAGCCGCAGGAGACGCGGGTGCAAATCCGGGTGCGTATCGACGGCGCGCTGATGCCGCAGGCCGAGGCCGACAGCAGGATCGGACCGGCGCTCGCGCAGCGCCTCAAGCTGATGGCCGGGCTCGACATCTCGGAAAAGCGCCTGCCGCAGGACGGCCGGCTCAACGTCATGGTGCGCGGCCAGCCGGTCGACGTCCGGATGTCGACCATGCCGAGCCAGTTCGGCGAGTCGGTGGTGCTGCGCCTGCTCAACCGCGGCTCGACCCTGCAAAGCCTGGAAAAGATCGGCATGCCGGCGGACATGCTCTTGCGCTTTCGCGACATCATCAAGCGCACCAGCGGCATGGTGCTGGTCACCGGCCCGACCGGCAGCGGCAAGACCACCACCCTCTACGCCGCGCTGCAGGAGATGAACACGGTCGATCGCAAGATCATCACGATCGAGGACCCGATCGAGTACCGGCTGGCCGGCATCACGCAGGTGCAGGTGAACGAGAAGATCGAGCTCGGCTTCGGGCGCGTGCTGCGCTCGGCCTTGCGCCAGGACCCGGATGTCATCCTGGTAGGCGAGATCCGGGACGAAGACACGGCCCAGATCGGACTGCGCGCCGCGCTCACCGGCCACATGGTGTTCTCGACCCTGCACACGAGGGACGCCGCAAGCGCGGCGATCCGCCTGATCGACATGGGCGCCCCCAGCTACATGGTGGCGAGCTCGCTGCACGCGGTGGTCGCGCAGCGCCTGCTGCGGCTGGTGTGCGAGTCCTGCAAGGAGGAGCAGCCGCCCGAGGCCCACGAGGAGCGCTGGCTCACGGCCCAGCTCGGCGACGGCATGACCATGCGCAAGTTCATGCGCGGGCGCGGCTGCTCGCACTGCAACGGCACCGGCTTCGCCGGGCGGACCGGCGTGTACGAGATGCTCGAGATGACGCCCGAGCTGGTGCGCGCCGTCGGCAGGGCGGACCCGGGCGCCTTTGCCGATGCGGCCCGGCCGCAGCTCGAGGGCAAGTCCCTCACCGCGCGCGCGCTCGAGCTGGTGCTCGCCGGGCGCACCACCGTGTCGGAGGTAGTCCGGGTGGCGACCGACGTGGAGGGCTGAGTGCCGCAATTCGCCTATCGCGGACGCAATTCGCGCGGCGACCTGGTGGTGGGCCAGCTCGAGGCCGTCGATAGCGGCGCAGTGGCGGACCAGCTGTTGAGCACCGGGATCACGCCGGTTCAGATCGACGCCGCGGTCAGCGATGGCCTGAACGGCGGCGCGCCGAAATGGTGGCGCCTGCTTACCGCGCCGGAGGTCGGCGACCTCGAGGTCATGCTGTTCTCGCGTCAGATGTACACCCTGCTCAGGTCGGGCGTTCCGATCCTGCGCGCGCTCGCGGGGCTGCAGGAGTCGGTGCGCAACGCCACGCTGAAGGAGGTGATCGCGGACCTGTTGGTCAACCTCGACGCAGGGCGCGAGCTCTCGACCGCCATGCGCCGGCACCCCAAGGTGTTCAGCAACTACTACGTCAGCATCGTGCGGGTGGGCGAGACCACGGGCACGCTGGCGGAGTCGTTCGATCGCATGTTTCATCACATCGAATTCGAGCGCGGCGTGCGCGAGCGGATCAAGACCGCTCTGCGCTATCCGATCATCGTCCTGACCGCGATCGTGGTCGCGATCGCGATCGTGAATTTCGCCGTGATCCCGGCATTCGCCAAGATCTTCGCGGCAAACAAGGTGCCGCTGCCGGTGCTGACGCGAGTGCTGATCGCGAGTTCGAATTTCTTCCTCGCCTGGTGGCCGGCGATGCTCGTCGCACTGATCGCGCTGGTCGCAGGCCTGCGCGCGTACTTGCGCACCGATGGGGGGCGCTACGCCTGGGACCACCTCAAGCTCAACCTGCCGATCGCGGGCGAGATCGTAACCAAGGCGACGCTGTCGCGCCTGACGCGCAGCCTGGCGGTGGCGATGCAGTCAGGGGTGCCGATCGTGCAGGGGCTGACCGTGGTCGCCGACGTGGTCGACAACGTGTATATCGCGCACCGTATCGAGCAGATGCGCGACGGCGTGGAGCGCGGCGAGAGCCTGCTGCGCACCGCAGTCGCGGTTGGGGTCTTCACGCCCGTGGTGCTGCAGATGATCGCGGTCGGCGAAGAGACCGGCGAGCTCGACGAGCTGCTGGCGGAGGTCGCCCGCATGTACGAGCGCGAGGTCGATTACGAGATCCGCAACCTGAGCGCCAACATCGAGCCGATTCTCACGGTGGCGATGGGCGTAATGGTGCTTGTGCTCGCGCTCGGCGTGTTCCTGCCGATCTGGGGCATCGGCAAGGTGATGCTTGCCCGGTGACTCTGTTCCCGGTTCGCCTTCGTCAGCGCAGCTACCTGGAGTCAGCGCTCTACGTGGTCATCGCCGCCGCGCTTGCCGCGCTCCTGCTCCACCGCCTGGAGCAGCTGTCGGAAGTGGCGGAGAAGACCGCCATGGAAGCGACCGTGTCGCGCCTTCAGTCCGCGCTCTACGCGCGTGCGGCGAAGGCCGTCTTGTCGGGCCGCGCGGCGAAGATCGAGAGCAACTGGGCGGAGCGCAACCCGGTTTCGCTCGCGCAAGCCGATCTGCCGAACTACCTGGGTGAATTCAAGCATCCCGATCTGACCACGCTCGACTCAGGCAACTGGCTCTACGACCGGGGGCAGCACGAGCTGGTCTATCTGGTGCGGCGCGCGAACAGCTTCTCGGGCGGCACGGACCCGGTACCGGCGATCCGATTCCGGCTGCGGGTCGAGCACACGCCCTCGGGCTCGTATTCGCCGTTCCTGCTTCACGCGGTCACCCCCTACGAATGGGGACCGGACGGGGGCTAATACATCGCGCCGACCTCACCAATTTTCTAGAAATGATCTAAAAACCCCCTGACGTAGCTTGACAAAAGCTGTCTGCCTGGAGCCCAATCAAGGGTTGGAGTTGCATTCGAAGACAAAGATTACAGGAGGTACTCGGTGAAGCTGATCAAGCGAGCGGCGCAGAAGGGTTTTACCCTGATCGAGCTGGTGGTGGTGATCGTGATCCTCGGCATCTTGGCAGCGATCGCGGTACCGCAATTTACCGACCTTTCGGCCAGCGCGCGCGCGGCCGTGAGGGATGGCGCATGCGGCGCGCTCCAGTCCTCGGCGGTTCTGCTCTACGCGTCGAACAAGGCCGCGAGCGGCTTCGCCGCGGTGAAGGGCAACGTCACTCTAAGCTCGAATCTTTCCATCTCCGGTACCTGCGCTGCGCCGATCGCGACCTACTCCGGTGATGCGACGACTACGACCTGCACGGCGCTGCCGGCCACGCTTTGCACCGGGCCGTAAGCGCCCGGCGCGCGGTGTCGTCGGTGCGGTTTGACAGTCGCTGAGCAAAGCCGCCACGCAGGGCTGAAGACGACATCGGCACAAAAAAAGGGGGGCCTTGCGGCCCCCTTTTTTTTTCTTGCGCTCGCCCTCGCGGCAGCCGGCTCGGCGCAGGCCGTGATTGGACTCTGGGCGGCGTCCGGACTCGCGCTGATCGCGCTCGTTGGCTTGGGGCAACGCGCGCCCGCGACGACCTGGCTCACCGTGGCAGCGGGAGGGTTCGCGGCGCTGATCGCGGCCAACAACCTGCTCGCAAGCCCGGCTTATACGTCCGCCGGGTTGTTCCACCCCCTGCTGTTCATCCTCGCCTTTGCCACGGCGCGCCGCTGCCCCGAGCGACTGCAGCGTTCGCTATTCGGCGGCGCGCTCGCCGCCGCGCTCGTGCTCGGCGTCTGGGGGCTGGCCCAGGTGCGCTTTCAGGGCGAGGCGCGCGCGCTCGCCTTTCTCGAGACGCCCAGCACCTATGCCGCGCTGCTCGACCTCGTTTTGCTGCCGGCCGCGGTCTGGCTGCTCTGGGGCCGCGGCGGTCGAATTCTCGCCGTGCTGCTCGCGTTGCTCGCGGCTGCCTCGTTCGCCGCGCTCAGCCGCGGCGCCTGGATCGGCGCGCTCGCCGGCGCAGGCGCGGCGCTCCTGCTCGGCATACGGTTGCCGCGCCCGGACGGGCGTGCCTGGACACGTCTCGGGGCGGTGGCGATCCTGGGAGTGCTGCTGAGCCTCGCGGCACGGTTGCAATTGCCGGGCCTTGCGCATGAAGAATCGGGCCCAAACGCGCGGGCGCGGCTCGAGTCTTCGCTTTCGCGGCTGGAGCTCTACGCGCTGGCATGGGAGGCGTACCGTGCGCATCCCGTTGCGGGCACAGGCTACCTGACGTATCGCTACGCGCTGGAGCGACACCGCGCCGAGGTACCCTCGTACGGCGCGGACCACGTGACCTATTTCGTCCACGACGACTATCTTCAGCTGCTGCAGGAAACGGGGCCGCTCGGCCTGCTCGCGCTTGCCGCGCTCGCGTTCCTGCCCTACGCCCTGGCGCGGCGCGCCCTGGTGCGGCTCGATCCGGAGCAGAAGGTGCATGCGGTGGCGGCGGTCGCAGGGCTGGCGACAATGTCGGTTCACGCGCTGGTCGACTACCCGTTCTACGTCCCCGCCTGCCTGGTGCTTTTCGGCGCGCTGCTCGGCGGGCTTGACCGCCTGCTGGCGGCAGCGGGGGTCGGGTGCTTGCCCGCGCTTTCGCTGCCGGCGCTGCCGCGTGCGGCGCGCATCGCGCTGCTGCTGGTGGCGGCGTTCATGATTTCGCAGCCGGTCGCGGCCGAGGGCGCCGCGTACTGGGGCCGGCGCCAGTTGAGCGAGGGCCGGACGCTGGCGGCCGCGTACTGGCTGCAGGTCGCCAGCCGCCTGCAGCCGCGCGACTGGCGCTACCACTGGTACCTGGGGCAATTCTGGCAGGGTCAGGCGTTCGCAGGCGGCGGCACGGACGCGGTGCGCTTCGCGCTGCGCGAGTTCGACGCGGGCTTGCGCGCCAATCCGCTCGAGGTGCGCAATTTGCTGGGGCGAATAACCACTTACCGCCTGCTGGGGCAGGAGCTGGCGCGGCCCGCCAGCGCGTCCGAGCTCGAGGCCTGGTCGCGCGAGGCGCTGGCGATGGCGCCATTGATGCCGCAGGTGCGACGCGAGCGCGAGCGCGTGCTGGCGTACGTCGGCAAGAGCCGGACGGGAGATGGCAGGTGAAGCGGCGTGCCTTCACGCGCCCCGCGCGCGGTTTCACGCTGCTGGAACTGGTGACGGTGATCCTGATTCTGGGCATTCTTGCGGCGGTGACCGCGGCGAGCTTCAACCAGAAGTCGATCGACCAGACCTGGTTCCTAGAGCAGGTGAAGTCGGCAGTGCGCTACGCCCAGAAGACCGCGATCGCGCAGCGGCGGGTGATCTATGTGAAAGTGAACCCGTCGGCGCCGTACCAGCTGTCGCTGTGCTACGACGCGGCCTGCGCGAGCCCGGTCAGCTCGCTCGCTTCGAGCGCCGCGTTCGTGATCACGCCGCCGAGCGGGGTGATCCTCGTCGCGTCGACTTCGACGTTCAATTTCAACGGCCTCGGGCAGCCGAGCGCCGCCGTGACGCTTACGGTCAACGGCCGTCCCGTCAGCGTGAGCGCGGAGACCGGCTATGTCCAGTAGGCCGGCGCGTCGGCAGCGGGGCCTTTCCCTGATCGAGCTGGTCGTGTTCATCGTCGTGCTCGCGATCGGGGTGACCGGCGTGGCGATCCTGTTCGACCAGATGACACGCTCGAGCGTCGATCCGGTAGTGCGCAAGCAGGCGCTCGCGATCGCCACCTCGCTGATGGAAGAGATCGAGCTGCGCGCGTTCACGTATTGCGATCCCGACGATCCGGCGGTCGGCAGTGCGACCAGCGCCGCGGGCTGCGCGATTCCGGAGGCCGCCGGCCCGGAACCGGGCGAGACGCGCTACGCGGATCCGCGCTTCGACAACGTGAACGACTACAACGGGTTCTCGATGTCGGGCGGCATCCGCGACGTCACCAACACGCTCGTGCCCGGGCTGAGCGGCTACGCGGCGAGCGTGTCGGTGCAGCCGATTGTGGCCGGAGAGCTGCCGGGGATCCCGGTCAGCGAGGGTCTGCGCATCACCGTCAGCGTGACCGGTCCGGCGAACGCCAACGTAGTCCTTCAGGGGTACCGCCTGCGCTATGCGCCGAACGTTCCCTGAGCGGCGGACGCCGCGCGCGCGCGGCTTCAACCTGATCGAGCTGGTGATCTCGATGGTCGTCACGGGCATCGTGGTCGCGGGCCTGGCCTACTTCGTCTTCCCGGTGCGCCAGGCGGCCGACATCGCGGCCCGCGCCGACCTGACCGATATCGCCGACACCGCCGTGCAGCGCATCGGCCGCGACGTGCGCCTTGCGCTGCCCAACAGCGTGCGCACGACCACCAGCGGCGGCGCGGTTTTCGTCGAATTCCTTGCCGTTCGGACCGCGGGCCGATACCGCGCCGAAGGCGGCGGGGCGGCCGGCGGCACCAATTGCCCGAACGACGATCCCTCGCTCACGCCGCCCGGCAACGACCAGCTCAGCTTCGACTCGGTCGCGGACACCTGCTTCAAGACGATCGGCAAGCTGCCCGACGCGGCGAGCGTGACGCCCGGCGATTACCTGGTGCTGAACAACTACGGCCCGGGTTTCGCGGGGCAGGACGCCTACAGTGCCGGGCCGCCGGCCAATCGCGCGCTGATTACTTCGGTCGACACCTCCGAGGCGGCACGCGACCGGGTCGCGTTCGCGGCGACGACGTTCCAGCGCACGCTGCACGATTCGCCGGGCAGGCGTTTCTTCATCATTTCGGGGCCGGTGAGCTACGTCTGCGACCCCGTTTTGCGCACCATTACCCGTTACTGGGGTTATCCGATCGCAGCGGCTCAGCCGACCACATTCGGCTCGGGCGGCTCGGCCGTCATTGCGACCAAGGTGAGCGCGTGCGACTTCGACTACGCGCCGAACGTTTCGCCGCAGATCGGCCTGCTGACGCTGCGCCTCACCCTTTCCGCCCCCACTTCGTCCGGGGTGGCCGAGACCGTATCGCTCTATCATGCAATCCACGTCAACAATGTGCCTTGAACCAGGTCGTGTGCGGCGCGCGCGCCAGCGCGGGTTCTCGCTCATCCTTGCGCTCTTTCTGCTCGTTTCGCTCTCCGCGATGGCCGCCTACCTGCTGACCATATCGACGCTGCAGCAGGAGTCCTCCGCCGCCGACGAGCTCGGCGCCAGGGCGTACCAGGCGGCCCATACCGGCGTCGACTGGGGCCTGTACCAGTTGCTGCGCGACCCGGGAGGCGCCTACGCGAGCGCGTGCAACGCAGCCGTCGCGCCGGCCGCGCCGGCCGCGCAGACCTTTGCCCTGAGCGCCGGACTGGCCGCGTTCAGCGTCAAGGTCGAATGCACTTCGACCGCGCCGACGACCGAAGGCGCAATAAGCGGCTTGCGCGCTTACGTGCTGAAGGCCACCGCCTGCAACCAGGCGAGCTGTCCCGGCACCCAGGGTCCGGCATACGTCGAGCGCCAACTTCAGGCGACCGTGACAAACTGACAAAAAGATCATTGACAACAAATAGTTATTTCTTTACCTTGAACTGATTTAGGAGTGTGGCGGGTGGCGGTGAGATGAGTTGGGGTTCGACCAACAAGAAGAAACGCGAGCCCGGCTGGCTGGCGGCGTCGCTGAGGCCGCAGGAACTCGCCATCGTTCACGGCCGCATCGCGCTGAACGGCAAGGCGCGCATCGATCGACTCGCTTCGCGCGCGCTGGAGGGCGATTTCGCCGGGGCCGAGAAGCTGAGCAAGGAATGGCATCTCGATCGCTATCGTTGCGCGACGCTGCTCGCGCCGGGCGATTACCAGCTGCTGCTGGTCGAGGCGCCGAATGTCCCGCCCGCCGAATTGAAGGCGGCGATCCGCTGGCGCATCAAGGACCTGCTCGACTATCACGTCGACGACGCCACGGTCGACGTGCTCGACATCCCTCCTGATCCCGCTGGCGCGACGCGCAGCCACTCGATGTACGCGGTGGCGGCGCGCAACGAGGCGGTGCAGGCCTGCATCGAGCGCTTCGACGCGGCTCAGATTCCGCTCTCGGTCATCGACATCGCGGAAACCGCGCAGCGCAACATCGCCGCGCTGTACGAGGAAGACGAACGCGGCGTCGGGCTGCTGTATCTGGGCCAGGGCGACGGCCTGTTCACCATCAACTACCGCGGCGAGCTCTACCTCGCGCGCCGCATCGACATCGGCTACGAGCAGATATCGGCCGTCAACGAGCGAACCGAGGCGTTCAATCGCATCGCGCTCGAGCTTACGCGCACGCTCGACCACTTCGACCGCCAGTTCGGTTACGTCGCGGTCAACAAGCTGCTGCTCGGACCCGAGCCCGAAGACAGCGGCCTGCTGGACTTTCTCAAGTCGAACCTCGACATTCCGATTTCCCGCGTCGATCTCGGCGCGACGCTCGCGTTCGATTCGGATGCGCGCCCCGACCCCCGCACCGAGTGGCAGCGCTTCCACCTGATCGGCGCATCGCTGCGCTACGAGACCAAAACGCCCTGAGAGCCCGCGGTGAGCCAGCAGATCAACCTCTTCAATCCGATCTTTCTCAAGCAGGAGAAGTATTTCTCCGCCATGACGATGGCCGAGTCGCTGGTCCTGATCCTGGTCGCGCTGTGCGCCTTCTACGTCTACGCGTACAACGAGGTGAAATCGTTCGAAGACGTGACGGCGGATGCCGAGCACCAGCTGGCCGATACGCGCAATCGCCTCGTCAGCCTGAGCGGCTCGCTCTCGCCGCTGCGGCGCAGCAAGCTGCTCGAGGCGCAGGTGGCGCGCGCCGAGAGCGACCTGCACGGCAAGCAGGCGTTGCTCACTTCGCTGCGAGCGACCGCAGCAGACAAAGCGCAGGGCTATTCGCAGTATTTCGCGGCATTCGCGCGCCAGACGCTGCCGGGCGTTTGGCTGACAGGTTTCAGCATCGGTGACGGCGGCGACGAGCTGAACATCAGCGGTCGGGTGCTGCATCCAGATCTGGTGCCGGCGTACATCCATGCGCTGAACAAAGAGGAGGTGATGCGCGGGCGCTCGGTTACGCGGCTCAAGCTGGTGGCGCACAACGAGCCGGCGCCCGCGGCCGATGCGGCGCCGCGCCCGGGTCCGGCGCGCTACGTCGAGTTCGAGCTGTCGATGCCGCTCGTCGCGCCGCAGCCGGTGAAGGACGGAAACCAATGAAGGCGCTGCTGCGGCGCTATACGGAGCGCATCGACGCGCTCAGCTTGCGCGAGCGGGCGCTGATCTTCATCGCGACTGCGCTGGTGCTGGTCGCGTTCGCCTATCTGGGCTTCATCTCCCCGCTGCTGGAGCGGGACAGGCGCCTCGGACGGGAGGTCGCGCGCCGGCAGACCGAGCTCGCCATGTTGCAGGCCCAGTTTCAGGCGATGGCGCGCGCGGGCGAGATGCGCCCTGACGACGCCAATCGCGCCAAGCTTGCGGGGCTGCAGCGCCAGCTCGCGCAGCTCGACGAGCAGATCGGTGAAGCGACGAGCCGCTTCACCTCACCGCGGCGCATGCGCGACGTCCTGCAGGAGATCCTGGCGCGCAACCCGCGCCTGCAGTTGGTCGACCTGAAAACCCTGCCGGCCGACCTGTTCGGTCACTCGGATGCGCGCGGCCCACGGCCGATCTACCGGCATGCGATCGAGCTCACCGTGAGTGGCGCATACCTGGATCTGTATGCCTACCTGCGGCAGCTGGAAGGCCTGCCGACGCGGTTATACTGGCGCAAGGCGGATCTCGCGGCGGGCAACTATCCGAAAGTGGTGCTGAAGCTTACCGTCTACACGTTGAGCTTCGATCCGTCTTGGATGAGCGTATGAGGCTGGCGCGACTATATTGCTGCCTGTTGACGAGCCTGGTGGCGACGCAGGTCATCGCGGCGGAGGCGGACGCTGGGTCCACCCAGGGCTTCGCCGACCCGACGCGACCGCCCTACAGCGGCCGCGCCACCGCGGCGGACGAGTCTCCGGTCGCAGGGCCTGAATTGCAGTCGGTGCTGATCTCGACCACGCGCAATGTCGCCGTGATCAACGGGCAAACCGTGCCGCTCGGGGGCAAGTTCCGCGACGCGACGCTGACAAGAATTACCGGGTCCGGAGTCGAGTTGCGCAGCGGAAGCCAGATTAAGGTGCTCAGGCTGTTTCCACAGGTCGAGAAGAAGTCCCTGCCAAGCGACCAGCCGCGGAGGCGGAACTAGAACATGAAGAAAGTATTCCTTATCGTGGCCGTTTCGGCGCTCGGAGGGTGCGCCACTCCGCCGCCCCGCCCGAGTGGCATAGAACCCGGCATACGCGCGGCGCTGGAGCCGGCGCCCAAGAAGGAATCCCGCAGTGCCGCCCTTAACCAGGCGCTGCTGCCGCCGCTTCGCATGGCGATGCCCGAAGTGCGCGGACGGCCCGCGGAACCCAGGTTCGATCTTTCGGTCAACAACGCGCCGGCGGCCCAGGTGTTCAACTCGATCGTCTCCGGCACGCGCTACAGCATGTTGGTGCCGCCGAGCGTGAACGGGACGATCTCGGTCAACCTGAAGGACGTCTCGATCCGGGAAGCGCTCGACTCGATCCGCGAGCTCTATGGCTACGACTACAAATTCGAGGGCACGCGCATTTTCATTCAGCCCGCCGGCCTTCAGACGCGCGTATTCCAGGTGAATTACCTGCAGGGCCAGCGTCGCGGCATGAGCGAGGTCCGGGTGCAATCCGGCTCCGTGTCGGACGCCAGCGGAAGCAGCGCGGCTCCCACGCCGTCCTCGAGCGCGAACCCGTCGCCGGGCCCGGTGGACCAGCAGGGTCAGACCTCGCTCAACAGCAGCCAGGTGACCACCCGGACCGACAGCGACTACTGGGCCGAGTTGCGCACCGCGCTAGTCGCGATCGTCGGCAGCGGCCCGGGCCGCAACGTGGTGGTTTCGCCGCAGTCGGGGGTGGTGGTGGTCAGCGCGCCGTCGCGCGAAATGCGCGCGGTCGAGCAGTACCTGCGCGACAGCCAGATTTCGGTCGAGCGCCAGGTCATGCTGGAGGCGAAGATCATCCAGGTGACGCTCTCGGACGGCTACCAGTCCGGGATCAACTGGTCGGCCTTCCGCAGCACTGGGCCGGATGTGGCGATCGGGCAGAGCGGCAACGCCGGCACGACCGTGCTCGGTTCGCGCGGCCAGGTTCTGCAGGGAGGCGGTCAGACGCTCAACCTTTCGACCAGCAGCGTGACCACTGCCGCGAGCACGCTCGCCGCTGACAATCCCGCGAGCGGCGTCTTCGGGCTCGCGTTCCAGACCTCGAACTTCGCCGCGCTGCTGCAGTTCCTGCAGTCACAGGGCAATGTCCAGGTCCTTTCCAGCCCGCGCATCGCGACGCTCAACAACCAGAAGGCGGTGCTCAAGGTGGGCACCGACGAGTTCTTCGTCACCAACGTGTCGACTGTCACGACCACCACTGGCGCCACGACGCAGCAGACGCCGACCGTGACCGTCGCGCCGTTCTTCTCCGGCATAATGCTCGACGTGACGCCCCAGATCGACCAGCAGAACAACATCACGCTGCACGTTCACCCGTCGATCAGCGAGGTCACCGAGAGCAAGCGGGTGGTCGACCTCGGCGGCACCGTTCCATCCATCACGCTGCCGCTCGCCAAGAGCAGCATCAGCGAGACCGACACCATCGTGCGCGTCCCGGACGGCAACATCGTCGCCATCGGAGGCCTCATGAGCGTCGACGTGCGCGACAATCGGGGCGGCATTCCGGGCGTCCGCGAAGGCGGGTTGGGAGACCTGGTGCGCAACACGAGCCGCACGTCGAGCAAGAACGAGCTCGTCATTCTTATCAAGCCGACGGTCATCCGGGACGACAGCACCTGGGCCGCAGGGTTGCGCGATACGCGCGAAAGCATCGAGGGCATGGTCAAGGACCAGAAGGGTGAGGCGCGCAGGCAGTGAATTACCTGCGGCACTTCGGCCTGCGCGAACCCCCGTTCGGAATTACTCCGGACACGAGTTTCTTCTGCGCCTGCCGAAGCACGCAGGAAGCGCTGAACACCCTGCTGGTGGCGGTCGGCAACGGCGAGGGGTTCATCAAAATCACGGGCGAGGTCGGAACCGGCAAAACGCTGCTGTGCCGGAAGTTTCTCGCCACGCTCGATTCGGGCTGGGTAACGGCCTATGTCCCCAACCCGAGTATCGAGCCGCGAACGCTGCTGCTCGAACTGGCCGAGGAGCTCGGAGTGCAGGTCGATACCAGTGCCGACCAGCACTATCTGCTTAAGGGAATCACCCGGACGCTGCTAGGCCTCGCGCGCCAGCGCAAGCGCGTCGTGCTCTGCATGGACGAAAGCCAGGCCATGCCGATAGAAACCCTCGAGACGCTGCGCCTGCTGACCAATCTCGAGACCGAAAAGCGCAAGCTGCTGCAGGTAGTGCTGTTCGGTCAGCCCGAGCTCGATCGCAAGCTCGCGTCCGAGTCAATCCGCCAGCTGCGCCAGCGCATCACGTTCCAATACGACCTCAAGGCGCTGGCAGAGGACGAAGTAGGCGATTACGTAAATCACCGTCTCACAGTCGCGGGCTACGTCGGCCAGCCGGTGGTGAGCGCGCGCGCGCTGCGCACATTGCACCGCGCGAGCAGAGGGTTGCCGCGCCTGGTCAACATCCTGGCGCACAAGTCGTTGCTGCTTGCTTTCGGCGAAGGTGGCTACCGCGTTGAGCCGCGTCACGTGCGCGCGGCGGCGAACGACACGCCGGCCGCCGCTTCAAGGCGCTGGTGGTGGCCAAAGTTCAGATCGCCGCGCGCCGCCGACTGAAGCCGAAACGATGAGCCTTATCAACAAGATGCTGCAGGAGCTGGATCGCCGGCACGCGATGGGGTCGCCCAATGCCGACGTCATGACGCGGCAGATCGAGCCGGTCGCCGCGGGGCGGCGCAGGCGCGACCTGTTCTGGCTGATTCTCGGGCTCGAGCTGGCCGTCGCGCTGGGATGGCTCGCGTGGACCAGCTATCAGCTCAGGCCGCGGTCGGTGGTTACCGAGCTCGCGCTGCGAGCGTCGGGCGGATTGGGCCGCACGGTGCAGCGTATCCGACCGCATGCGTCTGCGCCGGCGCAAAAGCCTGCGTCCCAGCCTGTGCCCCAGCCGGCGCCGGTGGTAAGCGCTGCGCCCGTCCAGGTATCACCGCCGGTGCCGCAGCCGGCGATCGATACGCTCAAGCTCGCGCAGTCGATCGAGCGCGCGATCCCGGCGCCGCGCCCGCACGCCGCGCCGAAGCCGGTCGACCGCAAGCGCGTGCCGAACCCGCCGCCGTCCGCGACAGTCGAGGAGGCGCAGCCGCAGGTCCACAAGCAAGCTCACCCACGCACGCCGGCCGAGCTGGCTCAAGCGGAGTTTCAACGCGCGGTGCAACTGCTCAACCAGGGACGTGTGACCGAGGCCAAACAGGCTCTCAACGGGGCGCTATCGATCGATCCATCCCAGGAGCCCGCGCGACAGGCGCTCATCTCGCTGCTGGTCGACCAGCGGCGCTTGATCGAAGCGCAGCGCCTGCTGCAGGAAGGGCTGGCGCTGGATCCCGCCCAAGTCCAGTTCGCCACGGTCCTGGCGCGCATCTACGTGGAAGGCAACGACTACGACAGGGCGCTCGGCGTCCTGCGAGGGTGCAAAGGCGACGTTTCGCGCGACCCCGAGTACAACACCTTGTTGGGCGCGGTGCTGCAGCACATGTCCCGGCCTGGCGAAGCCGCCGATGCGTATCGTGCGGCGTTGCGTGCCGCACCGCAGGCGGGGACGGCCTGGGTCGGGCTCGGGCTTTCGCTCGCGGCGCTGGACCACCGCCCGGAAGCGGCTGAGGCGTTCCGGCGCGCGGTCGCCACCGGATCGCTCAGTCAGGAAGTCAGGGACTACGCCGAGCAGCAGCTGCGGCGCTTGCAGTAGGCGTCAGGCCGCACCCGCGTCGGTTCCGAGGCGTTCCAGTCGATATCCGTAGTTGTAGATCGGCACCACCCGGTAGCCTGTCTCGGGCCGCAGATCGAGCTTTTTCCGCACCTGGCTGACGTGGGTGTCTACGGTGCGGGTCGCGAGGTCGCCGCTGCGTCCCCAGACCGATTCCTGCAAATGCCCGCGCGACATCAGGCGCCCGATGTTGCGGAACAGGACAACCGCGAGCTCGAACTCTTTCGGCGTGAGCTCGATGCGCGAGCCCTCGCGCCGGATCTCGCCGCGCTGGGTATCGATCTCGAACGGGGGGAAGGAAAGCAAGGTCTGTTCCTCGCGCGGGTAGGCGCGGCGAAGCAGCGCGCTGACGCGTGCCAGCATTTCCTGGCGCCGCGCCGGCTTCACCATGTAGTCGTCCGCGCCGTTCTCAAGCGCGTAGACGATGTCCTCCTCGGAATCGCGCACCGTGATGAAAAGTATGGGGACGTGCTTCGAAACGTTGGCGCGCAGCCAGGTCAGCACCTCGGCCCCCGAAACGTCCGGCACCTGCCAGTCGAGAACGAACAGGTCGAAGCTTTCGCGCCCCGCGTGCTTCATCGCTTCGCGCCCCGCCAAGTAGCCGTGAACGTCGTGTCCTGCGTCCGCGAGCCAGCGCCGCAGCAGCGCGAGCTGGTCGGGGTCGTCTTCGAGTATTGCGATTCGCACTGCGCACCTCCCTGGCGGCGATGCCGCACCGGCGAGGCGAATGATAATGCCGCCGGCGCGCGACGCAAATTCGAATTGTGGCAGAATCGCCGCCTCCCGGAGGGCCTGGCAAATGCGATTCGCTCTACTCGGCGGCGGCACGATCGCCCGTCTGGTGCTGGAAAACCTGCGTCGGGGTGCGCTGCCCGGCATGGAGGTGGTGGCGCTGGCCGGAAGACGGGCGGTGTCGGGCGCGGCGGCGCTCGCGGGCGAATACGGAGTCGATTACGTCCTCGGCGCGCGCGCGCTGTGCGAGGCGAAGCCCGACGTGGTCCTCGAGGCGGCTTCGCACGACGCGGTCCGCGCCTACCTCGTCCCGGTTCTCGCCGCGGGTTCGTCAGTGATCGTGCTGTCAGCCGGGGCGCTGGTCGACGACGCGCTGCGCGCCGAGTCAGAGGCGGCGGCTCGTCGCTCCGGCGCGCTGCTGTACGTGCCTTCGGGAGGGATCGGCGCACTCGACGCGCTCAAGGGCGCCTGTGCCGCAGGCGAGGTCGAGGTATCGATCCAAGTCGCGAAGCCTCCCGCGGCGTGGAGGAAGATCGACTACGTGGAGTCCCTCGACCTCGATCTCGATTCGCTTGCGGGCGCGACGACGCTGTTCGACGGATCCGCGCGCGCCGGGGTTCCGCACTTTCCGCAGAACGTCAACATTGCGGCCGTGTTGTCGCTCGCCGGGGCCGGCTTCGACCGCACCCGGCTCAAGGTCGTGGCGGACCCCGCTCTGACCCGCAATACTCATACCATCCGGGTTTCGGGCAAGACTGGCGAGTTCACGATCGTGCTTGAGAACGTGCCTGCGCCCGACAACCCGAAAACCGCCTGGCTTGCCTGCTACAGCGCGTTGGCGGCGCTCAAGCAGTTCGGCTCTTCCGCGCGCTACGGCACCTGAGCGGGCGCCCGACGATGCGCCGACCTCAATTCGCTTGACTAAGCAGCGGATATCTCACATAATTTCGGGTTCCGCCGGAGGGGTGCCCGAGCGGTTAAAGGGGGCAGACTGTAAATCTGTTGGCCTTGCGCCTACGTTGGTTCGAATCCAACCCCCTCCACCGGCATCTCGGGCGGGCGCGGCAAACAGGGATTGCGGGTGAATTTAATGGGCGGGTGTAGCTCAATGGTAGAGCAGAAGCCTTCCAAGCTTATGACGAGGGTTCGATTCCCTTCACCCGCTCCAATGCGCAAATTCAGCCCATGTAGCTCAGTGGTAGAGCACTCCCTTGGTAAGGGAGAGGTCATGCGTTCAATCCGCGTCATGGGCACCAGACATCAGTACTCTTTCAACGAAACGTCAAAGGCAGCGTAGTCATGGCAAAAGGCAAATTTGAACGGACCAAGCCGCACGTGAACGTTGGCACGATTGGGCATGTGGACCATGGCAAGACGACGCTGACGGCGGCGATGACGAGTATTTTGTCGAAGAAGTACGGCGGCGAGGCCAAGAGCTACGCGCAGATTGACTCGGCGCCGGAGGAGAAGGCGCGCGGGATCACGATCAACACGGCGCACGTGGAGTACGAGACGGAGAAGCGCCACTACGCGCACGTGGACTGCCCGGGCCACGCGGACTACATCAAGAACATGATCACGGGCGCGGCGCAGATGGACGGGGCGATTCTGGTGGTCTCGGCGGCCGACGGGCCGATGCCGCAGACGCGCGAGCACATTTTGCTGGCACGCCAGGTGGGGGTGCCCTACATCGTGGCGTACCTGAACAAGGCCGACATGGTGGACGACAAGGAGCTCTTGGAGCTGGTGGAGGTGGAGGTTCGGGAGCTTCTGAGCAAGTACGATTTTCCGGGCGACAAGACCCCGATCGTGATCGGCTCGGCGCTCAAGGCGCTCGAAGGCGACAAGGGCGAGATGGGCGAGGGCTCGATTTTCAAGCTGGCCGAGGCGCTGGATGCCTACATTCCGACCCCGGAGCGGGCGATCGACGGGGCGTTTCTGATGCCGGTGGAGGACGTATTTTCGATCTCGGGGCGCGGCACGGTGGTCACGGGGCGCGTGGAGCGCGGGGTGGTCAAGGTGGGCGAGGAGATCGAGATCGTGGGGCTCAAGGCGACCACGAAGACGGTGTGCACGGGCGTGGAGATGTTCCGCAAGCTCCTGGACCAGGGTCAGGCGGGGGACAACATTGGGGTCTTGCTGCGCGGCACCAAGCGGGAAGAAGTGGAGCGCGGCCAAGTTTTGGCCAAGCCCGGCTCGATCACGCCGCACACGAAGTTCGAGTGCGAGGTGTACGTGCTCTCGAAGGAAGAGGGCGGGCGGCACACGCCGTTTTTCAACAACTACCGGCCGCAGTTTTACTTTCGCACCACCGACGTGACCGGGGCGGTAGAGCTGCCCGCGGGCACCGAGATGGTGATGCCGGGGGACAACATCAAGATGGTGGTGACGCTGATTGCGCCGATCGCGATGGAGCAGGGCTTGCGCTTTGCCATCCGCGAGGGCGGCAAGACCGTCGGCGCCGGCGTCGTCGCCAAGGTCATCGAGTAAGGACAATGCAAAGCCAACGCATCCGCATCCGTCTCAAGGCATACGACTATCGCCTGATCGATCAGTCGGCGCTGGAGATCGTCGACACGGCGAAACGTACGGGCGCGGTTGTTCGCGGCCCGGTGCCGCTGCCGACGCGCAGGCAGCGGTTCGATCTTCTTCGCTCGCCTCACGTCAACAAGACGTCGCGCGAACAGCTCGAGATCCGTACTCACCTGCGACTGATGGACATCATCGATCCGACCGACAAGACCGTGGACGCGCTGATGAAGCTCGACCTGCCTGCCGGAGTCGACGTAGAAATCAAGGTGCAGTAAGAAAGAAGCAGTAGGAAAGTTATTTTTTGCTCCGGCTCTCTTATTCGCCGGAGCGCCGGATTCCCGGGCGACCGGGTGGATGATTGACAGTAAGGCCGGCCAATTGCAGCCGGCGCCTCAAGAGAGGTTAAGAAAATGACTATTGGACTCGTCGGCCGCAAGGTCGGCATGACGCGCATCTTTACCGACGATGGCGACACGCTTCCGGTAACGGTGCTCGACGTGTCCGACAACCGGATCACGCAGATAAAGACGCCCGAAAGCGACGGCTATGCCGCCGTGCAGGTTGCGTTCGGCAAGCGCCGAGCCAGTCGCGTCGTCAAACCGCTTGCCGGGCATCTCGCCAAGGCCGCGGTGGAAGCCGGCCGCACCCTCAGGGAATTTCGCGCCAAACCCGAGGAGCTTGCCGATCTCAAGGTCGGCGCCAAGCTCGGCGTCGAGCTGTTCAAGGTAGGGCAGAAAGTCGACGTGACCGGGATCTCGATTGGCAAAGGGTTCGCGGGCGTGATCAAGCGCCATCACTTCTCGTCGAACCGTGCATCGCATGGCAACTCGGTTTCGCACAACAAGCCGGGCTCCACGGGGCAGAACCAGGATCCTGGACGCGTATTCCCCGGCAAGCGCATGGCCGGCCACCTCGGCGATGTCCGGCGCACGGTGCAGAACCTTGTCATAGTACGCGTCGACGCGGAGCGCCAGCTGCTGCTAGTAAGAGGAGCAGTTCCCGGTTCCCGCGGCCGCGACGTAATCGTGCGGCCCACGGCCAAGGGTTAGGAGGCGCCATGGAACTCAAGATGGTCAATGACAAAGGCGCCGCGGGCACGTTCAATGCGCCCGATGCGCTGTTCGGGCGCGACTTCAACCAGGACCTGGTGCACCAGGTCGTCGTGGCCTACCAGGCGAATGCAAGGCTGGGGACACGCAAGCAGAAAGAGCGCAGCGAGGTGGCCAAGTCGACGCGCAAACCCTGGCGGCAAAAGGGTACCGGCCGCGCGCGCGCGGGCATGGCATCGAGTCCGCTGTGGCGCGGCGGCGGCAAGATCTTCGCCGCCAGCCCCGACGAGAACTTCTCGCACAAGGTCAACCGCAAGATGTACCGCGCGGGGATGGCGTCCATCCTGTCGCAGCTTGCGCGCGAGGATCGAATTCGCGTCGTAGACGATTTCAAGCTCGATGCGCCGAAAACAAAGCTACTGGCGCAGAAGGTGAAATCGATGGGGTTCACCGGACTGCTGCTGATCACCGACGAGGTCGATCAGAACCTGCTGCTGTCTTCGCGCAACCTGCCGGATGTGATGGTGGTCGCGGCGCGGCATGCGAATCCCGAGGCGCTGGTGCGCTTCCCGAACGTACTGCTGACCAAGAAGGCGGTGCAGAAGCTCGAGGAGATGCTGAAATGACGGCGACCAAGAAATACAGCGCCGATCGGCTGATGAAGGTGGTTCTGGCGCCGATAGTGTCGGAAAAGAGCACGATGCTGGCCGAGCGCAACAGACAGTATGTGTTTCGTGTCGCCGACAATGCGAGCAAGCCGGAGATCAAGGCCGCGGTGGAGCTGCTGTTCAAGACCACGGTCGACTCGGTGACGGTGTCCAATGTGAAGGGCAAAGCCAAGCGCTTCGGTCGCTTCAACGGCCGCCGGCGCAACTGGAAGAAAGCCTTCGTCTGCCTCGCGCCGGGGCAGGAAATCAATTTCGCGGCGACGGAGTAAGTCATGCCACTGGTCAAAGTCAAACCCACCTCGCCGGGACGCCGCGCGCTGGTGAAGGTTACCAACCCCAATCTTCACAAGGGGGCGCCGCACGCGCCATTGCTCGCCAAGCAATTGAAAACCAACGGCCGCAACAACGCCGGGCGCATCACAATGCGGCACAAGGGCGGCGGCCACAAGCAGCATTACCGGATGGTGGATTTCAAGCGCAACAAGGACGGCATCCCGGCGAAGGTCGAACGCCTCGAGTACGATCCGAACCGGAGCGCAAACCTGGCGCTGCTGCTCTACGCTGACGGCGAACGCCGCTATGTCATTGCGCCGAAGGGTTTGACGCCGGGAATGCCGCTTCTGTCAGGTGTCGAGGCACCGATCAAGCCGGGCAACGCGCTTCCGTTGCGCAACATCCCGGTCGGCACCACAGTGCATTGCATCGAGATGTTACCCGGCAAGGGCGCGCAGATTGCGCGCTCCGCGGGCGCGAGCGCGCAGCTGCTGGCGCGCGAGGGTTCTTATGCCCAATTGCGTCTCCGATCGGGCGAAATCCGCAAGGTGCATGTCGACTGCCGGGCGACGATCGGGGAAGTTGGCAACGAGGAACACAACCTCGAGTCGGTCGGCAAGGCGGGCCGCATGCGCTGGCGCGGCGTAAGGCCGACAGTGCGCGGCGTCGCGATGAATCCGATCGATCATCCCCACGGCGGTGGCGAAGGCCGTACTTCGGCGGGGCGTCCTCCCGTATCCCCGTGGGGCGTTCAGACCAAAGGCTACAAGACCCGAAGCAATAAGCGGACGCAGAACATGATCGTCCGTGACCGGCGCCGGGCATAACGCAGGGCGAGGCTGAATATGGCGCGTTCAATCAAGAAGGGTCCCTTCGTGGACCTGCATCTCATCAAGAAGGTCGATTCCGTGCGCGGTACGAGCGACAAGCGCCCGATAAAGACCTGGTCGCGACGCTCGACGATCGTGCCGGACTTCGTCGGGCTGACCATTGCGGTGCACAACGGGAAGCAGCACATCCCGGTGTACATCACCGAAAACATGGTCGGACACAAGCTCGGCGAGTTTGCGTTGACGCGGCAATTCAAAGGCCATTCCGCCGATCGGAAGACCAGCGGAACGCCAACCGGAGCGTCGGCGCCTGCCGCGGCTCCGGCCGGCGGCAAGAAGTAGGGAGCCCGATATGGAGACTCGAGCGATACTTCGTGGAGCACACATGTCGGCGCAGAAAGGGCGGCTGGTGGCGGACCTTATCCGCGGCAAGCCGGTCGACCGAGCACTCAACATTCTCGCGCTCACGCCCAAGAAGGGCGCTGCGATCCTGAAGAAGGTACTGGAATCGGCGATCGCCAATGCCGAACACAACGACGGCGCCGACATCGACGTGCTGAAGGTGAAGACGATCCACGTAGAGCGTGGCGCCTTCCTTAAGCGATTCCACGCGCGCGCCAAGGGGCGAGGCAACAGGGTGCTCAAGCACACCTGCCACATCTACATCACGGTCGGCGACTGAGAGAGTAATTATGGGACAGAAGATCAATCCGATCGGCTTCCGGCTGGCGGTCAACAAGAATTGGAGCTCGCGCTGGTACGCCAGCACGCGCGCGTTCGCCGGCATGTTGGCCGACGACATCAAGGTGCGTGCATTTCTGAAGAAGAAGCTCGCGCACGCCTCGGTGGGACGAGTGGTGATCGAGCGGCCGGCAAAGGACGCGCGCATTACCATCTACTCTGCCAGGCCCGGCGTCGTGATCGGCAAGAAAGGGGAGGAGATCGAGTCCCTCAAGAGCGAACTGCGCAGACTTATGGGCGTGCAGCAGGTCCACGTCAATATCGAGGAGATCCGCAAGCCCGAGATCGACGCTCAGCTTATCGCGGACTCAATTGCACAGCAGCTGGAGAAGCGCATCATGTTCCGGCGCGCCATGAAACGTGCGATGCAGAACGCGATGCGCCTTGGCGCACAGGGCATCAAGATCATGAGCGCCGGCCGGCTGAACGGCATAGAGATAGCGCGCACCGAATGGTATCGCGAGGGACGCGTACCGCTGCATACGCTGCGCGCCGACATCGACTACGGGTTCGGCGAGGCCAAGACCACCTACGGCGTCATAGGCATCAAGGTGTGGGTTTACAAGGGCGAAGTAATGCCGAAGGCCGAAGCGCAGGCCGCGTTAGCGTCGGCCGCCCCGGCGTCGCCCGAAGAGCCGGCGGCGCCCAAGCGCGCGAAGAAACCGGTTCCGCGGCCCGCCGGACGCAGGGCGCCGGCTAAGACCGCTCCCGACGGCGAGGCGAAAAAGTCTGCGCGACCCCGCGCGACAAAGAAGGACGACGGTGCCCGCGCGTCTAAACCGAAGACGACGGTCAAGCGCACGCGTAAGCCAGCGGCCAAGGAAAGCGACGCGGCTGCGGGCGACGAGGGCAAGAAGGAGTAGACGATGCTTCAACCAGCACGAACGAAATACCGCAAGCAACAGAAGGGCCGCAACAAGGGAGTCGCAACCCGCGGAGCGAAGGTGTCCTTCGGCGAATACGGCCTGAAGGCCCTAACACGAGGCCGAATCACGGCGCGTCAGATCGAGGCGGCGCGGCGTGCGATGTCGCGCCACATCAAGCGCGGCGGCCGTATCTGGATCCGCATATTCCCGGACAAGCCGATCTCGCAGAAGCCCGCGGAGGTTCGTATGGGAAACGGTAAGGGCAATCCGGAGTATTTCGTCGCCGAGATCCAGCCGGGCAAGATTCTTTACGAGATGGACGGCGTCACCGAGCCGCTCGCGCGGCAGGCCTTCGCGCTCGCTGCGGCGAAGTTGCCGTTCAAGACCGCGGTGGTGCACCGCATGCTGGGGTAAGCCATGAAGACTAGCGAACTACGCGCCAAAAGCGGCGAAGACCTGCAGAAAGAACTGAGCGAGCTTCTCAAAGCGCAATTCAGTCTGCGCATGCAGGTCGCGACCCAGCAACTCACCAATACTAGCCAAATGAAGAAGGTGCGCCGCGACATCGCGCGCGCGCGCACCTTGCTGAGAGAGAAGGCCGCCAAATGACCGAGCAGACCCCTGCGCAAGCCGTGGTGAAGAACACGCGCACTTTGACCGGGCGCGTCGTGAGCGACAAGATGCAAAAGACGGTCACCGTATTGGTCGAGCGCCGAATGAAGCATCCGGTGATCGGCAAGACGATGACGCGCTCGAAGAAGTACCACGCGCACGTGGATTCGGGCGACGTCAAGCTCGGCGATCTGGTCGAAATTGCCGAATGTCGGCCGATTTCCAAGACGAAGTCCTGGACCGTCACCCGGCTGCTGGAGAAGTCGAAGGAAGTTTGAGTGCGATTTCTTGCTTGAGAAAGCGGAATTGGTATAAAATCATCGATCTTTTCGCCCCCCGGCTACACATGGTGGGGCGTACGTAGACCCGAACGGGATCCAAAACTGGCTGCAATGCCGCCGAAGCGGCGGGGCAGAGGAAGTTGGATGGAGAACAAGCAATGATTCAGATGCAGTCCATTTTGGACGTCGCCGACAATACCGGCGCACGTGCGGTGATGTGCATCAAGGTGCTCGGCGGCTCGAAGCGTCGCTACGCCAGCATCGGAGACATCATCAAGGTGAGCGTAAAAGACGCTGCGCCGCGCGGGCGGGTCAAGAAGGGCGAGATATACCATGCGGTGGTGGTTCGCACCGCGAAGGGGGTGCGTCGCGCCGACGGTTCATTGATCCGGTTCGATTCCAACGCTGCAGTACTGCTGACAGCGAAATTCGAGCCGATCGGCACGCGTATCTTCGGCCCCGTGACGCGGGAACTACGCACGGAACGCTTCATGAAGATCGTTTCGCTCGCACCCGAAGTTCTGTAAACGGACGCGGGAAGGGAATCGTCATGCAAAGAATTAAGAAAGGCGATGAGGTTATCGTCATCGCCGGTCGCGACAAGGGCAAGCGCGGTACGGTTCTGCGTTGTGTGGACGACGAACATGTCGTCGTGGAAGGCGTGAATCGCGTCAAGAAACACCAGCGCCCCAATCCGATGAAGAACGTCACGGGGGGCATCGTCGACAAGGACATGCCCATTAACGTTTCGAATGTCGCACTGTTCAATCCCGGCACGAAGAAGGGGGACCGCGTGGGATTCAAGGTTCTCGGGGACGGGCGAAAGGTGCGCGTGTTCAAGTCGAACGGTGAACAGGTCGACGCGTAAGGTCATCGATATGGCGAAAGCATCAGCTCAGCAAAAGGAAAAATCGGCGACGCCGGTGCCGCCGTCGCGGTTGCATTTGTTTTACCGTGACAAGGTGGTTCCGGACCTGACCGGCAAGTTCGGGTACAAGTCCGTGATGCAGGTTCCCCGGATCGAGAAGATCACGCTCAATATGGGCGTGGGGGAGAGCACCGGCGACAAGAAGGTGCTCGACAATGCGGTCGCTGACATGACGAAAATCGCTGGCCAGAAGCCTGTCGTCACAAAGGCACGCAAGTCGATCGCCACATTCAAGGTCCGGGCGGGCTACCCGATCGGATGCATGGTGACGCTGCGGGGCGCGCGGATGTACGAATTCCTCGATCGCCTGGTGAACATTGCGATTCCGCGGATCCGCGACTTTCGCGGCATTTCGGGGCGCGCGTTCGACGGTCGCGGTAACTACAACCTTGGCATCAAAGAGCAGATCATCTTTCCCGAAATCGAGTACGACAAGGTCGATGTGCTGCGTGGCATGAACATCAGCATTACCACTTCCGCGAAGACGGATGAAGAGGCGCGCGCATTGCTCGCCGCTTTCCGCTTCCCGTTCAGAAACTGAGGTATACGCATGGCCAAGCTTGCTCTCAAGAACCGCGACCAGAAGCGCCGCAGAACAGTCGAGAAATTCAAGTCGAAGCGGGCTGCGCTGCTCGCAGTGCTGTGGAGCGTCAGCAGCTCCGACGAAGACAAGGACGCGGCGCGGATACAGCTCCAGAAGCTGCCACGAGACGCCTCGCCCACTCGTTTGCGCAACCGATGCTCGCTTACCGGCCGACCGCGTGGCGTATATCGGAAATTCGGCCTCGGGCGCAACAAGCTGCGTGATTTGGCCATGCGCGGCGAAGTGCCCGGCGTCATCAAGGCCAGCTGGTAAGGAGCCAGAGTATGAGCATGAGCGACCCCATCGCGGACATGCTGACGCGCATCCGCAATGCGCAGCTGATCGGGCACACGGAAGTCCTGATGCCCTCCTCCAAGCTCAAGGCGTCGATCGCCCAGGTGCTTAAGGACGAGGGTTACGTGGAGGACTTCGGGGTGCGCGAGCGCGACGGCAAATCTGAACTCGTAATCAGCCTCAAATACTACGCCGGCCGGCCGGTGATCGAGCGCATCGAGCGCGTCTCAAAGCCCGGCTTGCGCGTGTACAAGGGGCGCGATGACCTGCCAAGGGTCATGAACGGGCTCGGCGTGGCGATCCTTTCGACTTCGCACGGGGTGATGACCGACCGCAAAGCTCGCGCCACGGGTGTGGGCGGCGAAGTGCTTTGCATCGTCGCGTAAGGAGCTGAATATGTCTCGCGTCGGCAGCTTTCCCATTCCGGTCCCGAAGGGCGTCGAGGTGAACGTCGCCTCGGGCCAGATATCCGTTAAGGGGCCGCTCGGCACCATTTCCCGTACGGCCGATCCGAACGTCGCGGTGGAGAGAAGCGGCGAAAATCTGATGTGTAAGGCGCTCGGCAATTCGCGCCAGGCCAATGTCATGTCGGGAACCATGCGCGCGCTGATCGCCAACATGGTGACCGGGGTAAGCAAAGGTTTCGAGAAACGGCTCGCGCTCGTTGGCGTCGGCTACCGTGCTCAGGCGCAGGGCGACAAACTGAATCTGACGCTCGGCTTTTCTCATCCCGTGGTTCACCAGATGCCGAAGGGGGTGAAGGTGGCTACCCCGACGCAGACCGAAATCGTACTCACGGGAATCGATAAACAACAGGTTGGCCAGGTTGCCGCCGAGGTGCGGGGATACCGCGCACCGGAGCCTTACAAGGGTAAGGGCGTGCGCTATGCCGACGAGATCGTCATCTTGAAAGAGACGAAGAAGAAGTAACGGGACGAGGCTATGTTCGATAAGAATCCTTCGCGGCTTCGCCGCGCGCGACAAACCAGGCTCAAGATACGTGAGCTCGGCGCGGTGCGTCTGACCGTGCACCGCACGAATTGCCATATCTATGCGCAGATTACGTCCGCTTCCGGCGACAAGGTGATCGCCAGTGCGTCCAGTGCCGAGAAGGAAGTGCGCGCAAAGCTGAAACACGGCGGCAACATAAAGGCGGCGGAAGCCATCGGGCAGCGCATTGCCGAGAGAGCGAAGCAGGCTGGCGTCGAAACGGTCGCGTTCGATCGTTCCGGCTACAAGTACCACGGACGCGTCAAAGCACTCGCTGAAGCCGCACGGGCCGGCGGGCTGAAGTTCTAAGGGACACGAAGCTCATGGCAAAAATCCAACCGAGAATGCAGACCTCGGACGATCGTTCCGACGGGTTGCGCGAGAAGATGGTCGCGGTGAACCGCGTAACCAAAGTGGTGAAGGGCGGCCGCGTACTCGGTTTCGCCGCGCTGACGGTGGTCGGCGACGGAGACGGCGGAATCGGAATGGGCAAGGGCAAGGCGCGTGAAGTCCCGGTTGCGGTCCAGAAGGCCATGGAAGAGGCGCGTAGGCGCCTGTTCAAGGTCAAGCTGAAGCACGGCACACTCCAGCACTCGGTAATCGGGCGCCACGGAGCGGCGAAGGTGCTGATGCAGCCGGCATCCGAGGGCACGGGAATCATCGCCGGCGGGCCCATGCGGGCGGTATTCGAGGTCATGGGCGTCACCAATATTCTGGCCAAGTGCTTCGGCTCAACCAACCCCTATAACGTGGTACGCGCAACGCTCAATGGCTTGCAGGCAATGAACACGCCATCGGAGATCGCGGCCAAGCGCGGCAAGAAGATCGAGGAAATCCTCTCCTGAGGCGGGACATGGCTGACAAGAAAATCAAGGTGAAGCTGATTAAGGGGCTTGCCGGCTGCAAGGAAAGCCATCGGGCGACTGTGCGCGGGCTCGGTCTGCGGCGCCTCAATCACATGGTCGAGCTGACCGATACCCCCGCGGTTCGGGGAATGATCAACAAGGTCTACTACCTGGTGCAGGTAGTGGCATAGGAAACAGAGGCAGTCATGCGGCTTAACGATATCAAACCGGCGCCGGGCGCGAAGAGTTCGCGTCGCCGCGTCGGTCGCGGCATCGGCTCCGGGCTCGGCAAGACCGCGGGCCGCGGCCACAAAGGCCAGAAGGCGCGCTCGGGCGGATTCCACAGGATCGGGTTCGAGGGCGGCCAAATGCCGCTGCACCGCAGGCTGCCGAAGCGCGGCTTCACCTCCATGACGCGCGACGCGACGGCCGAAGTGCGTCTTTCGGAGCTCGAACGAATGAGCGCCAGCGAGATCGATCTCGCAGCGCTCAAGGCCGAGGGTGTCGTGTCGCGCCAGGCACAGGCCGCGAAAGTGATTCTTTCCGGGAAGCTTGCACGCAAGGTGACGCTCAAAGGCGTTCGCGCGACCAAGGGCGCCCGCGCAGCGATTGAATCCGCGGGCGGGAAGGTCGAGGACGCGCCGACGCCTGCCGCGGCGGCGTAAGGCATTCGAGGACCGTTCACTTGGCCACCGCCCTCCCAAACACCGGAAAGACCGGGCGCTACGGCGACCTGAAGCGACGCCTGTTCTTTCTTCTGGGCGCGCTCATCGTATTCCGCATCGGGGCCCACATCCCTGTGCCGGGGATAGATCCCGGGGTGCTGGCGGAGCTGTTCCGCGGTCAGCAGGGCGGAATACTGGGCATGTTCAACATGTTCTCTGGCGGCGCGCTGCGCCGCTTCACCATTTTCGCGCTCGGGATCATGCCGTATATCTCGGCGTCGATCATTATGCAGTTGATGAGCTCGGTCTCGCCGCAGCTCGAGGCGCTGCGCAAAGAAGGCGAATCTGGGCGACGCAAGATCACCCAATACACGCGCTACGGCACCGTCTTCCTCGCCCTATTCCAGGCGACGGGGATCTCGATTGCGCTCGAGTCACAGCCCGGCCTGGTGCTGGATCCGGGACTGATGTTCCGCGTTACTGCCGTCACTACCCTCGTAACCGGCACCATGTTCCTGATGTGGCTCGGTGAGCAGATCACGGAGCGCGGGCTCGGCAATGGCATTTCGATCATCATATTTGCCGGCATCGCCGCCGGGCTGCCAAACGCGGTGGCCGGGACGCTGGAGCTGGTGCGCACCGGGGCCATGCACCCACTGACCGCTTTGTTGATCGCCGTGGCAGTGGTAGTGGTGACCGCGTTCGTCTGCTTCGTCGAGCGAGGCCAGCGCAAGATCCTGGTCAACTATGCCAAGCGGCAGGTCGGTAACCGCGTGTACGGCGGGCAGAGCTCGCACCTGCCGTTCAAGCTCAACATGTCGGGCGTGATTCCACCGATCTTCGCCAGCTCGCTGATCCTGTTCCCCGCGACCCTGCTCGGCTGGTTCGGCTCGCAGGAGGGGATGCTCTGGCTGCGCGACATCGCCGGGACGCTTACCCCGGGGCAGCCGATTTACGTAATGCTGTATGCCGCCCTGATCATCTTCTTCTGCTTCTTCTACACCGCGCTGCAATACAGCCCAAAGGAAACCGCCGACAACCTCAAGAAGTCGGGGGCCTTCGTGCCTGGCATTCGGCCCGGCGACCAGACGGCGCGCTACCTCGAGCGAATCCTGACCCGCCTTACTCTGGTTGGCGCGCTGTATGTGACGCTGGTATGCCTGCTGCCCGAATTTCTGATTTTGAAGTGGAACGTGCCGTTCTACTTCGGCGGGACGTCGCTCCTGATTATCGTTGTCGTCACCATGGACTTCATGGCACAGGTGCAGGCCTACGTCATGTCACACCAGTACGAAAGCCTGCTGCGGAAGGCAAATTTCAAGGGCGGTCTGCCCGCGCGGTAGACGCCAAGGCAAAGGAGCTGGGCATGAAAGTAATGGCTTCAGTAAAGAAGATCTGCCGGAAGTGCAAGATCGTCCGTCGCAAGCGCGTAGTGCGGGTCATCTGTTCCGATCCGCGCCATAAGCAGCGTCAGGGGTGATTTAACCTCTTGAGCAGACAGGCATTTCAGGATAAAATACTCGGCTTTTCGTTCGCGACGCACTTACGGGACTAGCACATGGCACGGATCGCGGGAATAAACATCCCAAACCATCAGCATGCGGAGATCGCGCTGACGGCAATCTACGGTATCGGGCGCGCTCGCGCTCAGGCGATCTGCGTCGCCTCCGGCGTGGAAGGCTCGCGCAAGATCAAGGATCTGACCGACTCGGAGCTCGACCGACTGCGCGACAACGTCATGCGTTTGTCGGTCGAGGGCGACCTGCGGCGCGAAGTCTCGATGAGCGTCAAGCGCCTGATGGACCTTGGCTGCTATCGCGGGGTGCGTCATCGCAAGGGCCTGCCCGTCCGCGGGCAGCGCACGCGTACCAACGCCAGAACCCGCAAGGGGCCGCGTAAGACGGCCATCAAGCTGACGGCACAGGCCGGCAAGGTGTAACGCAGGCTAAAGGACATTCATGGCGACCAGAAATCCCCAGCAACAGACGCAGCAAGCAGCGCGCGCCCGCAAGAAGGTCAAGAAGAATGTGGCCGAGGGAATCGCGCACGTGCACGCATCGTTCAACAACACCATCGTGACGATCACCGACCGCCAGGGAAACGCTCTTTCGTGGGCGACTTCGGGCAACGCGGGTTTCAAGGGTTCGCGCAAATCGACGCCTTTCGCCGCGCAGGTCGCCGCGGAACGCGCAGGACGGGCGGCGCAGGAGTGCGGAGTGAAGAACATCGAAGTGCGCATCAAAGGGCCGGGGCCCGGGCGCGAATCCGCGGTGCGTGCGCTGAACGCCATCGGGCTTAAGATTTCCAGTATCGCGGACGTGACGCCCGTCCCACACAACGGCTGCCGGCCGCCCAAGCGGCGCCGGGTCTGAGCCGACGGGAAAGGAGACGCCATGGCAAGAAATCTCGACGCTAAGTGCCGCCAGTGCCGCCGCGAAGGGGAGAAGCTGTTTCTCAAAGGCGAGAAATGCTTTACCGACAAGTGCGCCGTGGAGCGCCGCAGCTACGCGCCTGGCCAGCACGGCCAGAAGAGCGGTCAGCGCCTGTCGGACTACGGCAAGCAGCTGCGCGAAAAACAGAAGATCCGCAAGATTTACGGCGTTCTCGAGCGCCAGTTCCGCAAGACCTACGCTGAGGCGTCGCGTTCGAAGGGCGTGACCGGCGAGCGACTGCTGCAGCTGCTCGAGACGCGCCTTGACAGCGTCGCGTACCGGATGGGATTCGGCGCATCACGTACCGAATCGCGCCAGCTGGTTCGCCACAACGGAATTTACGTCAACGGCAGGCGGGTGAACATTCCCTCGTATCAGGTCAGGCCCGGAGATGTCGTCGAAGTGGCGGAGAAGGCGAAGGCGCAATTGCGCGTCAAGGCCGCCGCCGAAGCCGCAGAGAGTCGTGGCATTCCGGACTGGATGGAAGTGGACGCTAAGGCGCTGAAGGGCACCTTCAAGGCGTTGCCGACGCGGCCAGAACTGCCTTCTTCGATCAACGAAAGCCTCGTGATCGAACTTTATTCGAAGTAACGAGGTGACCCCCGGGTCGAGCCGCGTCTTGTCCCCGCACCCCCTACACGATCAACCGCAGGACGAAAAAATGTCGCAAACCGGATTTCTGAAGCCGCGCATAGTCGACGTGCAAAACCTGTCGCCCTACCACGCGAAAGTGACGATGGAGCCCTTCGAGCGCGGCTACGGCCATACGCTCGGCAATGCCCTGCGCCGCGTGCTGCTGTCCTCGATGCCCGGCTACGCGCCGACCGAGGTGCAGATCGCCGGCGTGGTGCACGAGTACTCCACATTGGACGGAGTGCGCGAGGACATCGTCGACATCCTGCTCAATCTAAAGGGCGTGGTATTCCGACTCCACAATCGGCAGGAAGCAATCCTTTCGCTGAAGAAGGACGGCGAGGGTCAGGTCACCGCCGCCGACATCGAGGCCGCGCACGACGTGGAGATCGTCAATCCCGAGCATGTCATTGCGACACTTGCGTCGGGCGGGAAGCTCGAGATGCAGATCAAGGTCGAGTCCGGGCGAGGCTATGTTCCGGGCAACATGCGCTACCTGCCGGAGGAGACCAAGGGGATCGGCCGGATTGTCCTCGACGCCTCGTTCAGCCCGGTGCGCCGCGTTTCCTACGCTGTCGAGTCAGCGCGCGTCGAGCAGCGCACTGATCTGGACAAGCTGATCATGGATATCGAGACCAATGGCGCGATCGAGCCGGAGGAAGCGATTCGCTATTCGGCGCGCATCCTGGTCGACCAGCTTTCGGTCTTCGCGCAGCTCGAGGGGACCTCGATGCCGGCGGAGCAGCCCAAGTCACCGCAGGTGGACCCGATCCTGCTGCGCCCGGTCGACGATCTGGAGCTCACCGTCCGTTCGGCGAATTGCCTCAAGGCCGAGAACATCTATTACATTGGCGACCTGATTCAGCGCACCGAGACCGAGCTGCTCAAGACTCCAAACCTCGGTCGCAAGTCGTTGAACGAGATCAAGGAAGTGCTCGCCTCGCGCGGTCTGACGCTCGGCATGAAGCTCGAGAACTGGCCGCCCGCCGGACTCGAGCATCACCGCGTATAACGCGCGCCGGAGATAAGGACAACAAGCCATGCGTCACGGTCACGGACTCCGTAAGCTCAACCGCACATCGAGCCACCGGCTCGCCATGCTGCGCAACATGACGAATTCGCTCCTGCGTCACGAGACGATCACGACCACGCTGCCCAAGGCAAAAGAGTTGCGGCGCGTCGTCGAACCCATGATCACGCTCGGCAAGAAGCCGTCGCTCGCCAACCGGCGCCTGGCATTCAACCGCCTGCGCGACCGCGAGATGGTCGGCAAGCTTTTTGAAGACCTCGGGCCGCGCTACGCGAAGCGTAATGGCGGTTACCTGCGTATCTTGAAGACCGGTTTTCGCAAAGGCGACAACGCACCGCTCGCGCTGGTGCTTCTGCTCGATCAGCCTGATAAGTCGGCCGACGAGAAGAAGGAAGACAAGAAGGCCGCTTGATCGTGTTTCACGTTCGTGCGAAAAAGGCCGGGCACCACCCGGCCTTTTTCATTTTGGAGCACGCGTGATCGTCCTGTTCACCGACTTCGGCACGTCTGACCCCTATCTTGGGCAGGTCAAGGCCGTCCTGCAGTGTGTCGCCCCGCGCACGCCGGTGGTGGACGCGCTCAACGATGCTCCCGATTTTGCGGTCGAGCCTGCGGCGCACCTGCTTGCCGCGCTGGCGCCTCGCTACCCCCGCGGAAGCGTGTTCCTCGCGGTCATCGACCCCGGCGTGGGCGGGCCGCGCGACGCGATCGTGGTAGAGGCCGATGGCCGCCGCTTCGTCGGTCCCGACAACGGGCTGCTGTCGGTTCTCTGGCGGCGCGCGAAGCGCGGCCGCTGCCGGCGCATCGTGTGGCGCCCCGCGTCGCTCTCGAGCACTTTTCACGGACGCGATCTGTTCGCGCCGGTGTCGGCGGCGCTGATGCGCGGACAAGTGCCGGCCGGCTGGCTCGCGGCCCCACGCCCCCCGCGCGTCGTGCTCGACGCGGCCGATCTTGCGCAGGTCATCTATGTCGACCACTACGGCAACGCAATGACTGGGCTGCGCGCCGCGTCCGTGGCGCCCGGCGCGCGCCTGCGCGCGGGCGGGCGGGCACTTGCCCGGGCTGAGACCTTCGGCACGCTGCGCCGCGGGGCCGTGTTCTGGCACCAGAACAGCCTGGGACTGGTGGAGATCGCCGCCAACCAGGCGAGTGCCGCGCGCAAACTTGGCTTGCGCGTCGGCAGCAGGGTTGCGCTGTCTACGCGATGACGATGGCCCGGTAATCGTTTACGTTCGTCAGGGTCGGACCCGTAATCAGCAGGTCGCCGAGCGCAGCGAAAAACCCGTAGCTGTCGTTCGCGGCGAGGCATTTGCGTGGATCGACCCCTGCCGCGCGAGCCCTGGCCAGCGTATCGGGGGTGAGCTGCGCGCCGGCGTTGTCCTCGGAGCCGTCGATGCCGTCGGTGTCGGCGGCGATCGCGTGAATGCCCTCCACGCCCTCGAGCTCGATCGAGAGCGCGAGCAGAAACTCGCTGCAGCGGCCGCCGCGGCCACCGTCGCCGCGCAGCGTGACCGTGCACTCGCCACCGGAAATAAGCGCCACCGGCGGAACGAATGGCGAGCGGTAGCGTCGCACCTCGCGCACCAGCGCTGCGAGCACTTTCGCCGCCTCGGATGCCTCGCCGGTGAGCGTATCGCCGAGAATCGCCGGCGCAATACCCGCGGCGCGAAACGTCTCGGCCGCGGCCTCGAGCGAGCGGTGCGCGGTAGCGACGACCCGGTTCTCCACCCGCGCGAACGCGGCGTCGCCGGGCTTTGGCGTCTCCGCGACCCGACCGGCAGCGCCGTCCTCGAGTCGCGCACGCACCGCCGCCGGTGGCGCGACGCCGTACTTGGCCAGCACCTCGAGCGCGTCGCGGAAGGTGGTCGGATCGGGCGCGCAAGGTCCGGAGGCGATGTGCGTCGGGTCGTCACCGGTCACGTCTGAGATGACGAGCGCGAGTACCGGCGCCTTGCATGCCGCAGCGAGGTATCCGCCTTGAATGCCGGACAGGTGCTTGCGCACCGTATTGATCTCTTGGATCGCGGCCCCGCAGCGCAGCAGCTGGCCGGTCACCGACTTCAGATCGGCCATCGCGACGCCTGCGGCGGGCAGCGACAACAGGCTCGATCCACCGCCCGAGAGCAGTGCGAGCAGCAGGTCGTTCGGCGAGAGCGCGCCAGCCAGCCTAAGGATCTCGCGCGCCCCGGCCTCGCCAGCCTCGTCTGGGACGGGGTGCCCCGCCTCGACCACGCGGATGCGTGAGGTGGGAAGCGAGTGGCGATAGCGGGTGATCGCCAGCCCTTCGAGCGAAGCGCTTGCGGGCCAGCCACGTTCGACCGCCGCCGCCATGGACGCCGCGGCCTTGCCGGCGGCGGCGACCAGCGTTCGCCCGCGCGGTGGGCGCGGAAGCTGAGGCCCGAGGATCCGGAGCGGGTCCGCCGCTGCGACCGCGGCGCGAAAGCTGTCCTCTAGCAGCCTGCGCATGCAGGGGCGCCGGTTACGTTCAGCCGAAGCTCTCTCGCGCCGCTTCCCGGCCGAGGTCGTACAACCGGGGATAAAACTCGCGGAACGCCTGCTGGATCTGTGCTGCCGGTACATCAGCGAAGCTGCCGCGGTCGCGCACGTATTCCATGTGCCGGCGCGCATCCTGGTCGTAGGGATGGAAGATCGAGTCGCTGCGACCGTCGAACTCGAGCGGCTTGACGCGGAACTTGGTGCACAGCGCGAGGTTGAACGCGGGCGTGGCCTTGACCCACTTGCCCTCGAGCAGGAACTCCGTGTAGCCATGGTAGATGAACAGGTCGCTGCCGATGTACTCGAGCAGGCGGGGCGTCGAGAGATGGTTCTTCACGTCCGCGAAGCCCACCCGGGCCGGTATGCCCTCGGCGCGCGCGCAGGCCGCAAGCAGCGCCGCCTTGCCGACGCAGAAGCCCTCTCCGGCCTCGAGACAGCTGCTTGCGCGGTAGGCGGAGTCGACGGTGAAGTCGAGAAAGGGGTTGTACCGGATACCGTCGCGCACGGCGTAGTAGAGAGAAACCGCGCGCGCGACGTCGGTGGCACCGCGCGTGGCGTTGCGCGCGAACGCGGCGACCGCGGGGTGGTCGCTGTCGATGTAGGCGCCCGGCTGAAGGTAGGTTTCGGCCGCGCCCATCAGCGATCGAGCTTCATCATTCGCTTGGCACCCGCGAACAGCGCGCTCGCGGGATTGGCGAGCTCGTCGATCACCGAAAAATGATTGTGCCCCGGCATCGTGATGTCGCCCGAGACGGCGGATTTCCAACGCTGCGCGAGAAGCGCGTTCTGGCGCTTGAATTCGGAGCTCTCGGCGCCGCCGACGCAGGTGTAGACCGGCGCGCGCGTGGCGGGCGGCAGGAATGCAGGCGAGACCTTGAACGCCGAGGCTTCGTCGAGGCGCAGGTCCGCATTCAGGAAGTCGACCTGCGCCAGCGGGCGCAAGTCGTAAATCCCGCTCACGGCGAGCCCGCCCTTGAAAAGGTCCTTCGGCAGTTGTGCGTCGTAGACCGGCCACAGGGCCGCCATCATCATTGCCGTGAGGTGCGCCCCGGCCGAATGGCCGCTGACGAACAGCCGATCTTCGTCCATGCCGTACTCCTCGGCATGGCGGTATAGCCAAGCAGAGGCGCGCAGCATCTGGCGCACAATCTCGTCAACCGTAACCTGCGGACACAAGTCGTAGTTCACCACCACCAGCGACACCCCGGCGTCGACCCAGGCGGGCGCGAGATAGGCGAAGTCGCGCTTGTCGAGCGAGCGCCAGTAGCCGCCGTGGATGAACATCAGCACCGAGCCATCGCCTTTTCTGGCAGGGAAGATATCGAGCTTCTCGCCGGGAGCCGAGCCGTAGTCGCGGTCCAGGTAGCAGGTCATGGTCGCGCGTGCCCGCGCCGAGCCTTCGGCCCAGCGCGCAAAGTACTGCGGGTGGTCGGGGACCAGCGCGCGGTTGTTGTATTCCCGGCCGAGGAAATCCTGGTCGCTCATGCGCGCATCTCGCGCCACAGGCCGAGCGCGAGTTGCGCCGGGCGGTCGGAGTAGGAGAACAGCACGCACTCGGCGTCGCTCTCGAGACTTACCGGGTGCCAGCTCGGCACGACGAAGGTATCGCGCGGCTCGAAGGCAAAGTCCTGGCCGCCGATTCTCACCCTGCCCGTGCCTTCGACCACCGAATAAACGGTCGCGTCGGTCGACCGGTACGCTGCCGATCTGAATCCCTTGGGCAGCAGCTGGATGAAGCTACCGATAGTCGGCATCGCGAGCGCACCGGAAAGTGGATTGATGAACTGCATCTTCCAGCCGTGACAGGCATCCGGATCACCGTTCCTGGACAACGTCTCGAGCGTTTCGCGGCTGCGCGCGTACGGATAATTGAAGATCGGCGAGGTCTTCGAGGCCGGCAGCGGCCCCAGGGGAACCATGTTGTTGCCGTAGCGCGCCCGGGAGTCGCCCTCCGTGCGCGTCACCGGCTGCACCTCCTGGGGAAAGGTTTCCATGAAACCCGCGTCGAACATGCGCACGATATGGATATCGAGCCCGTCCATCCATACTACCGGCTCCCTGCCAGGGTTGCCGTGATCGTGCCAGGTCCAGGGTGGGGTAATGATGAAATCGCCCGGGTGCATGGTGGTGCGCTCGCCATCGACCGACGTGTAGGCCCCAGAGCCTTCGACGATGAAGCGCAGAGCCGACTGGGTATGGCGATGGCTTGGCGCGATCTCGCCCGGCAGGATCAGCTGCAAGCCGCAGAACATGCTGCGGGTAATCGCCGACTGCCCGTGCAAGCCGGGGTTCTCCAGGATCAGGACCCGCCGGATCGCCTCCTTGGCCGTGATCACCTCGCCCGAGTCCATGATGAAGGGACGGATGTCGCGGTACTTCCACAGCGCGGGCACGCACGGCGTCTCTGGCTGCGGCGGCACGAGGCTGTGCAGCACTTCCCACAACGGTGCCAGATTATCCGGTGCCATCCGCCGGTAAAGGTCGGCGCGTGCACCGTCGGGCGCGGGGCGCGCCCCGGGCCTGAGGACCGAAGCCATTACATGCTCCTGGGATCGAGAATGTGCATTTTCTCCGGTCTGGCCGGTCGCCGCAATGCGGCAGGGCGAAATCCCCGCCTCAGGCGGGCTGCAGCCAGCCGATGAGGGTGCGGCGCAGCGAGTGCTTGAAGCGGTCCCAGCGTGACGGGTTGTGGACGATCTCGGCGCGAAAGAACGACGGACAGAGCACCGCGGCGTGAGCCACCTCGCCGCACAGGCCACAGCCCACGCAGTCGTTGTTGACGTGGGCCACGGGGTCGACCTTGAGCGGATCGGACGGGTCTTTCACGGTCAGCGAGGGGCAGCCCGAGAGGCGGATGCAGGAGTGATCCCCCGAGCAGACGTCCTCGTCGACCCCGAAACGGGTCCTGAGCACGCGCTTGCCGGCCTTGAGCGCGACGGCATTCTGAGGCCGGATGCGCCTCTGACGCTCGAGCTGGCATTCGCCCTCCGCGATCACGACCTTCAGCCCCGGGTGGTCGGTGGTCATCGCGTCCTTGAGCGTCTCGGCCACCTCCCCGACGTGGTAGTTGTGCACGGTTCTCATCCAGCCCACTCCGAGCCCCTGCAGGGTGTTCTCGATGGTCCGGTCCGCGTGCTTGGATATCACGTCCTGCGTGCCGGTCGCCGAAGTGTAGCCGTTCTTCATCACGATCAGCACCGCGTCGCCCTTGTTGAGCAGATTGGACGCGATGCCCGAAAGCAGCCCGTTATGCCAGAACCCGCCGTCGCCCATGATTGCGATCGGGCGGCGCGCCATCATCGGGCCGACGCCGGCGCTCGAGGCGAGACCCATGCCATAGCCGAGGATCGAATTCCCGACCGAGAACGGCTCGAACGTGGCGAAGGAGTGACAGCCGATGTCGCCCGACACGTGCGCCCGGCCGACTTCGCGCTCGGCGAGCTTGAGCGCCGCGAAAACCGGCCGCTCCGGGCAGCCGATGCAGAACCCCGGCGGGCGGGGCGGCAGCGGCGCGCCGAGCAGCTCCGCGGCCTGCCGCCGCGCCTCCTGTGCCCGCTCGAGCCAGCGCGTGCCGGTCGAAACGTCGATCCGCGGTGCGTACTGCGCCAGCAACGACGCAAAGCCGCGCACCAGCACTTCGGCGCCGTATTCACCGGTCATCTGCAGCAGGTCCTTGCCGTGCAGCCTGGTCTGCACGTCCGCGCGACGCAGGAGAGTGGCGATGTCCTGCTCTATGAACTCGGGCTGCCCTTCCTCAACCACCAGCACCGCGCGCTTTCCGGCGCAGAACGAGGTGATCTCCTCCGGCACGAGCGGATAGACCACGTTCAGCGCGAGGATCGGAATGCGGCTCGCACCGAAGTCGTCCGCGAGGCCCGCCAGGCGTAGCGCGCGCAGCAGGTTGTTGTACAGCCCGCCCTGCACCACGATGCCGACGTCGCTTTCGGCGCCTTCGAAGACCTCGTTCAGCCGCTGTTCGTGCACGAAGCGGCGCGCCGCCGGCAGTCGCACCTCGGCCTTCAACTTCTCGTGCCTGAAAGTGGCCGGCGGGTGCGACAAACGGTCGTAGTTGAACTCGGCCGGCTGCTCGAGCGGGTGGCGCATCGAAATGGCGGGCGCGCGGTTGTCGCTTGCGACGAACGAGCCTTGCACGTGGCAGGCGCGGATGCGAAGTTCGAGCATGACCGGCGTGCTCGAGGCTTCAGACAGCTCGAATCCCTTCTGCACCATGTTGACGATCGTGGGCAGATTCGGGCGCGGATCGAGCAGGCAAAGCGACGACTTGAGCGCGATGCCATGGGTGCGCTCCTGCGCGACGCTCGCGCCCTCGCCGTAGTCCTCGCCGATCACGATCAGCGCGCCGCCGACCACGCCCGCGCTCGACAGGTAGCTGAGCGCGTCGGAGGCGACGTTGGTGCCGACGATCGATTTCCAGGTGACTGCGCCGCGCGCCGGATAGTTGATCGAGGCGCCAAGCATCGCCGCGGCCGAGGCCTCGTTGGTGCAGGCCTCGACGTGAACCCCGAGCGTATCGAGATACTCGCGCGCCTGCACCATGACGTCGAGCAGGTGCGATATGGGCGCGCCCTGGTAGCCGCCGACATAGGAAACGCCCGACTGGAGCAGCGCCTTGGTGACCGCGAGAATGCCCTCGCCGCGGAAGGTTTCGCCCGCACCCAGCTTGAGCAGGCCGATTTCTTCGGTGAACTGGCGCTCCATGATCAGGCAGCCTTGCGAAAGAACTTCAGAGGCTTGGACTTGGGAGGCAGCGGCTCGATACCGTGCGCGGCGAGCGAGCCCTCGAGGCCGCGTCCCTCGGGGTCGGCCAGCGCTGCCTCGCGCGCGCTGCGCACCGCCGCGGCGCGCGCGCCGGCGTCGGCCAGCGCGCCGCTCTCGACCAGCGTATCCATGATGCGCAGAAAGTTGTCCTTGCCGCGCTGGTGCGTGTCGCCGTAGCCCTTGATTAGCCGCCCGCAAAGTGCGATTTCGAGCGCAAGCGCGGGATCGCGGGCGGCGCCGCGAATGGCGGCCAGCCAGCGCTCGATCAGGGCCTGCTCGTCGGCGTAGCGCGCGCTATGGCGGCGCCAGGGGCGCAGCCATGCCAGCGCGCGCAGCATGAGGAAGCCGCTCACGCTGGTGGTCTTGACCTGCATGCCGACGTTCAACCGCTGCGCGAGGCCGCGCCGCCTGGCCCACTTCAGCAGCGCGCGCGACAGGCCGCGCGGCAGCAGCGCCGTGACCTCTTCCAGGCCTGGCTTGAGGAACTCGAAGATGTGCAGCGGCTCACCGGGCGCGGCCTGCACCTCCTTGCGCACCCTTTCGAAGCGGCTGGCGCGGGTCTTCAGGTCGGCAACACGGATCACGTCCTCGTAGCACATCCACAAAGCGAGGAAGCGGCCGGTCTCGCTGGTGAGCTGGTGGCCGGCGGCGCCGCCTTGCCCGCGCTCGAGCATCGCGATCGGCTCGAGGCGGTCGAGATACAGCGCTGCGTATTCCGTGTCCTGGAATCCAGCGCAGCGCGCGGCGCCCTCCTCGAGGATGGCATGGGTTTCGGCGGGGAAGGTTCTGCCCACGCGCTCGAGCGGCTGCGCACGCAGGCGCTTCGCCTCGGCCGGCGCCAGCGGGACGGGTTCGCCCGCGGCGTGAGCGTAGCCGGCGGCAAAGCCGCGCAGGCTCGCCTCGGCCCCCTTGCCAAAAGCCCGGATCGCGGCTTCGCAAGCAGCACGTGGCAGCGGCAGGGTCCCCGAGCCGGCAAGTGCGCCGAACATGACCGCGCTGATCACCGTGCCCGCCTCGCGCGCGAGGCGCTGCATGTCGAACAGCTGCGCCCGGCGGGCGAGTGTCCGCCCCGCCTTGACGATGCGCTCGCTGTCGAGGCGTGCGTCGCCCATCGCCATCTTCTCGACTGTGGTGTAGATGCGATGCGTCGAGGCGATCAGGGTAGTGCGCTCCGGGGTGACGAAGCCGTTCTGCAGCGCGCGTGCCGCCTCGAGCAGCTCGGAGGCGAGCATGACGTCGACGTAGCCGGGGGCCGGCGCAAGCGTCATGACCGGGCGTCGCTCGCCCAGTTCGGCGGCGCGGGCGGGGTAGATCTCGAGGTAGTAGGTGGTCGCACCGGTGCGCTGCGCGACGCCCGGGATCGAGGTGCTCTGCACCGGGTAGCCCTCCGCCGTCGCTGCAGTGAGGATCCAGTCGGCGAGCACGCCGCCGCCTTCGCCGCCGAGGGCGGCAATCAGCACGGTGAGGGGGCGTTCGGGCAGGGTCATGGGCGGCTCCGAGTAGGCAAGGCTACGGGCCGGAAAGCGTATTTGTCAAATTGATGGACCGCATGGTATTAATCACCCGTATGAATTTGCTGGATCTCGATCTAAACCTGCTGCGCGTGCTCGACGCGGTGCTGCGCGAACGCAGCGTCACCGTCGCCGCGGGGCGCCTCGGGCTGACCCAGCCCGCCGTGTCGAACGCGCTCGCGCGGCTGCGTGCGGCGTTCGGCGACACGCTGTTCGTGCGCACGCCTTCGGGCATGGCGCCGACGCCTTTTGCGCGCGACCTGGACGCCCCGGTCCGCCAGGCGCTCGCGCTGATCGAGTCGGCGCTCGTGCACGGCGGTGGCTTCGATCCGGCGACCTCGACCCGCGCGTTCCGCTTCTACATGTCCGACCTGGGCGAGATCTCGTTTCTGCCGGCGCTGGTCGAACACGTGCGCCGCCTCGCACCGGGGGTCTACCTGGAGGCGCAGGGGCTGCCATTGGAGGCGATCGACGAAGGGCTCGCCGGCGGAGCGCTCGACATCGCGGTCGGCTTCCTGCCCAGGCTCGCCGCGCCAGTGCGGCGCCGGCGGCTGTTCAGCGACCCCTACGTCTGCCTGATGCGCAGCGACCACCCCCGCATCGGCGCGCGCCTGACGCGCAAGCTGTTCCTGGAGGCCTCGCACGCGCTGGTGTCTTCGACCGGCAGCGGGCACCGCGTGATCGAGGAGGCGCTGGAGCGCCACGGCCTGACGCGCCGCATCGCGCTGCGCGTGCCGCACTTCACCGTGGTGCCGATGGTGCTCGCACGCACCGACCTGCTGCTCACGCTGCCGGGCCAGGTGGCCCGCGTCTACGAGGCCGACGGGCGCTTCAAGTCGCTGCCGGTGCCGCTACCGATTCCGTCGGCCGAGGTGGCGGTGCACTGGCACGAGCGCTTCGAGCGCGACCCCGGCAATCGCTGGCTGCGCGAGCTGATGATCGAGCTATTCGCGCAGTAGCGGCCGGCTGCGGCGCACGAAGGGAGTGAGGGCGAGCGGCGCGAAGTACATCGGGATCTGCGCGATCCCGACGTAGAGCGAGAACGCCGCGCCGGCGCTGCCTGCGGTGATCGCCAGCATCAGGCCCATGTTGCGGTTGCCGCTCAGCAGCGCCGCGCCGTAGGCGGCGGCGATCCCGGCGCGCCGGAACAACGCGAAGCCGGCTAGGTGAAGCAGCGTAGTCGCGGCACAGGCCGCGAGCAGCAGGCTGCCGATGTAGAGCGGATCGCGCAGCAGGCGCGCCGTGACTCCGTCCATCACCGCGATCGCGAATACGACCAGTAGCAGCACGTTGGCGCCGGCGAGCAGATTGTCGTTGCGCGCCAGGCGCGCCGCGCCCACCGCGCGCCGCAGCGCCCAGGCGAGCGCGAAGGGCGCCGCCACCAGCAGCGTCACGCGCACGAAGAAAGCCGCCAGGTCGACGTTCAGCCCGGCCTTGGGCAGCAGCCAGCCGACCAGCGGCGTCAGGGTGAGCGGCAGCAGCAGCGTCGCCGCGACCGTGCCCAGCACCGCCAGCACGCCGTCCAGCCCGAGGATCATGGCGAACACCGCCGCCGAGCCGATCGGGGGCGCGGCCGCCTGCAGCACCAGCACCAGCCGCAGGTCGGGCGGCAGCCCCGCAAGCGCTGTGCCGAGCCACACCACGAGCGGCGAGGCCACCAGCTGCCACAGCGCGATCATCGCCGGCAGCGCAGGGCGCCGCAGCCCGTCGGCGAGCCGGCCCCAGTCCAGGCGCAGCAGCGCCGCGGTGAGCGTACCGATCACCGCGGGCGTCAGCAGCGGGCGCAGCAGCGCGGCCAGGTCGGGCAGCGCGATGCCGACGAACACGCCCGCAGGGAGCGCCCAGCGCGCCTGGCGGCCGAGGAATCCGAGCAGATTACGCAACGCAGTTCCGGGTCAGGCCTTGTTGCGGCGGTCTTTGATGCGCTTCGCCTTGAACTCGGTCTTGGGCAAGGTATCGGGCGGAAGGACTTCGACGCCGACCCGTAACTCGATGCGAGAACTGACCGCGTTCTGCAGGGCCGCGACCACGGCCCGGGGCTGTTGGTAGTCCTCGTGCTCGACCAGAACGGTCATGAAGTCGATCCCCTCCTGGTTGGTATCGAGCACCACCTCGTACTCGTCGCCGACTCCCGCCACCGAGCGCACCGCCTCCTCCAGCACGGACGGATAGAACTTGATCGCGCGCAGATTGATCAGATCATCCGCGCGGCCTTGGAACCCGCCGATCGCGCGCACATGGGTGCGCCCGCAGGCGCAGCGTGCGCTGTCGAACACGGTGTAGTCGCCGACCACGAAGCGCAGCTGCGACGAGCTCTCGGAATTCATGTTGGTGCACAGCGTGATGCCGCGCTCGCCCTCGGGCACGCGCTTGCCGGTGTCGGGATCGATCAGCTCCCAGACCTGGAAGTCCTCCATTAGGTGGGTCTGGACGCGCCCGTCCGGGCGCGCCGCCTCGGGGCAGGAGTAGCCGCCGGAATGCGGCGCGGCCTCGGTGCAACCGTAGAACTCGACCAGCTTCGCGCCCCACAGGTCCTCGAGCCGCTCTCGCGTGGCCTTGATGCCCGCGGCCGGCTCGCCGCCGGTAAACAGCGTCTTGATCGAAGTCTTGCGCGGATCGTGTCCCATCTGCTGCATGGTGCGACCCAGGCGCAGCAACTGCGAGGGCAGAGTGGCGAGTATGGTCGGCTTGTAGCGCAGGATGATGTTGCAGCGAAGCTCGGCAGTGAGTCCGCCGCCCGGAATGCACGGCACCCCCATATGCGCGAGCGCGTGCAGCACACCCCAGGCCCACACGTGGGGGCCGAAGCCGACCACCAGGAACACCTTTTCGCCGCGTCTCGCCCCGAGCGACCACAAGGCGCGCGCATTGGCCCATTGCCATTGCCTGAGGTCGAACTGCGAGTAGCGGAAGATGCGCGGCAGGCCCGTCGTACCGGAGGTCGGAAACAGGGTCCAGCCGCGCTGGTCCCAGATCTCGTCGTCATGCGTGGTGTAGGTGCCCCAGGGAGGGTTCGCCAGCAGGTCTTCGGCCATCTCCTTCTTGTCCACCGGTGGCCACTTCACCAGGTCGTCGACGGTACGGATGTCGGTGGGGGCGAGTCCGAGCCTGTCGAATCGGTGCCGGTAGAACGCAGAGTTCTCATACAGGAAAGGCGTCAGCACCGAGAGCTTTTCGTCCTGCAGCGCGCGCAGTTCGTCGCGCGAGGCGCAGTCGAGCGACGGCGACCAGTACTCGGCCGATCCCGGCTGCTCGAAGTCGCGCCGGTGCTTTTCCAGCGTCTCGAGCCATTTCGCGCGGGTAGCATGCTTGCGATCAATGGTGGGCATGGCGCTCCTCCGTCGAAGCCCCATAGAATACCGTGACCATGAACGCATCGATCCAGGCAAACGGCCGGCCGCCTTTTCGCGCCGACCACATCGGCAGCCTGCTGCGCCCGCAGAAGCTGCGCCAGGCGTTTCGCGAGCACGCTGAAGGAAAGCTGGCGGACGCTGAATTCCGCGCGGTCCAGGACCAGGCGATCCGGGAAGTCGTGCGGCTGCAGCAGGACTGCGGCCTGCAGCTGGCGACCGACGGCGAATTCCGCCGCACCTCGTACTGGGCGCGCTTCGTCGAGCTGACCGACGGCCTGGAAGTCAGGCAAGCGCGCTTCAAGTTCCACGACGATCATGGCCACGAGACCGACTTCACCGCACCGCACGTGGTCGGGCGGGTCCGCCGCGGCAAGCCGATCACGCTGGACGAGTATCGCTTCGTTGCGGGAATCACTCGCGCCACGCCGAAAATCACTATGCCTGCGCCCTCGACCATGCACTTCTGGCGCGGAGCCCGCTACGCCGAAGCGGGCGCGTACGCCGAGCCCGAAGAGTTCTTTGCCGACCTGGGGCGCGTCTATCAGCAGGAAATCGCCGACCTGGCGGCGGCGGGTGCGCGCTACGTGCAGCTGGACGAGGTTGCACTCGCGATGCTCTGCGACCCCGCGGCGCGCGCAAAAGTCGAGGCCGAAGGCGAGACCCCGGAGAGGCTGGTCGATCTTTACGTGGGGGCGATCAACGAGGCGGTTCGCGACCGGCCGTCCGAAGTGGTGATCGGGGTGCACATGTGTCGCGGCAACTACAAGGGCAAGTATCTCGCCGAGGGCGGCTACGATTCGATCGCGGAGAAGCTGTTCGGCGCCGCGCAGGTGAACCACTTCCTGCTCGAGTTCGATACGCCGCGCGCCGGGGATTTCGCGCCGCTGCGCTTCATGCCCAAGGACAAGGGTGTGGTGCTCGGAATGGTAAGCTCGAAAACGCCGCAGCTGGAAAGTCTGGATCTGCTCAAGCGCAGGGCCGAAGAGGCGGCCAAGTACGTCGACGCGGCGCGGCTCGCGCTCAGTCCTCAGTGCGGCTTCGCCAGCACCATGGGCGGCAACCCGGTGACCGAGGCCGACGAGCGCGCGAAGCTGAAGCTGTGCGTCGACGCGGCGCGGGCGATCTGGGGCTAGCCGAAGCTAGAATGCCAGCATGGACAAAGAAAAGCCGAAGGGACTAGGGCGCGGCCTCACGAACTACGGCGATGCGGGGTTCTCGCTCTACCTGCGGCGCTCGTTCGCCAAGAGCATGGGCTACTCGGGCGAGATGCTGGCGCGGCCAACGATCGGCATCGCAGACTCGAGAAGCGGCTACAACAACTGCCACCGCCACTTCCCCGAGCTGATCGATGCGGTCAAGCGCGGCGTGCTCGCCGCCGGTGGGCTGCCGCTCGAATTCCCCACTGTCTCGCTCGGCGAAGTGTTCCTGTCGCCCACCTCGATGATGTTCCGCAACCTGATGGCGATGGACACCGAGGAGATGGTGCGCGCACAGCCGATGGACGCAGTGGTGCTGGTGGGGGGCTGCGACAAGACCGTCCCGGCGCAGCTGATGGGCGCCGCCTCGGCCGACCGCCCCGCGGTACAGCTGCTGGCCGGGCCGATGATGCCGACCTCGTTCCGCGGCGAGCGGCTCGGTGCGTGCACCGACTGCCGCCGCTTCTGGGCCATGCACCGCGCCGGAACGGTCGACGCGCGCGGGATCGAGGAGGTCGAGGGCAACCTTGCCACCACCGCCGGCACCTGCGCGGTGATGGGCACTGCCTCGACCATGGCTGCGCTCGCCGAGGCGCTGGGTATGGCACTGCCGGGAACCGCCGCGATTCCCGCGGTGCACGCCGACCGGCTGCGAGCGGCGGAGGCGAGCGGCCGGCGCGCGGTCGAACTGGCGCAGAACCCGATCCGACCATCGCAGGTGATCACCGAAAAGTCGATCGCGAACGCACTGCGCGTCCTGCTCGCGATCGGCGGCTCGACCAACGCGATCGTGCACCTCACCGCGATCGCGGGCCGGGTTGGAGTGAAGATCGACCTGAAGGCCTTGAACGCGCTTTCCGACAGCACCCCGGTGTTGATCGACCTCAAGCCCACCGGGCAGCACTACATGTCGGATCTGCACTTCGCCGGCGGGCTTGGCGCGGTGTTGCGGGAACTCATGCCGCTGCTCAACCTCGACGCCATGACGGTGGCGGGCGAGACGCTTGGCGAGCGGCTCGAGCGCGAAGAGCAGGCCGGCGCGCCGTGGGTCGACCGCGCCGTGGTCAGACCCTTCGCCGAGCCGCTGGCGAAAGAGGGCGGCCTGGTAGCGCTATTCGGCTCGCTGGCGCCGAACGGCGCGATCCTGAAACGCTCGGCGGCCGATCCCAAACTGTTCGAGAAGGAAGGCCGCGCGGTGGTGTTCAAGTCGCTCGACGACCTCGCCGCGCGCATCGACGCGCCGGATCTGGACGTCACCGCGGACGACTTCCTGGTGCTGCAGAATGCCGGTCCGAAAAGCGGCTACGCGATGCCCGAGGCGGGCTATCTGCCGATTCCAGCCAAGCTCGCGCGCGCCGGGGTGAAGGACATGGTCCGCATCTCGGACGCGCGCATGAGCGGCACTGCCTACGGCACGATCGTGCTGCACGTCTCGCCCGAAGCTGCGGTCGGCGGGCCGCTCGCGCTGGTGCGCGACGGCGACCGAATACGCCTCTCGGTGAAGAGTCGCCGTATCGACCTGCTGGTGGCGGAAGACGAACTCGCGCGCCGGCGCGCGGCGTGGCGAGCGCCGGCCGCTGCGCCGGTTCGCGGCTACGCCAAGCTGTACATGGACCACGTGCTGCAGGCCGAGCAAGGCTGCGACTTCGACTTCCTGCGCAAGGCCTGAACTAGGCCGACACTCATGAACCGCTTCGCGCACTACGACTGGCCGTTCCTGGAGGAGCGCCACACAGTGCTCGCGCGCGAGACCGAAAACTGGGCGGCGCACCACCTGGCGCACGCGCACGACCCGGACGCGGACGCCGTTTGCCGGCGGCTGGTGAAGGATCTCGGAGCGGCGGGATTGCTGAGGCACTGTGTGCCCGGGACCGACCACTTCGACGTGCGCTCGATCGCGCTGCTGCGCGAGGTGCTCGCCTACCACGCCGGCCTGGCGGACTTCGCTTTCGTCATGCAGGGGCTCGGCAGCGGGCCGATCGCGCTCGCCGGCAGCGCCGCGCAGCGCGAGCGCTATCTGACGCGGGTGGCGGCCGGGCAGGCGATCGCCGCCTTTGCCCTCTCCGAGCCCGACGCCGGTTCCGACGTCGCCGCGCTTTCCACCACCGCGCGTCGCGACGGCGCGGGCTGGGTGCTGGACGGCACCAAGACCTGGATCTCCAACGGTGGCATCGCGGATTTCTACCTCGTGTTCGCCAGGACCGACGTCGCGGCCGGCACGCGCGGCATCTCGGCCTTCGTTGTCGACGCCGACGCGCCGGGGCTGGATGCGAGCGAGCGAATCGACATCGTCGCGCCGCACCCGATGGCGACCGTGCGCCTGAAGGGCTGCCGCGTGCCCACCGACGCTCTGGTCGGCGCGGCGGGCGAGGGATTCAAGCTGGCGATGCGCAACCTCGATGTGTTCCGCACCACCGTGGCCGCCGCGGCGCTCGG
>Ga0315540_10000016_pt1 | contig 74111 bp, 65 predicted proteins | sample SalMarSW160110MG_FD_203677 | JGI IMG/M metagenome (GOLD analysis project Ga0315540, IMG submission 203677) | Salt marsh sediment microbial communities from the Plum Island Ecosystem LTER, Massachusetts, United States - Salt Marsh Sediment SW1601-10 ...
GCCGCTCCCTCCAACCCCCAGCGCGTTCCACAAGTCCAACCCCAACCGCGGTGAAAAAGACGCCTCGATCCCGAACGCCTACGCGCCGGAAATCCCCGTCAGCTTCAAGGTTCATGAATAGGGCGGGTTAGGCAGTGGCGAAACCGCTCGCGAGCGCGCCGTGGATAGCGCTATCGTGAGCGAGCGGTTTTGCGGGGGGATGTACCGCCGTTTGCTGAAAATTCCTTGGCAGGCATCGCGAGGCGGGCAGACTACGCTGCCACGGCTTGCTGTTCAAGATCGGGGTTGATGACCTGCCTGGCCTGATGGGCGACGAGGGCCGCCGGGATTGCGGCAGGTGATGATGGCAGCGGAATGGGCCATGGGGGTGACGGGCCGTGGGGCGGGGTGGTCGCTCACGCCTCTTCTTCGGCCCGTGCCCACAGGCCAGACAGGGTGTCGCGCAACACGGCGAGGTCCCTGGGGGTGGACAGGCGGTGGTCGCCGCCCTTGATCAGCGTCAGGGTGATGTCGTCGGCCTCGATGGCATCGTAGACCTTGCGGGCATGGGCCGGCGGCACGTCGGGGTCGGCGTCGCCTTGCAGGATGCGCACCGGGCAGGGCAGTTTCAGGCCGTCGGGCAGCACCAGATGGCGGCGGCCGTCCTCGATCAGGGCGCGGGTGATAAGGTAGGGCTCGTCGGAATATTCAGACGGCCGTTCGTAAGAGCCGTGCTGCATGATCTCGTGGCGGAAGTCGTCGCCGTAAGCGTTCCACATCAAATCCTCGGTCATGTCGGCGGCGGGTGCAATGAGGATGAGGCCGGCGAGCCGTCGATCCTCGACCCGCATGAGATGGCGGGCGAGCAACAGCGCCAGCCAGCCGCCCATGCTGGACCCGACCACCACCTGCGGGCCGCTGGTATGACGCTCGAAGACGGCGATGGTTTCCTCCAGCCACATACCGATGGTGCCGTCGGCAAACTTGCCCCCCGAGGCGCCATGCCCGGAATAATCAAAGCGCACCAACTGACGGCCTTCATGCGCAGCATGCTCGGCCAGGCTTGCCGCCTTGGAGCCGGTCATGTCCGACTTGAAGCCCCCCAGCCACACCGCTCCGGTGGGGCGCAACGGGGTCACCGGGCCGTCGGTGAGGCCGGCAAGACACACCCCTAGACGAATATCGCACCTAAACGGCCGCATCTCGCTCCAACTCCTCTATCTGCCCAAGCGTTTGCTTGACTTGCGCCGGCTCTTAACGATTTATAGAAGCGCATTGTCCATTGGACCAGTGCGGGCGGGGGATTCGCCCTTTCAACCATGGTTGCAACAACAACGAGGAGACCTGACCATTCGCAGACCTTTCAGGGGACCGGTGCCGCCCACAGACGATGGCCCGCGTGTGAATGAAGCTATCGAAGCTCAAAAAGTTCTGGTGATCACCGAGGACGGTGACAATAAAGGTATCCTGCCGCTGGAGGAAGCCATTCTCATAGCCGAGCAGATGGGCCTCGATCTGGTCGAAGTCTCACCCGGCGCCGAGCCGCCGGTGTGCAAGATCCTCGATTTCGGCAAATACAAATATCAGGCCCAGAAAAAGGCCAACGAGGCGCGCAAGAAGCAGAAGATCATTGAGATCAAGGAGATCAAGATGCGCCCCAACATCGACATTCACGACTATGACGTGAAGATGCGGGCGATCAAGCGCTTCTTCGAGGACGGCGACAAGGTCAAGGTCACGCTGCGCTTTCGCGGCCGCGAAATGGCCCATACCGAAATCGGCCGCAGGGTGCTCGATCGGGTCCGGAACGACACCGCCGAAGAGGCCAAGGTCGAATCCGACGCCCGCATGGAAGGCCGCCAGATGGTCATGGTGCTGGCGCCCAAGTAATCTCGCCTCAGGCGAGGCCAGCTGCCTTCGCCATCGAGATCATGTCGGGAAAGATGAAATCGCAACTCGGGCGCTCGGCTACCTTGGCCGTGGCGCCCCAGTTGTCGCTGGTCGACAGTCCCTGGCGATCGATCCAGGCATTGGCGAGGCCATGGGCGCGGGCTTCGATATGATCGTGGAAGAGGCTCTGGGCGGTGTGCAGGATGTCACCCTTGGCGATGCCGTAATCGGCCTTGAGGTGGTCGAGCATGAACTTGAAATTACGTGGGTCCGGCTTGTAGGAACCGATGTCCTCGGCCGTAAAGACGGCATCGAATGTGACCCCGAGCTTGAGGTTCGAGGCGGCAAAGCCGGCGCGGTCCACATTCGACAGGATCACCAGCTTGTAACGCTTTTTCAGCTTCCTGAGCGCCCCGGCGCTGTCGGGAAATGCCGGCCAGTTGGGCAGCGAGCGCCCGAAGGCGGCGTCGAGGTCGTCGCTTGTCTTCAGATGCAGTTCGCCGGCCATGTCATGATGGGCGCGGGCCAGGATGCCGGGATAGAGCATGGCCGGATGCTCGGCCTGCGCCGCGCTTTCAGCCCGCGCGTAGACGGCAAGCGCCGTGCCGCGGTCCACATCGCAGCCGTTGGCGGCATAAAGCGGTTGCAGGGCGTCCCAGATGCCCGATTCCCAGTCGATGAGGGTACCGTAACAGTCGAAGCTGAGGGTGGAGAATTCGTCGAGGCGCTTCATCATGCACATTTTCCCTTGCGTTCTACCGGGCGTCGATTGACCGTGATGCGCCATCGTCTATAAGAGCGCGCAACAACGTGCAATGCTCTTTCAAGGAGGCTTTCATGGCCCTGCGTGTGGGGATCAACGGCTTTGGCCGCATCGGCCGCAACGTCTTGCGTGCCATTATCGAGGCGGGCCGCGGCGATATCGAGGTGGTGGGGCTGAACGATCTCGGGCCGGTGGAGACCAACGCCCACTTGATGCGCTTCGACTCGGTGCACGGGCGCTTCCCCGGCGAGGTGAAGGTTTCAGGCGATAGCATCGACGTCGGCCGCGGCCCCATCAAGGTGACCGCCGAACGCGACCCCGCAAAGCTGCCGTGGAAGGATCTGGGCGTCGACATCGCGCTCGAATGCACCGGCATCTTTACCTCCAAGGAAAAGGCCTCGGCGCATCTCGCCGCCGGTGCGAAGCGTGTCCTTGTCTCCGCCCCCGCCGATGGCGCCGACCTCACCGTGGTCTATGGCGTCAACCACATGAAACTGACGAGCGGTCATGTGGTGGTCTCCAACGCCTCGTGCACCACCAACTGCCTCGCCCCCGTGGTCAAGGTGCTGCATGATGCGGTCGGCATCGACAAGGGTTTCATGACCACCATCCATGCCTATACCGGCGATCAGCCGACGCTGGATACCCTGCACAAGGATCTGTATCGCGGCCGCGCCGCCGCCATGTCGATGATCCCCACCTCCACCGGTGCCGCCAAGGCCGTCGGCCTCGTCCTGCCGGAATTGCAAGGCAGGCTGGATGGCGTCTCCATCCGCGTTCCCACCCCCAACGTCTCGGTCATCGACCTGAAATGCGTGATGAAGCGGGCAACCTCGGTGGAAGAGGTCAACGCCGCGATGCAGCGCGCCGCCGCCCAGGAACTGAAGGGCATCCTCGCCATCACCGCCCAGCCCAACGTCTCCATCGACTTCAACCACGACAATCATTCCTCCACCTTTGCCCTCGACCAGACCAAGGTGATGGACGGCACCTTCGTGCGCGTGCTCGCGTGGTATGACAACGAGTGGGGCTTTTCCAACCGCATGGCCGACACCGCCGTCGCCATGGGCAAGTTGATCTGAAAGGTCGCACCAGCCCATGACCCGGCCGTTGCTGATTGCCCCTTCCATCCTGTCGGCCGACTTTGCCCGGCTCGGCGAGGAAATCCGCGTCATCGACGCTGGCGGCTGCGACTGGGTGCATGTGGACGTGATGGACGGGCATTTCGTGCCCAACATCTCCATCGGCCCGCTGGTGGTTGAGGCGATCAGGCCGGTGACGAAAAAGCTGCTCGACGTGCACCTGATGATCGCCCCCGCCGATCCTTACATCGAAGCCTTCGCGGCCGCCGGCGCCGACCTCATCACGGTGCACGCCGAAGCAGGTCCGCATCTCCACCGCTCGCTCGGGTTCATCAGGAAACTCGGCAAGAAGGCCGGCGTGTCGCTCAATCCGGCAACACCCGAGGACGTTCTCGATTATGTGCTCGATGATCTCGACCTGATCCTGGTGATGAGCGTCAATCCCGGCTTCGGCGGCCAGGGTTTTATCCCCGGCATGATCGAAAAGATCGCCCGCATCCGCGCCATGATCGGCGATCGCGATATTCATCTGGAAGTCGATGGCGGAGTAACCCCCGCCAATGCCGGTGCCATCGCGTCCGCCGGCGCCGATGTGCTGGTGGCCGGTTCGGCGGTGTTCAGGGGCAACGATCCCACAACCTATGCCGCCAACATCGCCGCCCTGCGCCAGGCGGGCGGCAAGGCTTAGCTCCCGAAACGCCAGCGAATCGCGCTATCCTTTCCACCATGAACCTCTCGATGCCGCTTTTCGATCTGGGCGGACACGCCGTGACGCTGGCCGAAGGGGCCGTGGCGACGGGCGTGCTCGTGCTTGTGCTGCTGCTGGCTGCTGTCGGTTTTTCGTGGCGCGCCGGGCGCACCCGCCATGCCGAGGCAATGGAAGCAGCGCGGCGGGCAGGCGAGCTGGAGTTGCGTCTGGCCGAGATGGCCGGCCAGTTGCGCGCCTTCGGCGAGGCCGCCCACAACCGCGAGACCAGCATGGCGAAAACCCTCGATGAGCGCCTGCATCAGGTGAGCCATCGCGTCGGCCTGGGCTTGAGCGAGAATTCCGAACGCACCACCCAGTCGTTGCAGCAACTGCATGAACGCCTCGCCGTCATCGATTCGGCGCAAGCCAACCTCACCCGCCTGTCGTCGGAAATGCTCACCCTCAAGGATATCCTGTCCAACAAGCAGGCGCGCGGCGCCTATGGCCAGGCGCGCATGGAGGCGATCATCCGCGACGGGCTGCACGGCACCGCCTATACCTTTCAGGCGACCCTTTCCAATGGCACCCGCCCCGACTGCCTCATCACCTTGCCCGATTCACCGCTGGCCATCGTCATCGACGCCAAATTCCCGCTGGAGGCCTTCAACGCCCTGAAGGAAGCGCGCGACGAGGCCGCGGTCCGCCAGGCCGGCCAGCAACTGCGCCAGGATGTCGGGCGCCACATCAAGGACATCGCCGACAAATACCTCATTGCCGGCGAGACCCACGAGACGGCCATCCTGTTCGTGCCGTCGGAATCGGTCTACGCCGACCTCTACGAGCATTTCGAGGACGTCATCCAGAAGGCCCATCGCCAGCGCGTGGTGCTCGCCTCGCCCAACATCCTGATGCTGCTGGTGCAGACCATGCAAGCCATATTCAAGGACGGACGCATGCGCGAGCAGGCCCACCTGATCCAGAAGGAAGTGGCAAGCCTGCTCGATGACGTGGGGCGGCTGCGCGACCGGGTGGTCGACCTGCAACGGCATTTCAGCCAGGCGGGCCAGGACATCGACAAGCTGCTCATCTCCTCCCAGAAGATCGCCACCCGCGGCGCCCGCATCGAGCAGGTGGAACTGGGCGAGGACGCCGCGGGCAAGGTCGAGGCCAAGCCGGACGCCAAGCCGGCGCTGGTGTCGGAGCGGCGCGAAGCCTCCTAGAATTTGACTTTCACCATCGTCATGCCGGGACTTGATCCCTGCATCCATGCCGCCGGGGTTGCGGCAAGTGGTGAGGGGCGCGGAATGGACCCCTGGGTCAAGCCCCAGGTGACGGGTTCGACGGTGGGGCAGTGATTGAGGGGTCATGCCTTGTGGCCCTGGGTCGTCGAGTCAGGCCCGCCGATGACACTTTGGGGAGGGGGTGGGGTAGGGTCTCTTGCGTCGACCCTCAGTAGGGGCGGCGCGACTTGATGGCGGCGACGAGGGTGCCTTCGTCGAGATAATCGAGTTCACCCCCCACCGGCACGCCGTGCGCCAGGCGCGAGACCGCGATGTCGATGCCTTTGAGGCGTTCGGTGATGTAATGGGCGGTGGTCTGGCCATCGACGGTGGCATTGACCGCCAGCACCACCTCGCGCACCCCGCCCTGGGCGCAGCGATCGATCAGGGCTTCGATGCTGAGGTCTTCCGGGCGCACCCCCTCGATCGCCGACAGGGTGCCGCCGAGCACGTGATAGAGGCCGGAATGGGCGCCTGAGCGTTCCAGCGCCCACAGATCGCCCACATCCTCCACCACCACGATGAGACCCTTGTCACGGCGCTCGTCGCGGCACAGGGTGCATGGATCGACGGTATCGATGTTGCCGCAGGTGCTGCACGTGACCACCCGCTGGCGCGCCACATCGAGCGCCGAGGTGAGGGGGTCGAGCAGCTTTTCCCGGTTCTTGATGAGGTGCAGCGCGGCGCGCCTGGCCGAGCGCGGCCCCAGACCCGGGAGCCGCGCGAGCAGCTGGATCAGGCGTTCGATCTCGGTGCCGATGGTCTGGCGGGCCATTGAGGCGCCGTCACACGGGAAGCTGGAAGCCGGGCGGCAACGGCAGTCCGCCGGTGACTTCCTTCATCTCGGCGGCCAGCTTGTCCTCCATGCGGGCGCGCGCCTCGGCATGGGCGGCGATGATCAGGTCTTCGAGGATCTCGCGTTCTTCAGGCTTCATCAGGCTGTCGTCGATCGTGAGGCTTTTCAGTGCGCCCTTGCCGGAGAGCACCACGCAAACCAGCCCGCCGCCGGCGCGGCCTTCGATTTCCATGGTCTCCAGCTTTGCCTGCATCTCCTGCATGCGGGTCTGCATCTCCTGCACCTGCTTCATCATGGCGCCGAGATCCTTCATGTCGAAAGTTCCTTTCTGCTCATCGGTTGATAGTGGCGGGATCGCCGGCCGCAGGTTCTAATCGCCAGCTTCATCGTCGCCCGGTTCTGCTGCGCCGCCATCGGCGGGCGTGACGTCGACGATCTCGGCGCCGGGAAAGCGTGCCAATACGGCACGAACAGCCGGGTGCTCGCGGGCATCGGCGAACAGGCCCTCGCGCGCCGACTTCTTTTGCACGCCGAGCGGTGGTGCGCCGCCGGAGCGGGCCACCGATATCATCCAGCGCCTGCCCGTCCAGGCTTCCAGCCGCCGTGCCAGTTCGCCCGGCAGCCCCGGCGGGGCCTCGGACTCCAGCGCCATCTCTATGCGTCCGTCTTCCACCCGGATGGGGCGGATGAAGCGCTCGATGTCGCTTTTCAGCTTGATGTCGCGGCGCTCGCCAACATAGGCGGCAACCTCGGCGAGGGAGGAAAACCCGACAGCCGGCGCTGCAGCGGGAGCCGTATCGGCAGGCCGGGCCGTGGCCCGCTCGGCCGGCGCGGTGGATGCAGCGGTCTCGCCACTGCTGTTGGCATTGCCGGAACGCGAAGCGGTGGCCTGCGGGGCCGGCGGGCTTTGCTCGGGCCCGATCGGATGGCTCATCGGCCGGCGATCGCCACCATCCTGGCTCAAGGCGCGCACCAGTTCGGCCGGATCGGGCAGGTCGGCGGCATAGGCGAGCCGGATCAACAGCATTTCCGCCGCCTGCGCCGGCTGCTCGCTGAGGTCCATCTCGGCGAGGCCCTTGAGCAACATCTGCCAGGCCCGCGTCAGGTGGGCCATCGGCAGGGTCTCGGCCAGCCGCTTGCCGGCCAAGCGATCGTTTTCGGAACGCGCCGCATCATCGGCCGATGCCGGCACCACCTTCACCCGCGTCACCCAGTGCACCAGTTGCGCAAGATCAGACAGGATGGCCTGCGGGTCGCTGCCGCGCTCGTACTGCGCCGCGAATTCGGCAAGTGCGCCGGCGGCATCGCCGCCCATGAGCTTTTCGAACAGCTCGATGATGCGGCCGCTGTCGGCCACCCCCAGCATCACCGCCACGGCATCGGCCTCGATGCGCTCACCGCCATAGGCGATCGCCTGGTCGAGCAGCGACAGCCCGTCGCGCACCGAGCCTTCGGCGGCGCGGGCGATGAGCCGCAATGCCTCGTCCTCGGCGCTGGCGTCCTCGGCCTTGAGGATGCCCTTGAAGTGCTCGATCAGCAGCGCCGAAGAAACGCGGCGCAGGTCGAAGCGCTGGCAGCGCGACAGGACGGTCACCGGGACTTTTCGGATTTCGGTGGTGGCGAAGATGAACTTCACATGTTCCGGCGGCTCTTCCAGCGTCTTCAGCAGCGCGTTGAAGGCGTTCTTGGAGAGCATGTGCACTTCGTCGATGATGTAGACCTTGGTGCGCGCCGAGATCGGCCGGTAGCGCACCTGCTCGATGATCTCGCGGATGTCATCGACGCCGGTGCGCGAGGCGGCGTCCATTTCGATGACGTCGACATGACGCGATTCAAGGATCGCCTCGCAATGCTCACCCGTGACGGAAAAATCCATGGACGGGCCCGTATCGCTGTCGGGGCCCACATAGTTGAGGGCGCGGGCGATGAGCCGTGCGGTCGTCGTCTTGCCGACCCCGCGCACCCCGGTCAGCATGTAGGCCTGGGCGATGCGCCCGGTAGCGAAGGCGTTCCTCAGGGTGCGCACCATCGCATCCTGGCCGATCAGGTCCTCGAACACCTTGGGCCGGTACTTGCGGGCGAGAACCCGATAGCCCGGTCCGGCAGGTTCGCTTGAGTTCGCTGCTACGTCCATCGGCCGCTTCACGTTGGGGCGAGATCGGGATCAGTTCGGACCGCCTCGATCCGGTGAGCCGGACTTTCAGGCGATTCCGCGGGATTAGAGCACGATTCTGCCAAAAACGCCGGCAATTTCAGCATCGCGCTGCCAGAGCATGATGCCGAAAAGTGGCAAAGCACTTTTCGGATAACATCATGCTCAAACTCTCAAGACCGATCAGCCTTTATGCAATTGGGTGATTTAACCCAATTGCATGCTGATCCAGTGGGAGGTTGGACAAGCAACCCGTGCCAGTCTCGTTGGGGCTGCTTCCTTCCGGACCTGACCCGGTTGGCGAGCGGCGCGTCCGCTGCCAACCTCCCGGATTGAGTATATCGGCTTTTGCGCCGCCGGTTGCAAGCCCGAAGGGCTGCGAACATCAGTCCGCTTGATCGTCTTCAATTCCCCATGCAATGATGAAAAGCGTGGGTATGGTGGCCATCGCCCGTCGACAACGGCAAGGGAGCGAGATGGAGCTGATTGAACCAGGCCACGGCCGGGGGGGAGGTGACCTGACGGCGGGACCGGCGGTGCTGGCCTCGGCGGCGACCGGTATCGTGGACTATATCGAGAAATATCGCGGCGACGTGGACTCGATCTTCGGCAACTCCGGCCTGGCGCCGGAAATGGCCGGTGCCACCACCCTCAAATTGCGCCTCAACGATTTCTGCACCCTGTTCGAGGAAGCCGCCGCGCGCACCCGCTTCGACAATTTCGGCTTGTGGTTCGGCAACCAGTTCCAGCCGCGCGATCTCGGCCTGTGGGGCTATGCGGCGATTTCCGCGCCCACCCTCGGGGCCGCGGTCGGCAATCTGGTGGAACTGTTCCGCTGGCAGCAGGACTCTTCCATGATGCGCTTTTCGGCCATCGAGGAAAATCTCGTGAGCCTCGAATACCAGATCGAAGCGCCCGACATCGTGCAGCGTCGCCAGGACGCCGAACTGTCGCTGGGCATGTTCCTGAACGTGATCCGCGAATGCCTGGGCCCCGGCTGGTCGCCCGAGGAGGTGCTGTTCGAGCATCCCCAGCCGGCCGAATGGAAGGACCACGAGCGCGCCTTCGGAGCACCGGTCTATTTCGCGCAACCGACCAACGCCCTGATCTTCCGCGCCGACGTGCTGGAGCGGACGATGCCGGCCCGCGATGCCGTCCTGATGACCTTGATGCGCAACTGCCTCGTCGAACTGGGCCGCGCGCCGTCGGGACCGCGCACCCTCGTCGATGCGGTGCGCAGTGCCGTGCGCAACCACCTGCCGCGCGGCTATCCGACGCTTGAAGCCATGTCGGACGAATTGCGGGTGCCGCGGTCGGCCATCCAGCGCGCCCTCAACCGGCTCGGCCTCACCTTCAAGGACCTGGTCGAGCGCACCCGCTACGACCTGGCACTTTCGTATCTGGAGCAACGGCATCTGCCGCTGTCGGAAATCGCCTTCCTGCTCGGTTATTCCGAGCTTTCCGCCTTTTCCCGCGCCGTCCGCCGCTGGACCGGCAAATCGCCACGGCAATTGCGCGTAAGACTCGACGACGCCTGACATCAGGTGTGCAGCGCCTGCATGGCTGGCCTCCCTTGCCACGCGCCGGTCGTGCATGGCATTGAGGCGCCACGGTTGCCATATTCCTCTCATTCACATCTCATCAATCTGGAGGCTCGACAACATGTTGCGCAGGACCGATTTCTACATTGACGGGCGCTGGGTGGCGCCGCTCGAACCCAAGGATTTTCCCGTTATCAACCCGGCCGACGAACAGCCTTTCACCACCATCTCGCTGGGCTCGGCCGCCGACGTCGACAAGGCGGTTGCCGCCGCCCGGCGGGCGTTTGCGACCTGGAGCCTCACCAGCCGCGAGGAGCGTCTGGCGCTCCTGGAAAAGCTCGCCGCTCTGTATGAAGCCAACGCCGATGAGATGGCCCGCACCATCTCGCGCGAAATGGGGGCGCCGATGACGCTGGCGACCCGCGCCCAGGCAAGTGCCGGCCTTTCCCACATTCGCACCTTCATTGCCGAACTGAAGGAATTTACCTTCGAGCATCCCCTGAAGCCCGACGTCACCGACGAGCACATCGTGCTCGAACCCATCGGTGTGTGCGGCCTCATCACCCCGTGGAACTGGCCCATGAACCAGATCACCCTAAAAGTGATCCCGGCACTGGCGGCCGGCTGCACGGTCATCCTCAAGCCCACCGAACTCGCCCCGCTCAACGCCATGCTGTTCGCCGACCTCATTCACGAGGCGGGCTTTCCGGCCGGTGTGTTCAACCTGGTGAACGGCGACGGGCCGACGGTGGGTGCCGCCATGTCCGCCCATCCCGGTATCGACATGATGTCGTTCACCGGCTCGACCCGGGCCGGCATCGCCGTCACCAAGGCGGCCGCCGACACGGTGAAGCGGGTGACGCTGGAACTGGGCGGCAAGTCGCCCAACATCGTCTTCGCCGACGCCGATATTGGCAAGGCAGTGAAGGTGGGCGCACTGCATTGCTTCAACAACACCGGCCAGTCGTGCAACGCCCCCACGCGCATGCTGGTGGAGCGCTCGGCCTACGGCGCCGCCGTCGAGGTGGCGGCCGCAACCGCCAATGCGTCAACCGTGGGCGATCCCGCAACCGAAGGGCGCCACCTCGGGCCGCTGGTGTCGCAGGCCCAGTACAACAAGGTGCAAGGCCTCATCGAGAAAGCCATTGCCGAAGGCGCCCGGCTGGTGGCCGGCGGCCCCGGCCGTCCCGAAGGCGTCAATCGCGGCTATTTCGTCCGCCCCACGGTGTTTGCCGATGTCTCCAACAACATGACGATTGCCCGCGAGGAAGTATTCGGCCCGGTGCTGGCGATGATCCCCTTCGACACCGAGGACGAGGCGGTCTCCATCGCCAACGACACGCCTTATGGCCTCGCCGCCTACGTGCAGTCCGGCAACCAGGCCCGCGCCCAGAAGGTGGCGCGGCGGCTGCGCGCCGGCATGGTGCAACTGAACGGCGCCATGCGGGCGCCCGGCAGCCCGTTCGGCGGCTACAAGCAGTCCGGCAACGGCCGCGAGGGCGGTCGCTGGGGCATCGAGGATTATCTCGAGGTCAAGGCCATCGCCGGCTGGCAGCCCGAAGCCGAAGCCTGATCTAGCGGTAGATCGGATGACGGCCCGCCAGCGCTGCGACCCGCTGGCGGGCCGTTTGCGTCTGCCCGGCGCCACCCGCCAGTGCATCGACGACATCGGCGATGACCGATCCCAGTTCGGCGAAATCGGCTTCATCGAGGCCGCGCGTCGTTGCCGCCGCCGAGCCGAGACGCAGGCCCGACCAGTCGGCGGGTCGCGCAACATCGAACGGCACCGGGTTCTTGTTGGAGGTAATGCCGGCGGCATAAAGCGCATCCTGCACCGCCTGGCCCTTGAGACCCTTGGGCCTGAGATCGAGCAGCACGATGTGGGTATCGGTGCCGCCCGAGACGACAGCGACCTGGCGGTCCATCAGCGTCCTGGCCAGCGCCCGGGCATTGGCCTGGACTTTTTGGCCATAGGCGCGGAATTCGGGTTTCAGCGCTTCGCCGAGGCACACCGCCTTGGCGGCGATCACCTGGGTATGGATCGAACCCTGCACGCCCGGGAACACCGCCGATTGCAGTTTTGACGCGAAACCGTCATCGCGTGACACGATGACCCCGCCGCGCGGACCCCTGAGGGTCTTGGTGGTGGTGAAGGTGACCATGTCGGCATGGGGAACCGGCGATCGATGTACGCCCGCCGCCACCAGCCCGGCGATATGCGCCATGTCGACCAGGAGGTGCGCGCCGACCTTTTCGGCGATGGCGGCAAAGCGCGAAAAGTCGATCTCGCGCGGATAGGCCGACCCGCCGGTAACGATGAGGTGGGGTTTGACCGCTTCGGCCTGGCGCGCCACCTCGTCATAGTCGATGAGGCCGGTATCACGCTCGACGCCATAATTGTGCACCTCGAACCAGCGCCCGGACAGATTGGCCCTGGCGCCATGGCTCAGGTGCCCGCCGGCGGCGAGATCAAGGCTCAGGACCCTGTCGCCCGGCTTCACCAGCGCAAAGAATACCGCGAGATTGGCCTGGCTGCCGGAATGCGGCTGTACGTTGGCATAGGCCGCGCCGAACAACTCCTTTGCCCGGTCGATGGCCGCCTGTTCGGCAATGTCGGCGAATTCGCCGCCGCCATGGAAGCGGTTGCCTGGATAGCCTTCCAGCGTCTTGTTGGTGAGTTGGTGGCCGAGCACGTCGAGGACGGCCCGCGAGACGATGTTCTCCGAGGCGATGAGCTCGATCTGGTCCTGCTGGCGCTGCGCCTCGCCGGCGAGCGCTGATGTGATCAGCGGGTCGGTCTCGTCCACGTGGCTGGTGAAGAATGCGCTCATGCCGGTGGTCCCACCCGGTCGGGATGGGCACGCACGAAGGCATCGAGCTTTTGCGCTTCGGCATCGATGTGGATGAGGGTGGGCATTTCGGAGAGATCGATCCCCCAGCGCCGGGCGTTGTAGAGTTGCGGGATCAGGCAGATGTCGGCGAGGCCGGGCGCCTCGCCGTGGGCAAAGCGGCCGGTCGAGGGATTGTCGAGCAGCCGTTCCACCGCTGCAAGGCCGGCGGGGATGAAGTGGCGCATCCACTCCGCTTTTGCCTCCTCGCCGCCGCCTGATATTTCGGCCGCGTGATTGGCGACCGACAGGTTGCAGACGGGATGGATCTCCATGGCGATGGCGTAGGCGACGGTGCGCAGTCGGGCGCGCTCGCCGGGCTCATTCGGCAACAGGCGGGCTTCGGGACGGGTTTCGTTGAGGTATTCGAGGATGGCGAGCGACTGGGCAAGGCGGCGGCCGTCGATGTCGAGCACCGGCACCAGCCCTTGCGGGTTGCGTGCCACATGCTCGGCGCTGCGGTGGGCGCCGGTTGTGAGATTGACCGGAACCGCCCGATAGGCGATGCTGAGGAGATTGAGGCCGATCCGCACCCGGTAGCTGGCCGATGACCGCCAGTAATCATAAAGCACAATTTCGCTCATGGGCTGTTCACTTCCGCTCTTGCCATTTCAGCAGTGTCATTCTCGGGCCTGACCCGAGAACACAAGGATCGAGGTGAAAGTCTTACCATGTGCTACTGGGTCCCCGTGTCAAGCACGGGGATGACACCGGGAAGGCGTTCACTTCTGTGTCGCATGTCTTGAATCAGCGGCGGCCGTGAGCGCTTCCTGCAGCACGCCTTGATCGCCGATGTGGTTGGCGAGGATGAGGATGAGGCGGGCGTTGATGGCATCGCTTTCCGCCTTCGAGCGGCCTTCGTGCAGGGCGATCAGCGCCGCGTAGAAATCATCGGGCCGGGCGATGTGGGCTTCGGTATTCAGCTTCGTCATGGTCATTATCCTTACCCCCGCCCGGCAGCCCGGTTGACGGCGGCGCGGACCGCTTCCTCATCGAACTTTTCCCAGCGCGCCGCCACATGCTGGTCGGGACGTATGAGGTAGAGAGCGCTCCAGGCCGTGCCCAGCCAACGATCGGCCAGGGTGCCGGTTTGATCGTCATCGGCCGAAAGCACCAGCCGCTCGACGCTGATGCCGTCGACATCGAGGTGATCTGGCGCTTCGGCATCGATGGTCAAAAGCTGGAAGCGGCCGCCCAGGCGGTCGATCAGCCAGTCGGGCCCCAGCGGGGCATCGACGGCGGACGCACCGGGACGGGTTGCGGCCGGCAGGCCTTCGGCATCGGGGCCATTGAGGGGCGAGCCATCGAGGATGCACGGGGTCGAGAGGCGCCCCGAATTGACCAGCGGCCGGGCGAAGGGGAACTTTTCCGACAGATCGAGCACCGCGTCGCGGAACAGCCGGCTGACCTCCGACTTGGGGGTGATGAAGTCGGTGGAGCGGGTGGAGTTGAGAAGGTTCTCATCGGCTGCCTTCACCCGCTCGGCATCGTAGCTGTCGAGGAGCCTTTCGGGGGCAAGGCCGGCGATCACCAGCTTCAGCTTCCAAGCGAGGTTGTCGGCATCCTGGACGCCGGAATTGGCCCCGCGCGCCCCGAACGGCGACATCTGGTGGGCGGCGTCACCGGCAAAAATCACCCGGCCATGGCGGAATTTCTCCATGCGCCGGCACTGGAAGGTATAGATGGAGACCCATTCGAGCTCGAATTTCACCTCATCGCCCAGCATTGCCTTGAGACGCGGAATGACGTTTTCCGGGCGTTTTTCCTTCTCCTTGTCGATGTCGCGGCCAAGTTGTAAATCGATGCGCCACACATTGTCGGGCTGCTTGTGGAGCAACGCCGACTGGCCGCGATTGAAGGGCGGGTCGAACCAGAACCAGCGCTCAGGCGGAAAGCCCGCCTGCATCACCACATCGGCGATGAGGAAGTTGTCCTCGAACACCCGACCCTTGAAGTCGAGGCCGAGCAGGGCACGGACGCTTGAATTGGCGCCGTCGCAGGCGATCACCCAGTCGGCTTCCAGCCCGTAGGTGCCTTCCGGGGTATCGATGGTGAGCGCCGCATGATCTGGTTTCGCCTCGATACCAATCACCTTGTTGCGGCCCCTGATCTCGATGGGCTTGCCCGCGGCCTGCAGCGCCCCGACCCGATCGATGAGGAATTTCTCGAAGTGATACTGTTGCAGGTTGATGAAGGCCGGGCGCTTGTGGCCGGCCTCGGCCATGAGGTCGAATTCGTAGACCTGGCGTTCATCGAAGAACACCCGGCCGCGATTCCACACGACACCTTTTTCGACCAGCGCATCGCCGCATCCAAGCCGGTCGAGGATCTCCAGCGGCCGCTTGGCAAAGCAGATGGCGCGCGAACCGAAACTCACCTTGTCGTTGTCATCGACCACCACCACGGGTATGCCGTGAAAGCAGAGATCGAGCGCCATGGCGAGACCGACCGGACCAGCGCCCACCACCACCGCTTGATGGCGCACCGGCGATGATGCGTCCTGGTCGCGCGAGCGGCGGTAGGGATAAAGCGGCGTTTCGAAAATCCGCGTCATGGGCGTCTTTCAGCCTTGCAGGTCGCTCCACATTTGGCGGTCGCGCTCGGCCGTCCAGATGCGCGGGGTGTCGATATCGCGGGCCTCGTCATAGGCCCGCGCCACGTTGAAGGGCAGGCAGTGCTCGTAGATGGCGTAGGCGGAAAACCTGGGGTCGCATGCAGCCCGGCAGGCTTCCCAGGCCTCTTTCAGCGACCCTCCGCCCTTGGCCACTTTCGCCACGGATTCGTACGTGGAATTCACGAAATCGGCGGTGAGGTCGAGCGCCTCGTTGACTTTCTCAGAACCCACCAGCGCATCGCCGCGCCCCGGCGCGATGGCCTCCGGATTGAAGCGGCGGATCGTCTCCAGCGTTGCCGGCCAGTCATGGAAATGCCCGTCGCCGCAATAACACGCCGATTTGTATTCGACGATGTCGCCGGTGAACATGACATTGGCATCGGGCACATGCGCGATGATATCGCCGGCGGTATGGGCGCGGCCCAACCACATCAGATCGACCCGGCGCTTGCCGAGGTAAAGGCTCATGCGGCCGTTGAAGGTCTGGGTCGGCCAGGTGAGGCCGGGGATCGATTCATGGCCTTCGAACAGGCGGGGAAAGCGCGCAAACTCCGAATCCCAGTCCTCCTGGCCGCGTTCTGCCACCATGGCGCGCGCGGCCTCGGACATGATGATCTCGCTGGCTCCATAGGCCGAGGCGCCGAGCACCCGGACGGCGTGATAGTGCGACAGCACCACATGCTTGATCGGCTTGTCGGTGACACGGCGGACGTGCTCGATCACCTTGGCGGCGAGGCGCGGCGTCGCCTGGGCATCGACGATCATCACCGAGGCATCGCCGATGATCACCCCGGTGTTGGGATCGCCCTCGGCCGTGAACGCCCACAGGTCCTTGCCGACTTCGGTGAAGGAAATGGTCTTTTCTGTCATGTCGCCGGCGGAGGCGAAGGCCTTGGCCATGGGTCAAACTCCCTCGTACTTTTCAATCGTCTGTTCGATCGCCCCGAAGATGGAGCAGCCTTCCTTGTCCAGCATCTCGATGCGCACGGTGTCGCCGAAGCGCATGAAGGGGGTCTTCGGCTGACCGTCGCGGATGGTCTCGATCATGCGGATTTCGGCGATGCAGGAATAACCCCTGCCGCCCTCGGCCACCGGCCGACCGGGCGAGCCGTCGGCGTCCTTGTTGGAGACGGTCCCCGAACCGATGATCGAGCCGGCGGTGAGCGGTCTTGTCTTCGCCGCGTGGGCGATGAGGGTGGGAAAGTCGAAGGTCATGTCGAAACCCGCCTCGGCGCGCCCGAAGGGTTCACCGTTCAGGTCAACGTTGAGCGGCAGGCTGAGCTTTTCCCCGTCCCATTGATCTCCGAGTTCATCGGGCGTCACGGCGACCGGCGAAAAGGCGGATGACGGCTTGCCCTGAAAGAAGCCAAAACCCTTGGCCAGCTCCGCCGGGATGAGGCCGCGCAGCGAGACATCGTTGACCAGCATGACGAGACGGATGGCGGCGCGCGCCTGATCGAGGCTCGCCCCCATGGGCACATCGCCGGTGATGACGGCGACCTCGGCCTCGAAGTCGATGCCCCAGGCTTCGTCGGCCATGCGGATGAGCCCGCGCGGATCGAGGAAACTGTCGGACCCGCCCTGGTACATCAGCGGATCGCTCCAGAAACTCTCCGGCAGATCGGCGCCGCGCGCCCTCCTCACCAGTTCCACGTGATTGACATAGGCCGAGCCGTCCGCCCACTGGTAGGCGCGCGGCAGGGGCGAGCGACAGCGGCTCTCATCGAAGGCTTCGCCGTCGAAGCGGCCGAGCGAAAGCTCATCGCCGAGCGCCTGCAATGCCGGTTCGATACTTGCCCAGTCATCGAGCGCGGCTTGCAGTGTCGAGACGATATCGCCGGCTGGGGCGTAGCGCTCAAGATCGTCGGAGACGCAGACCAGGCGGCCGTCGCGGCTGCCGTTGTCGAGGGTAGCGAGCTTCATCTCGGGGTTTTGTCCTTGCGGCCTTGCGGTGTACCGTCGAAGCGCTTTTCCAGCCCCGTCCAGCACTCCACGTAGTCCTTCTGGAGGGTTTCCAGTTCGGCGGCATAGCGCGTCAGGTGCTGGGGATAGCGGGTCTCGAACATGAAGGCCAGCGTGTTGGTGAGCTTGACCGGCTTGAGGTCGGCGGCAGACGCCTTCGAAAAGGCATCGCCATCCGGGCCGTGCGGCAGCATGCAGTTATGCAAGGACATGCCGCCGGGCACAAAGCCTTCTTCCTTGGCATCGTAGCGCCCGTAGATGAGGCCCATGAACTCCGACATGATGTTCATATGGTACCACGGCGGGCGGAAGGAATGCTCCGCCACCATCCAGCGCTCGGGGAAGATGACGAAGTCGATGTTGGCGGTACCCGCCTCGCCCGAAGGCGCCGTCAAGACGGTGAAGATCGACGGGTCGGGATGGTCGAACAACAGCGCGCCGACCGGCGAGAAGGTCCTGAGGTCGTATTTGTAGGGGGCGTAGTTGCCATGCCAGGCGACCACGTCGAGGGGTGAATGGCCGATTTCAGTCTTGTGGAACCGGCCGCACCACTTGACCGTCAGGGTGCACGGGGTTTCCTTGTCCTCATAGCCCGCAACCGGGGTCTTGAAGTCGCGCGGGTTGGCCAGGCAATTGGCGCCGATGGGGCCGCGGTCGGGCAGGGTGAACTTGGCGCCGTAGTTCTCGCAAAGATAGCCGCGCGCCGGGCCGTCCAGCAACTCCACCTTGAATTTCATGCCGCGCGGGATGACGCACACATCGCCGGGTCCGACGTCCATGCGGCCCAGCTCGGTGAAGAAGCTCAAGGCCCCCTCCTGCGGCACCACCAGAAGCTCGCCGTCGGCATTGTAGAAATACTCATCCACCATGGAGGCGTTGACCATGTAGACGCCCGCCGCCATGCCGGTCTGGGTATTGACGTCGCCGGCCGTGGTCATGGTGCGGATGCCGGAGAGAAAATCGGTGGGCGCATTCGGCATGGGTGGCGGGCCCCAGCGCAACTGGCCGAGCGCCAGGTCATGGTCATCGAGCGTCGGGGCGGTCTTCCAGAAAGGCAGCTCGATGCGGTGAAACCGCGCGGTGTGGCGCACCGACGGGCGCATGCGGTAGAGCCAGGAGCGCTCGTTGGTACCGCGCGGCGCGGTGAACGGCGAGCCCGAAAGCTGCTCGGCATAAAGTCCGTAGGCGCAAGCCTGCGGCGAGTTCTGTCCCTGCGGCAGGGCGCCGGGCAGGGCTTCGGTCTCAAAATCGTTGCCGAAGCCGGGCATGTAGGCATGGGTCATGGCAAAGCTCCTCGGCGGTCTCTTGGCTGTACTGTGCCAGAACTGCGCCGCGCGGTCATCATCGCTGCGACAGCCTTGACGAACATGGTCGCTCTGGCACACTGGCGCCCTGATTTGCGAAATGCCACCAAGGAGTAACCAACCCATGCGGTCTTTCCACCACCGTGCCGCAATGCTGGCCGTCGCCGCCAGCCTCGTTGCCGCGACGCCGGCCCGGGCGGAATGCAGCAACAACGGCAGTTTCGCTACCTGGCTGTCGGGGTTCGAGAAGGACGCCATTGCGCAAGGCATCTCGCGCCGCGTCGTCGCCGAGGGGCTGGACGGGCTGACCTACGATCCCAGGGTGATCCAGTTCGATCGCCGCCAGGGTGTCTTCTCCCAGACGTTTCTCGAGTTCTCCGGCCGCATGGTGTCGGGCTACCGCCTCAAGATCGGCGCGCGCAAGCTGAAGCAGTACGCCAACGTTTTCCAGCGGGTGAAGCAGAAGTGGGGCGTGCCGGGCGAGGTCATCACCGCCTTCTGGGCGCTGGAGACCGACTTCGGCGCCAACATGGGCCACTTCTCCACCCTGCGCTCGCTGGCGACGCTTGCCTATGACTGCCGCCGGCCCGAGGTGTTCCGCCCGCAGCTCATGGATGCCTTGCGGGTGGTTGAGCGCGGCGACCTGCCGGTCAGCGAAATGGTCGGCGCCTGGGCGGGCGAGGTGGGCCAGACCCAGTTCCTACCGTCGGACTATTACGCCCGCGCGGTCGATTTCGACGGGGACGGCAGGCGCGACCTGCGCCACAGCGTCCCCGACGTCATCGCGTCATCGGCCAACATGCTGAGCGAATTCGGCTGGCGCCGCGGCGAGCCGTGGCTTGAGGAAGTGACGGTGCCGGCCCGCATGGACTGGAAGGAAGCCGGCATCGACATCACCCACCCGCGCAGCTACTGGGCGGCTCAAGGGGTGAAAGAGCGTGGCGGCCGGGCGATCAAGGCCGACAGCTTGCCCGCCTCGCTGCTCCTGCCCATGGGCCGCAACGGACCGGCCTTTCTGGCCTACGCCAACTTCCAGCCGTTCCTGCAATGGAACCAGTCGCTGGTCTATGTCACCACCGCGGCCTATCTCGCCACCCGCTTTGCCGGTGCTCCAAAAGTGTTGCCCGGACGCGCCCCGGTCGACAATCTGAACGTTGCCGAAACCAAGGAACTGCAAACCCTGTTGACCCGTGACGGTTTCGACGTCGGCGGCGTCGACGGCACCATCGGCGCGCAGACCCGCGCGGCGGTGAAGACGATCCAGATCAAGCTCGGCCTGCCGGCTGATTCCTATCCCGACCGGGAGTTCCTGCAGCACCTGCGCGCCATGCGATGAGCCCGGACGCCAACGACTGGGGGCCGCCGTTTACCGTCGACGCGGTGGCCGGCGACGTCGTGGCCGCGCTCGGTGAGGGATCGAACGCGGTGCTGGTGGCCGAACCGGGCGCCGGCAAGACCACCCGCCTGCCGTTGTATCTTCTGCAGGCACCATGGCTCGAGGGCCAGAAGATCGTCATGCTGGAGCCGCGCCGGCTGGCGGCGCGCGCCGCTGCCCGGCGGCTGGCGGCAAGCCTTGGCGAGGAGGTGGGGGCAACCGTCGGCTACGCGGTGCGCTTCGAGCGCCGTATTGGAACGGCAACACGCCTGGAAGTGGTGACCGAAGGGGTCCTGGCGCGACGCATCCGCAGCGATCCCGAACTCGCCGGCACCGGCCTTCTCATCTTCGATGAATTCCACGAGCGCAGCCTCGATGCCGACATGAGCCTTGCCCTGGCGCTCGACGTGCAAGGCGCGCTGCGGCCCGATCTGCGGCTTCTGGTCATGTCGGCGACGCTCGATACCGCCCCGCTGGCGGCGTTGCTCGGCGATGCCCCGGTCATTTCGGTCAAGGGCCGCACCTACCCGGTGAGCGTCCGCCATCTGCCTCCGTCGGGGCGGGGCCGCCTGGAAGACGAGGTGGTTGCCGGCGTGAAGACGGCGCTGGCGGAGACGGCGCAAGGCTTGCTGGTGTTCCTGCCGGGAGAAGCCGAGATCCGCCGCGCCGCCGAGCGGCTGGCGGCGGCTCAACTAGGACCGTCAACCGATATCGTGCCGCTTTATGGCGCCTTGAGCGGTGAGGAACAGGACCGCGCCATCCGTTCGTCGCCTCAAGGCCGGCGCAAGGTGGTGCTGGCCACCACCATCGCCGAGACCAGTCTCACCATCGAGGGTATCGGCGCGGTGATCGATTCGGGGCTGAAGCGGGTGCCGCGCTTCGATCCCCGCAGCGGCATGGCGCGGCTGGAGACCGTGCCGGTGTCGCTGACCGCCGCCACCCAGCGCGCCGGCCGGGCAGGGCGCCTCGGCCCCGGCGTCGCCTACCGGCTGTGGGACGAAAGGAAGACCCGCACGCTACCCGAACGCGATACGCCGGAAATCCTTGAAACCGACCTTAGCCCCCTGCTGCTCGATCTGGCCGGCTGGGGGGTCAGCGAGCCCACGCAACTGAAGTGGCTCGATCCCCCGCCGGGCGGCGCCCTCGCCCAGGCCCGTGACCTGCTGCTCACCCTCGGCGCCATCGATGCGGCCGGCAGCCTCACCCCGCTGGGGCGCCGCATGGCCGGCCTGCCGCTGCATCCGCGACTTGCCCACATGGTGGTGGAAGGAGACCGTCTCGGCATGGGTTGGCGGGCTTGCGTGCTGGCGGCGGTCCTCGCCGAACGCGACATGCTGCGCGGGCGCACCGGCATCGACCTCGCCGAACGCCTCGGCCTGGCGCTGGGCGGCAAGGCTGAAGCGCCGAACCTCGATCGTGGCGCCTTGACGCGGGTGAGGGCGGCGGCCCGCCAGATCGCCGGGATCGCCGGCATCAAGGCCAGCGATCAAGGCGGTGACGCAGGGTTGCTGGTGGGGCTGGCCTATCCCGACCGCATCGCCCTGCGGCGCGGTGCCGGCGGCCGCTTCCTCATGGCCTCGGGCGGCGGCGCCGTCGTCGATGCGGCCGACCCGCTGGCGGCGGAAAAGTTTTTGGCCATCGCCTTGACCGACGGCAAGCCGGGCGATGCCCGCGTCTATCTCGCCGCCCGCCTCGACGAGGCAGTGATCGAAACCCGTTTCGGCGATGCCATCCTGGCGACCGAGGAGATCACATGGGACGATCGCGCCAGCGTGGTGAAGGCGCGGCGCACCCGCCGCCTCGGGGCGTTGCTCATCGCCGAGGGGTCGTTGCCCGAACCCGACCCGCAAGCCGTCGCCGCCGTTCTGCTCAAGGCGCTCGCCGCCGCCGGGGCCGACGCCCTGCCGTGGACCCCGGCGGCACGGACCCTGCAGCAGAGGCTAGCCTTCGTGGCGCGGGAAGGCCCCGAGGAAGACTGGCCCGATTGCCGTGGCGACGCCTTGATGGCGCGGCTCGATGAATGGCTCAGGCCGCATGTCGGCGGCCTGACACGGCTTGCCGATCTCGGCCGCCTCGACCTTGCCAGCCTCTTGAAGGCGGAACTGACCTGGACGCAGCGCCAGCGCCTCGATGACCTGGCGCCGGAGCGCTACGTCATTCCTTCAGGTGCGGCGATGCGGCTCGATTACGGCTCGGGCGAAGTGCCGGTGCTGGCGGCGCGCCTGCAGGAACTGTTCTCGCTCGATGAGACCCCGCGCATTGCCGGGGGCCGGGTGGCGGTGAAGGTGGCGCTGCTGTCGCCGGCCGGCCGCCCGCTCGCCATCACCCGCGACCTGGCGGGCTTCTGGCGCGGCGGCTACGCCCAGGTGCGGGCCGAAACGCGCGGCCGCTACCCCAAGCACGCCTGGCCCGAGGACCCGCTCACCGCCAAGCCGGTCGCGCCCAACCGCACGCGTTGACGCCAGGGGGTGCGGCGTCAGCCGGGCTAAGAACGCTGGTAACTTTGCAGTGTCATCGTCGGGCGTGACCTGACGATCCAGGGGCCGCCGGCCGGTGCCCTCAATCTATGCCCCTGGGTCCTCGCGTCAAGCGCGAGGATGACACCGGGGCAAGGGTGCAGTCGCTATCTGCGGTCGCGGAAAGCCGCCGTGGTGCCGAGGCTGCGGGCTTCCCATACGGCGCGACCGATGGCGCGGGCGAGGCAATCGGCGGCCAGTTCCCCGGCCACCGCGAGGTTGAGGCTGCGCGGCTCGGCCAGCGCCTTCAGGCCGGTGGCGAGCGCGATGACGATGTCGCCGTCAAACGGGGTATGGACCGGCTTCAGCGCCCGCGCCATGCCGTCGGCGGCCATCATGGCGAAGCGTTTCGCCTCGGATTTGGAGAGATCGGCGTCGGTTGCCACCACGGCGATGGTGGTATTGGCGCCGGGACCGGCGGCGCCTCGATCGGCCTTGCTCCAGGCCAGCACCGGCGGCGGGGATGTTAATGCACCGGGCGGTTGCAACGGCCCCATCTCGTCGCCGATGGCGAGGCCGCGCGCCCATAAATTGCCGCTGCGAGGATCGGCGGGCGAACCGAAACTGTTCACCGCCACCAGCGCCCCGACGGTCAGATCATCAAGCACGGCCGAGGCGCTCCCCAGGCCGCCCTTGAATATTCCCGAGCCGGCACCCAGTCCCGCCCCGGCGTTGCCCAGCGCAAAATCCTCGCGCGCGCTTTCGGCCGCCGCGATGCCCAGCGCCCGGTAGGGCGGGGTCATGCCCCAGGTCTTGTCGCCGCCGTTCTTCAGATCGAACAGGATGGCGGCAGGCACCACCGGGCAGGGCAACGGCTGCTCGCCGAAGCTAAAGCCGATCCCCCTTGCCGCCAGCCACGAAACTACCCCGCCGGCGGCATCGAGGCCGAACACCGATCCACCCGCCAGCACCACGCCATGCACGGCTTCAACGAGGCATTCGGGCTTGAGCGCTTCGATGTCGCGGGTGCCGGGTGCCCCGCCGCGCACATCGGCGGCCGCCACCGCGGGCTTATCGGGAACAATGACGGTGACGCCGCTGCGGGCGCCGTGATCCTCAGCCTGGCCGACCTTGAGGCCGGCGACGTCGGTAATGAGATTGCGTTTTCCGGGGACAGCTTGGGTGCGTGTCGGCATGGCCTGACCCTAGTTTGACGCCATGCCGCCGGTCAATTGCGCAAATGCTGCCGCGCGGCTAGGCTCGCGCCCATGTTCCGATCCTTCAACCGACTTGCCGTGCTGGTCGTCGTCGTCCTCGTGGCGTTGCTGCCGGCCGCCTGCAACGCCCCGCGCCAGGGCATGGTGTCGACCGCCAACCCGCACGCCACGGCGGCGGCCATCGAGATCCTCAACGCTGGCGGCAACGCGGTGGATGCCGCTGTTGCCGCGCAAATGGTGCTGGGGCTGGTCGAGCCGCAATCCTCCGGCATCGGCGGCGGCCTCTTCCTGCTTTATTGGGACAAGGCGAAAAAGAAGCTCACCGCCTGGGACGGGCGCGAGAAGGCCCCGGCCAAGGACGGCCCCGATCTCTTCCTCGATTCTGCGGGTCAGCCGCTCACCTGGTGGAAGGCCTCGATCGGCGGCCGCCCGGTGGGCGTTCCGGGCGCCGTGGCAGCCCTGTGGGCGGCGCATGAGGTGAGCCGCCGCCTGCCGTGGGCGAGGCTCCTGCAACCCGCCATCAAGCTGGCCGAGAAGGGCTTTGCGGTCAGCCCGCGCCTCAATCAGCTGATCGCCTCGCAGCCCCGCCTCAAGGACGACCCCGCAGCGCGCCAGCTCTATTTCGTGCCCGATGCTTCCGCCGCAGGCGGTTATGCCCCGCGGCCGGTCGGCGACATCCTGAAAAATCCCGTCTACGCCGCCACCCTGAGGCTCATCGCATCCGGCGGCGCCAAGGCGTTCTATAGCGGCAGCATCGCCCGGGCCATCGTCGATGCCGTGTCCAACCCGGCGACCAATCCCGGCGGCATGACCCTCGCCGATCTCGCCGCCTATTCAGCCGTGCCGCGCGAGGCGGTGTGCGCGCCCTATCGCGCCTACAAGGTGTGCGGCATGCCGCCGCCGTCATCGGGCGGCCTGACCGAGGAGATGATCCTCGGGATGCTCGAGCCCTACCGCATGGGCCACCTCAAGCCCAACGGCGTCATGGCGGTGCATCTCTTGAGCGAGGCCAGCCGCCTCGCCTTTGCCGACCGCAACCGCTACATGGCCGACAGCGATTTCGTGCCCGTGCCCGTGGCCGGACTGCTCGATCGCCACTACCTGCGCTCGCGCGCCCTGCTCATCGATCCGGGCTACGATATGGGCAAGGCCGTGGCCGGCAATCCGCCGCACGCCAGCGCCCGGTTTGCCCCTGCCGAACCGGGTATCGAGCATGGCACCAGCCATCTTTCCATTGTCGATGCCGATGGCAATGCGGTATCCATGACCACCAGCGTCGAGCAGGCCTTTGGTGCCCACATCATGGCGGCCGGCTTCATCCTCAACAACCAGCTCACCGACTTTTCCTTCCTGCCCAAAAAGGACGGGCTGCCGATCGCCAACCGGGTGGAGGCGGGAAAGCGGCCGCGCTCGTCGATGTCGCCGACCATCGTCTTCGGCCCTGACGGCAAGCTGTTTGCCCTCATCGGCTCGCCCGGCGGCAGCCGCATCATCGGATTCGTCACCCAGAGCCTTATCGCCCTCATCGACTGGCACATGACGATGCAGCAGGCCGTCGCCCTGCCGCATGCCGTCAACCGCAACGGCGCCACCGAACTGGAGGCTGAAACCCCCATCGTCGCCGATGCCCCGGCGCTGATGCTCATGGGTCACGACATCGAGGTGAAGCCGCTCAACTCCGGCCTGCACGGCATCCGCATCGTCGATGGCGTCATGGACGGCGGCGCCGACCCGCGCCGTGAGGGCGTGGTGGCGGTGACCAAGCCATAATGGGCGCCGTCTTTGCGGCGCTGGCCGGAGGCCGGCGCCCGCGGGAGACCCCGTCGCATCCGCGAACCCGTCACCCCGGGGCTTGACCACGGGGTCCATTAGGCAGCTTTGGGCCAGGAACAGAAAGTCTGGGCCGCGGCTCACGGCTGGCCACTTGCACGGCAAAAGGCGGCGTCTCGGTGCGGTTCGGCGGCGAGTTCTCGCACGGCTTGGTTGCTGGTTTGCTTACAGCGTTCAACCGAGGTGGGACAATTTGGCACTTCCAGGTGCTCACCAGGGGGTTATTCATGCAGCCGTCCATGGCCTTGTGGCGTGTCATTGCATCACGGCAGGCCGCAGGGGCGATGAAGGGGGGCGGCTGCCATGGTGGCGGCTGAGAGAAGTCAAAGGCGCACGTTGCGCCTTTTTAGGCCAGGCGAGTTGGCACGTATTCCCGCACACGGTGCCGCTTGGCACCGAGGCTGGAAGTCACTGCTGCCAATACCGACCGTCAGGCGAGGGCTATCAGAACGCCCGTTGAGCGAGGTGCCATGAGCCGTCACAAAAACGAAACCACCCTCACCAGGGACGAGTTCCGTTCCACTGCCGCGATCGCGACGATCTATACGACGCGATTGCTGGGGTTGTTCATGATCTACCCGGTGTTCGCGCATTTTGCCCGGAGCCTCGCCGGTGCCACACCACGGACGATCGGCTTCGCCCTAGGCGCCTATGGATTGACGCAGGGTCTGTTGCAGATACCGTTCGGACTGCTCTCGGATCGGTTCGGTCGACGGACCATGGTGGTCTTGGGTCTCGCAGTCTTCTGCATCGGGAGCCTCATTGCCGCCTTGTCCGGTTCGATTTGGGGTGTTCTCCTGGGCCGCGCGCTGCAGGGGGCCGGCGCCATCGGTTCGGTGCTATTGGCCTCGGTCGCGGACGTGACGCGGCACGAAACACGCACCCGGGCCATGGCCATCGTCGGCGTCTCGATCGGCTTTTCGTTCATGGCCGCGGTTGTGCTCGGCCCTGCCATTGCGGTCTTTGCCGGTCTCGCCGGCATCTTCTGGCTCACGGCATTGCTGGCGCTTGTGGGCATCGCTATCGCCTCTGTCTCCATCCCCACACGAGAAAGGCATGAAACCGGCGTCGGCATCGCCCCAACCAGGCTGCGGCAACTGTTGCGCGACCCGCGGCTCCTGGAACTGGATTATGCGATCTTCACCTTGCACGCTACGTTGACCGCGTTGTTTCTCGCCGTCCCCGCGATCGTCTTGCACACGCTGGGGCTCGGTGGCGGGAACGTCTGGATGCTCTATTTGCCGGTGCTCGTGGTAGCGGCCATCCTGATGGTCCCATTTGTCATCGTGGCAGAAAAGCACGGGCGCATGGATGCGGTGCGCCTTTTGTCGATCGGGCTCATTGGCCTGAGCGAACTGGTCATGCTGGTCTTTGCCGGCAGTTCCATCGCTGTCGTGGCAGCGCTCGTCGTCTTCTTCACGGCCTTCACGGTCCTTGAGGCATTGCTGCCATCAGCCCTCACCAAGGCCGCGCCAGCGTCAGCCAAGGGCACAGCCTCGGGCCTATATTCCAGCGCGCAGTTCCTCGGCATCTTCTTCGGAGGCAGTGTTGGCGGGCTGGCAATAGGGTTCGGCGGGACAACGGCAATTCTCATCTTCGTGCTTGCCATGATGCTGTTTTGGGGCGTCGTTCAACTGATGCTGAGCCGTACGACTGGCAGTCAGCCCAGCCCATCATGTCCTGATCGAAAGCCACTGCGAGAAGAAGGATCTTCGGAGTAAGCGGATCGGCGGATTACCTCTTGGATTGATGTGCGAACGCTGCGACGACACGAGGATTGCAGACACGGGCGATTGGCGCACGAATACCCCGCCAACTGAATTTGATCGAAAATGCCAGCTGGCCCGGGAACAAGTCGCTCGTTCTGACGAATTCTGACAAACCGCGCTTCGATGTTGCCACAACGATCGCGTGCGAACGCCGGTGCTCGGACAGGAATTGCAAGCGAAGGCGGCCAGCATCATGAACAAGCGTCCTTTTCTTGTTGCCGGCGCGAGCAAGGGCATAGGTCGCGCCCTTTGCGATCGTCCGGCCGAAGGATGAAGGCATAGAGGCAAGGCCTTGCACGCCTTCTCCACACCGCGCCGTCATTGCGGCGCCGGCCACAGACCGGTGCGCACGTGAAAGCCTCGCCGTTTGCGTCCCCGGACCCGACCTTCGTCGGGGTGACGGGTGGAAGCGGGATGCGTCAGTTCAGGCCGATTTCTGGCCGCGGCGGCCGGGGCGCAGTTCGCTGACCAGGTCGGGGATGGCAAGACGGAAGGCAGCCCCCTTTCCCACCTCGGAAATGAGTTCGATGTCGCCGCCATGGGCACGCACCAGTTCGCGCACGATGCTCAAGCCTAGCCCCGTGCCGCCAGAACGGGTGGAGCCGCGAAACGCCTCGAACAGATGCTCGCGCACCCGCTCGGGCACGCCAGGCCCGTTGTCGACCACATCGATACTCACCACCCCGCCTTCGCGCCACGCCTTGAGGCGGATGATGCCGTCCTCGCCGCCGTCGTTCTGGTCGCCGGCGTGTTCCTCGATGGCATCGACGGCGTTGCGCACCAGGTTCATGAGGATCCGGAACAGGTGTTCGCGGTCGGCATCGACCTCCACGTCGGGTGAGATGTCGTTGTAGATGACTACCCGGCTGGACGCCTGGATGACGGCGGTCTCGACCACTTCTTCGGCAAGCGCCCTGAGCTCGAAGCGCTCGCGCCGCGGCGGCGCTTCCTGCACGCGGCCGAACTTGAGCGTCTGGGCGCAGAAGTCGATGGCCCGGTCCAGCGAGGAGATGAGCTTGGGGGCAAAGCGCCTGACGGTGGGATCATCGACCATGGACAGCCGGTCCGACATCAGGTGCGCCGAGGCCAGCATGTTGCGCAGGTCATGCGAGACCTTGGACACGGCCAGGCCCAGTGCCGCCAGGCGGTTCTTCTGCTGCAACAGGCTGTGCAGTTCGGACTGCATGGCGGCCAGTTCGCGCTCGGCCATGCCGACCTCGTCGCGGCGATCCTCGGGCACCACGATGCGTTCGGCGTCCTCGGGGTCGGCGCTGAAGCGCTGCATGCTGGCGATGAGGCTGCGGATGGGGCGCACCAGCACCCGGTGCAGCGCTACGTAGGCCATTGTGGCGACGATCAGTGACAGGATCACCGACAGGGTGAGGATGTTGACGGAATAGCGCAGCATCGCCGCCCTGAGCGGCGCTTCGTCCATGCCGATCTCGATGGAGTTGCCTGACATGTTGGGTGCCTGGTCGACCACGCTGATCATCCGGTGGCCACCGAAGGCAAGGGTATCGAGCGCTTCGGCGATGAGGTCCACCCAGTTGCCGGTCCTGAGGTCGAAGGAAGCGGCGATCTCGCCGGGCATGTCCGACTTGAGCACCAGCTGGCGCGACTCGCTGCGTTTCAGCGCCACCACCCGCACCCCGGCGCCCATCAGCAATTCGTGGCGCAATTCATCGGAGACCTTCTGGTTGGGCGCGGCATCGACCACCAGCGCGGCGATCTCGGCCATGGCGATGCGCTCCTTCAGCCAGGTGACACGGAAATTGGCGATCGACGGCAGGAAGATCAGCACTTCGCCAACCATCACGAACAGCACTGTCAGCGCCAGGACCTTGCCCGATAGGCCGCGCCACAACGCCACCCTGCGGGCACCACCGCCGGCCGGTTTGTCGTTGTGTGTGGGCTTTTGGTCCATGCCCTTCCTTATCCGACATTCTTGGCGCGATTATGCCAATTCGAGATCAGCCCAGCCATTGCAGCCAGCCGATCAGGCGGCGGACCCACGGCTTTGCCGGGTAATCCGCGTAATAGCTCACCGCGACCTTGCGGCTGATCTCGGCCAACGTCGGGTATGCAACGACGCTGTCGGCCATGGCGCGGATATTCAGCTCTTGAGAAACGGCAAGCGACCACGGCTGGATGAGTTCGCCGGCGCTGGCACCTACGATGCCGGCCCCGAGGATGCGCCCGCGCCGGTCGGTGATCACCTTGATGAGCCCGTCGGTTGCGCGCTCGGCCTGGGCGCGGTCGCTTTCCGCAAACGAGGCCTTCAGCACCCTGACGTTGCCGTGGCGGCGGCGCGCATCGGCTTCGGAAAGTCCCGCATGGGCAAGCTCGGGATCGGTGAAGGTAACCCAAGGCATGATCTCCGGACGGTTGGTGACCGGCAGTCGGAACAAGGCGTTGCGGATAACCAGACCGGCATGATAGCCGGCCACATGGGTGAACTGCAGGCCGCCCGCTACATCGCCGATAGCGTAGACCTTGCGGTTCGAGGTGCGCATGGCCTTGTCGACGGTGATGCCCTGGCGGTCATGGGCGATGCCCGCCGCTTCGAGGCCGAGGCCATCGACAGTGGGGTGGCGACCGACGGCGACCAGCAGGTGTGTGCCCTCGATGCTGCGCTGGGCGCCGTCGTGCGTAATGTCGACAGTAACGCCTTCGCCTGCCCTTGCCACCCTGTCGACACGGGCGCCGGCGATGATCTCAACGCCTTCCCCTGCAAGCCGCTCGAGCACGACCGCGGCAAGTTCGGGATCGTCCTTGGCGAGCGGCGTGAGGGCTTCCAGCACCGTCACCTTCGAGCCCAGCCGGCGGTGCGCCTGGGCCATCTCCAGCCCGATGGGTCCACCACCGATGATCACCAGGTGGCCGGGGAGCTGGCGGTTGTCGAACAGCGTCTCGTTGGTGAGATAGCCGGCCTCGGCCAGCCCCCCGATGGGCGGGGCGGCGGGCGTTGACCCGGTGGCGATGACGAAACGCCGGGCCCGGATGGTCTGGCCACCGGCCTCCACTTCGCTGGCCGAGGTGAAGCGTGCGGCCGCCCGGATGACGGTGACCCCGAGGCCCTCGAAGCGTTCCTGCGAATCGATCGGGGCGATGGCGGCGATGACTGAATGCACGTGCGCCATGACTGCGGCATAATCGACCTGCGGGGTGGCAGCGGCGATGCCGAAGGTGACGCCTGAACCCATGTCATGGGCATGGCGGGCCGCCGCGATGAGGGCCTTGGAAGGCACGCAGCCATGGTTGAGGCAGTCACCGCCCATGATGCCCTTCTCGATCAGCACCACCTTTTCGCCGAACTGCGCGGCGGCGGCGGCGACTGACAGGCCGGCCGATCCGGCGCCGATCACGCAGATGTCGCACTCAATGGGTGTCGGCATGACCGTTGTCCTTTTGGCCGATTGAGGCGGCCGGTTTCTCCCCCTTGCGCATCCTGAAACGCTTCCAGGCCACCGGAATGATCGCCACGACGCCGAGTGCGACGAGGGCGGCGATGATCTGCGGCGTGATCAGCGCGCCGGCATCGAGATTGAAGTGGCAGTGGCCTGCGTCTTTTGCCTTGAGGCAGGCCTCGTAGGCCGCACGCTGCGCCGCGATGATGCTGTCGAAGCCTGAGCCCAGCACCGAAAAGGCGAAGGTCGCCGGAATGATGCCGATGATGGTGGACAGCATGAAGGTCGAGGGACGCACGTTGAACAGGGCCGGCGCGATGTTGACCAGCCAGAACGGAAACAGCGGCACAAGGCGCAGGAACAGCAGATAATTGAAGGCATCCTCGCGAAATCCCTTGGCGAAGGCGTTGACGCGCTCACCGGCTTTTTCCGCCAGGACCGCGCCGAAGGAACTGCGGGCGATGAGGAACACGACGGTAGCCCCCGAGGTGGCCGCCACCACGGTCGCGAGGCCGCCGGCGAGCCAGCCGAACAGGAAGCCGCCGAGCACGGTCAGCAACGTCCCGCCGGGCAGCGACAGGGCAATGGCGGCCACATAGACTGCCATGTAGAGCGCCAGCGCCGCCGTCACATTGGCCGCCACATGGGCTTTCAGCAGGTCGCGATGTTCCGCGATGCTGGCCAGCGACAGGTATTGGGTGAGGCCGCTCGCCCACACCGCGACGACGGCTGCCACGAGCACCAGCAGCGGCAGCCAACGCCTCAGCGGGCCGCGTCTGGGTCCGTCGCGTTGCGGTTGTGCATCATTCATTGAAGGTCCCGACGAGGTGTCATTGACAGTTACCGAACCCACCGCACCCCCCTTGTCAGAAGCGCTCCTGATCCAGATGCGTTCAGGCGTCACATGGTCCACCTTTGACCTCAGGTTATCAAAATACCATGGCGGTGGAAAAGGAAATGGGCTTCAAGGGCTTGTGATGGCCACGTCATCACTTGTGATGGCTGCCGCCAGCCGCCATCGGCCACGCGTTGACTTGGGCGGGCGATGTACGTATAAGCCCGTGCGATCCTTGAACCTGTCGGGCTGGGAGCGATCGCGTGCGCGCCGGTTTCCCGTGAACGGGAACGGCATGGCGGTGGTCCCGCCGGGCACGGGAGCCCTCATATCATTCGGAGACTGTTGCCGTGAAACGGACCTACCAACCATCCAAGCTCATTCGCAAGCGCCGCCACGGTTTCCGGTCGCGCATGGCGACCAAGGGCGGCCGTCGCGTCATTGCCCGCCGTCGTGCGCAGGGCCGGGCCCGGTTGTCGGCCTGAACGGATCGGCAGGCCCGGACCAGGCGCTGCGGCAGACCTTCGCAGGGATGCTTGGAGCCGGCATGGAACACATCAGGAAACGCAAGGACTTCCTCGCTGCTGCACGGGCCCGTTCGCAGGCGCGTCAAAGTGTCGTGGTGCAGATCCGCGACCGTGGCGATGAGGCTGTCCCGCGCCTTGGCCTCACCACCACCAGGAAGCTCGGCAATGCCGTCAAGCGCAACCGTATCCGCCGTCGCCTGCGGGCCGCTGCCCGCGCTGTGCTTGCGGCCCGCGCGCTTCCGGGCCATGACTACGTGCTGATCGGCCGTCAGGCCAGTGCCGATGTCAGTTTCGACCGGCTTCTCGCCGATCTGGGCAAGGCTGTCGACAAGCTGCAGCATGAGGCCCATATGAACCACCGCGGCAGCAGTGCCGCTCAATCTGACCGTTCAAACGACAAGGGCCGCCCGGCGGCCGACGAGGCCAAGCCATAATGGGCGACAACAAGAACTTCATCTTAGCCATCGCACTGTCCGTCGCCATCATTCTCGGCTGGCAGTACTTCTACGCTCAGCCGATGCTGCAAAAGCAGCGCCTTGCCCAGCAGGCCGCCCAGCAGCAGACCACCACCCAGCAGCAGACCACCCCGCAGCCGGGCGCCCAGCAGCAGCCGGGCACCCAGCCCGCCGCCAAGTCCCCGCAGCAGGCCCCCGCCAGCCAGGCGCCAGCCAACCGGATCGAACCGCGCGAGACGATCATTGCCAACACCCCGCGCGTTCCTATCGATACCCCCAGCCTCAGCGGCTCCATCAATCTGAAGGGTGCCCAGCTCGACGATCTCAAGCTCGTCAAATACCGTGAGACGGTGGATCCCAAGAGCCCCGCCATCGTGCTCCTGTCGCCGTCGGGCTCCAGCGACGGCTACTTCGCCCAGCAGGGTTTTGCCAATGCCGCCGGCTCGAAGATCAAACTGCCGGGAACGGAGACCCTGTGGACGGCGCCGGCCGGCGCGGTGCTGAAGCCCAACGCCCCGGTGACGCTGACCTGGGACAATGGCGAGGGCCTCACCTTCAAGCGCACCATCTCGGTTGATTCCGAATACATGTTCACCATCAAGCAGGAGGTGGTGAACTCCGGCTCCGAAGCGGTCTCGCTGTTCCCCTACGGCCGGGTACAGCGCCAGAGCGTCCCCAAGCTGACCGGCGTCTACGTCATCCACGAGGGCCTGATCGGGGTGCTCGACGGCAGCCTTGAGGAAATCAAGTACAAGGCCGCCAAGGACCAGACCGCCCCGGTCGAGAAATCCTCCACCGGCGGCTGGCTCGGCATCACCGACAAGTATTGGGCGGTGACCGCCATCCCCGATCAGAAGAGCGCCATCACCGGCGCCTTCCGCCACATCCCCGAAGGCAATCGCAATTTCTATCAGGCCGATTACCTGGCCAAGCAGCCGCTGGTGGTCAAGCAGGGCGCTTCGGCCTCCTACCAGACCCGCGTGTTCGCCGGCGCTAAGGTGGTCAAGGTCATCAACCACTACGACAGTGCGCTGCACATCGACCGCTTCGACCTGCTCATCGACTGGGGCTGGTTCTACTTTCTCACCAAGCCGATGTTCTGGCTGATCGACCACATCAATTCCGCGGTCGGCAATTTCGGCCTTTCCATCCTCGTGGTCACCGTGCTGGTCAAGGCGCTGTTCTTTCCGCTGGCCTACAAGTCCTACGTGTCGATGAGCCAGATGAAGAAGCTGCAGCCGAAACTGCAGGAGTTGAAGACCCGCTTCCCCGACGACCGCGCCCGCCAGCAAAAGGAGATGATGGAGCTCTACAAGACCGAAAAGGTCTCGCCACTGGCGGGTTGCGTGCCCGTCGTCTTGCAGATTCCGGTGTTCTTTGCCCTCTACAAGGTGCTGTTCGTGACCATTGAAATGCGCCACGCGCCGTTCTTTGGCTGGATCAAGGACCTGTCGGCCCCCGATCCGACGACTGTTTTCAACCTGTTCGGCCTGATCCCGTGGACGCCGCCGCATTTCCTGGCGATCGGCGTGCTGCCGCTCATCATGGGCATCACCATGTGGGTGCAGATGAAGCTCAATCCGACGCCGCCGGACCCGGTGCAGGCGCAGATCTTCAACCTGATGCCGATCGTCTTCACCTTCATCCTGGCGCCGTTCCCGGCCGGACTGGTGATCTACTGGGCATGGAACAATACCCTTGGCATCATCCAGCAGTACACCATCATGCGCCGCCAAGGCGTCAACGTGGACCTCATCGGTAATATCCGCGGCTCCTTCGACTTCCTCAAGCGCAAGCAAAGCTAGCCCCATGAGCGAAAGCCCCGACGATGACCTCGATGCCGGCCTCATCGAGGCGGGCCGGGTGCTGTTTGCGGGCCCCGCGGAGTTTCTCATGGGGGTGGCGGCGATCGAGCAACTGCCCGCCGCTTTCGATGTGGAAGTGGCCTTCGCCGGGCGCTCGAACGTTGGCAAGTCGTCCCTGTTCAACGCCCTGGCGCGGCGCAAGGAACTGGCCCGCACCTCCAATACCCCCGGGCGCACCCGCGAACTGAACTACTTCGTGGCCTCAGGCGGCCGCCTCGCCCTCGTCGACATGCCCGGCTACGGCTATGCCCGCGCCGAGAAAAAGCTGGTCCGCGCCTGGCAGGCGATCATCATGGCCTATCTGAGGGGTCGCCCCAACCTGCGCCGCGTCTTCGTACTCATCGATGCCCGCCACGGCATCAAGCCCAACGACATCGAGACTCTCGACCAGCTTGACGAGGCGGCGGTGAACTACCAGATCGTGCTGACCAAGGCCGACAAGTTAAAAGCCCTTGAGCGCCAGGCGGTGCTGGCGAAGACGCAAACCGCCATAGCCCGCCGCCCCGCCGCCCATCCGCGCGTCCACCTCACTTCGGCGGTCAAGGGCACCGGCATCGAGGCGTTGCGCGCCGAGATCGCCGCCATGCTGGCGGCGTGAGCGTCCACCGAGTGAAAGCGCTTTGGCAGGCCCGGCGGTTTCCGCTATAAGGCGCCCTCAAGACCGCCCCGTCAGGAAAATTCCGCCAGAAATGACCAACAATATCGCCCATCAGGAAATCGCCCGCATCCTTTCCGAGGCGCTGCCGTTCATGCAGCGCTATGCGGGTGAGACCGTGGTCGTCAAGTATGGCGGCCACGCCATGGGCGATGCCGACCTGGCGCGCCACTTCGCTGCCGACGTCGTGCAGCTCAAGCTGTGCGGCATCAACCCCATCGTGGTGCACGGCGGCGGCCCGCAGATCGGCCGCATGCTGGACAAGCTGGGCATCGTCTCGCGCTTCGAGGACGGCCTCAGGGTCACCGATGCCGCCACCATGGAGGTGGTGGAAATGGTGCTGGCCGGATCCATCAACAAGGGCGTGGTCTCCCACATCCAGGGCGCCGGCGGACGGGCCGTGGGCATCTCCGGCAAGGACGGCAACCTGTGCATTGCCGAAAAGCTGACCCGCACCCGGCGCGATCCGGATTCGAACATCGAGCGCGTCGTCGACCTCGGCTACGTGGGCGAACCACGGGTCATCAACCCGGCGCTGCTTTCGACCATCCTGCATTCCGATGCCATTCCGGTCATCGCTCCCATCGGCGTCTCGCCCGAAGGCGACACCTACAACATCAATGCCGATACCTTCGCCGGCGCCATCGCGGTTGCCATGCAGGCCAAGCGCTTGTTGCTGCTCACCGACGTGACCGGTGTGCTTGACGCCAAGAAGCAACTCATCAGCGAACTGAAGGTGGCCGAGGTGCCGGCGTTGGTCGCAGACGGCACCATCTCCGGCGGCATGATCCCCAAGGTCGAAAGCTGCGTGTCGGTCGTGAAGGGCGGGGTCGAGGGTGTCATCGTCCTCGACGGGCGGGTGCCGCATTGCGTGCTGCTGGAGCTGTTCACTCCGCACGGCGTCGGCACGCGGATTTCCGAATGATGGCGAGCGCGGCCTCCAGAGGCTTCGATCAAGTCGAGACCTGGATCTTCGATCTCGACAACACCCTCTATCCGGCTTCCTGCCGGCTGTTCGACCAGATCGATCAACGCATGGGCGCCTTCATCGCCGATTTGCTGAAGGTCGACCGGGTGGAGGCAAGGCGCATCCAGAAGGATTTCTTCTTTCGCCACGGCACCACGCTGCGCGGATTGATGATCGAGCACGCAATCGACCCCGATCAATTCCTCGACTACGTACACGACATCGACCATTCGCCGGTGCCGCCCAACCAGGCTCTGGCCGCGGCGCTGGAAGGACTGCCGGGCCGCAAGCTGGTGTTCACCAACGGCACCGTGGCGCATGCCGAAAAGGTCATGGCCCGCCTTGGGGTCGGCGGTCATTTCCACGGCGTCTTCGACATCGTGCATTCCGACTACATACCCAAGCCGGCGCGCGGTCCCTATGAGAAGTTCATCGCCCGCCACGCCATCGATCCGGCCCGCGCCGCCATGTTCGAGGACATCGCCCGCAATCTCGAGGTGCCGGCCGCCCTTGGCATGACGACGGTGCTGGTGCGCGACGCCGCCAATGTCGACGGCAGCCTCATCAACAAGCTCAATGGCGATGCCGAGGGCGCGCCTTACGTCCACCATGTGACCGGCGATCTGGCGGCATTCCTCGCCCCGCTGGCAGACAACCGGTCAACCGCCAGAAAGGGAACCTGACCATGACCCATGCCGACCTCCAGGCGACCATCGAAAAGGCCTGGGACGACCGCGACGCCGTTACCCTCGCCACGCAAGGTGCGGTGCGCGAGGCGGTGGATTCAGCGCTCGACCTGCTCGATGGCGGCAAGGCGCGGGTCGCCGAGCGCGCCTCTGACGGTCAATGGACGGTCAACCAGTGGCTCAAAAAGGCGGTGCTTTTGTCCTTTCGCCTTAACGACATGACGCCCATATCCGGTGGCCCGGGCAACGCCACGTGGTGGGACAAGGTTCCCTCCAAGTTCGACGGGTGGGGCGAAAACCAGTGGCGCGCGGCCGGCTTTCGCGCCGTGCCCAACTGCACGGTCCGCCGCTCGGCCTATATCGCCCCCGGCGTCATCTTGATGCCGAGCTTCGTCAACCTCGGCGCCCATGTGGGCGAGGGCACCATGGTCGATACCTGGGCGACGGTGGGCTCGTGCGCCCAGATCGGCAAACACGTGCACCTGTCGGGCGGCGTCGGCATCGGCGGGGTGCTGGAGCCCATGCAGGCCGGGCCCACCATCATCGAGGACAACTGCTTCATAGGCGCTCGCTCCGAGGTGGTGGAGGGCGTCATCGTGCGCGAAGGCTCGGTCCTCGGCATGGGCGTTTATCTCGGCCAGTCCACCAAGATCGTCGACCGCGACACGGGCAAGGTCTTCATGGGCGAAGTGCCAGCCTATTCGGTGGTGGTTTCCGGCACGTTACCAGGCAAGCCCATGGCCAATGGCGAACCCGGCCCCGGCCTCTACTGTGCCGTCATCGTCAAGCGGGTGGACGAGCGCACGAGATCCAAGACCTCGATCAACGACCTGCTCAGGGCCTGATCGGCCATTGACTTGCCGCGACATCGCGCCACATCCTTTGCCGGATGATTCCATCGCGGCGATGGAATCCCGTTATCGGGGGATACCGGTCATGAACATTTCGCAATTGTTTTTCAGTTTCGAGGGGCGTCTCAATCGTGCCAAATGGTGGCTGGCCAGCCTCATTCTGGCCGTCGTTGCCATTGTCCTCGTGCTGCTTGCCTTGATGGCGCTCGGGGTGAGCTGGATGATGGCGCGGGCAACGACCGGGGGCGCCCTTGCCACCTTGGTGGTGACGGTGCTCATCGCCTATCCCGCCACCGCAATCATGATCAAGCGCCTCAACGACCGCGACCGGCCAACCTGGATGGCGGCGGTTTTCTGGGCACCCAGCGTCCTGTCGCTGCTGGGTGAACTCGCCGGCCTCACCATGACCATGCACGATTACGGCGGCGTCTCGATGCCGGCCCCGACCGCGCTTGGGTGGATCATCAACATCGCCAGCTTCGTTATCGGCATCTGGGCGATTATCGAGCTGGGCATCCTGCGCGGCACCGACGGACCCAACCCGCACGGCCCCGATCCGTTGGCCCGATAGGCGGCAATCGGCGGCTTCCAGTAGCGCGTGAATTCGGGTAATCCTCACCGCGTCATGAATGAGGCTCCCGATCCCGTCGCGCTGCTCCAGGCGCTCATTGCCTGCCCCTCGGTCACACCCGCCGAGGGCGGGGCGCTGAACCTGCTGCAAGAGTGGCTGGGCAAGGCGGGCTTTGCCTGCCATCGCCTGACCTTCAGCGAAGAAGGCACACCGGACGTCGATAATCTGTTCGCCCGTCTCGGCACCGGCCATCCGCACCTGTGCTTTGCCGGTCATACCGATGTGGTGCCGCCGGGCGAGGACCGGCTATGGCGGCATCCCCCCTTTGCCGGCGTCATTGAAGCCGGTGTCATCTACGGGCGCGGCGCCTGCGACATGAAGGGCTCCATCGCCGCCTTTGCCGCCGCCGCTATCGGCTTTGCATCACGGCGTGGCGCAGCGCTGCCCGGCTCGATTTCGTTGCTCGTCACCGGCGACGAGGAAGGCCCCGCCATCAACGGCACCGTGAAGGTCCTGGCATGGCTGAAGGCGCGTGGCGAGGTGCCCGACCATGCCGTCGTCGGCGAGCCCACGTGTCCGGATCGCCTCGGCGATAGCGTCAAGATCGGCCGCCGCGGGTCCATTCATTTCCGCATCACCGCCGACGGCGTCCAGGGCCATTCCGCCTACCCCGAAAAAGCCGACAACCCGATTCCGCGCCTTGCCCGGCTCATCGACCGGGTGGCCTCGGAAAAGCTCGATGCGGGTAATGCCCGTTTCGACCCTTCAAGCCTTGCCGTCACCGGCTTCGATGTCGGCAATCCCGCCAACAACGTCATCCCGGCCCGCGCCGTCGCACGTTTCAACATCCGCTACAACTCCGAACACACCCCTGACAGCCTTAAAAGCTGGGTCAGCGCCCACTGCGCGCGGGTGAGTGCCGAACTGGGCGGCAGCTTCGCCGTCGAGACCATCGAAGGCGCCGACTGCTTCCTGACCGAGCCTGGCCCGCTGGTCGATGTGGTGTGCGGGGCGGTCGCCGCCGAAACCGGCATCACGCCGCAGCTTTCAACCTCCGGCGGCACCTCCGATGCCCGTTTCATCAAGGACTACTGCCCGGTGGTGGAATTCGGCCCCGTCAACCGCACCATCCACAAGGCTGACGAGAACATCTCCATCGCCGACCTCGAGGCGCTGACGCGCATCTACACTGCCCTCATCGAAGGCTACTTCGACGGCCTGGCGGCATGATATTTCTCACCGAAGCCGTCAGCGCGCTCAACGGCTCCCTCCTGCTGGCGATGCGCCGGGGTGACGGCTTTACGCGCTTCAACCTGACGATCGACGGCTTCTGGCGCTCGTTCGCCGCCGTCATCGTCATTGCCCCGCTTTACGTCTATGCCGACCGGGTCGATGCCCTCTACCCCGGCCCCGGCCCCGGCGCCGCGCCGGCCGACTTCAGCTCGGCCTTTAGCCTCATCACCCTGGTGGCCGAATGGATCGCCTGGCCCATCACGGTGGCGTTGCTGACTTATCGGACCCGCTTCAGTCGGTATTTCGTGCGCTACATCACCGTCTACAACTGGTCCTCGATCCTCGTCTTCGTGGTGATGATGGTACCGGTGGTGGCGCTTGATCTGGGCCTGATAGACAGCGCCCAGGCAGCGGCGGCGGGAGCCGTCCTGCTCATCGCCGCCCTGTGGTATCGCTGGCAGGTGGCATGCATGGCTCTGGAGGTGCCGGGCCTGGTGGCCCTGGCGCTGGTGGCGGGCGACGTGGGCCTGAGCCTGCTCATCAGCCGGCTCATTTCAGGCTGATCGATTGCAAGAGATTGAGCAGCATCACGCATCAAGCGGATAGTCGACCCCGACAAGATAGAGCCCCGAGGCCGGAGCGACCGGGCCGCAGGCGGTGCGATCCTTCGCCTTCAGAGCGCGCTCCACGTCTCTTGCCGTCCAGCGGCCCTGGCCGACCAGTTTCAGCGTGCCCGCCATGGAGCGCACCTGGTTGTGGAGGAACGAGCGCGACGAGGCGCGGATCTCCACGTAGGGACCGGCCCGCGACACATCGAGCCGGTCGAGCGTTTTCACGGCTGTCCTTGACTGGCAATGGGTGGAACGGAAGGTGGTGAAGTCGTGATGGCCGACCAGCACCTGCGCTGCGCGGTGCATGGCTTCGGCATCGAGCGGTGCCCTGACCCACCACACGCGGTCCAGTTCCAGCGCCGGCGGCGGCCGCCGGTTGAGGATGCGGTAGAGATAATGCCGGGCGATGGCCGAGAACCGACAATGGAAATCATCCGGTGCGACGGCCGCCTCGATGATGGCGACGGGATGGTCGCGCAGGTGGGCCTGGATGGCCTTGCGCAGGCGCTCGCCCTCCCACTGGCGCTCGAGGTCGAAATGCGCCACCTGGCCTTCGGCATGTACCCCGGCATCGGTGCGCCCGGCCCCGAAGACGGTAACCTCGTTGCCGGTGACGGCAAAAAGCGCGGCCTCGATGGCAGCCTGCACGGAGGGCCCGTTCGACTGGCGCTGCCAGCCGACGTAGGGGCTCCCGTCATATTCGATGATGAGGCGATAGCGCGGCATGGGCATGGCTTGCGGCCCCGATGCACGGCTGTCAAGCGCCAGGCACCTGCGGCTTCATTTGCTGGTCCGTCCGAATCCTGGGGGTCGCCAGCGCCACGTCGACGACAGGCAAGTCCATGTCGGCGTAGAACATCTCGAAGTCTGACCGATAGCGCTCGCGCACCAGCCTCACCAGCCCGGGATCGGCAAACATCTCCGGCGTCGGCGGTCGCTTGTGGTGGGTCTTGTTCAGAATGCGCAGGCGGCAAAGACGCGGGCCGCCGCGCTCGTGAATGGCCTGGCCCAGGTGCTTCCAGTCGTCCAGCACATTTTCAGTGCGTCCCACGAATTGCGGCACCAGCCTACCGGCGTGAATGAGGATCGAGGACATGCTGCACAAGTGCTTGGTGATTTGCTCATCGTCGAGGCTGGCGACCCTGTCGACGTATTGCGCAAAACTCATGTCGGCGCTGAACCCGCGCAAGCCATTGGCGATGCGCTTTCCGTCGTTGAGCACGAGCTTGTCGAAATAGCACGACGCCACCCGCGAGAAAGGGTTGCGGGTGAAGGTGAACACGAAGGCGTTCGGGTGGTCGCGCAACAGGTCGGCGGCGCTGAGCACTTGTGCCCGGTCGTCGGGCAGATTGCGCCAGAATTCGTCACGATTGACGTTGGGTACCCGGAGTTGTTCGCCGAACAGCAGATCGTGCAACGACAGCTTGATCGCCGAGTTGGCCGCCTTCGGCACCCTGGCATAGGCGATGGCGTGCTCGGTTAGCCAGATGAAATCGCGATCGCGATTCGGAGAAAACAGTCTACGGGCCGTCTTGTTCAAGATGTTGATCACGCGGGCGACTGGCTCTGTTGCGATGGGGCTTGCGGTAAGTTCGGTACCTTTTAGCGCCTTGCCCTGGCCAACACCACGAGACATTGGCCATGACACGCGCGCACTGGATGTCACGCCCCACATTGACCGGTCGGCCCAATCGCCTTATAAGGCGATGAAAGAACCCGCCACAGTTGCCGCCGCCGGTTGGCGGCATTTTTGGTTTTTCGGGGGGTTGGTTGTCGATGATCACGCCGCTTTTGCCGACCTATCAGCGCAGCGACTTCGCCTTCGAGCGGGGCGAGGGCGCGCGCCTCTACACGACGGCGGGCGAGGAATATCTCGACTTCGGCGCCGGTGTGGCGGTAACCAGCCTCGGCCACGCCCATCCGCATCTCGTCGAAGCTCTGACCGACCAGGCGCAGCGCCTCTGGCACACCTCCAACCTCTACCGCATCCCGGCGGGCGAGCGGCTGGCAAAACGCCTCACCGAGGCGACCTTTGCCGATACCGTCTTCTTCACCAATTCCGGCGCCGAAGCGCTGGAATGCGCGATCAAGATGGCGCGCAAGTTCCATGCCAGCGACGGCCACCCCGAGCGTTACCGTCTCGTCACCTTCGAGGGCGCCTTCCACGGCCGCACCCTGGCCACCATTGCCGCCGGCGGCCAGCAGAAATACCTCGACGGCTTCGGCCCCAAGGTCGAGGGTTTCGATCAGGTCGGCTTCGGCGATGTCGAGGCGGTGAAGGCGATGATCGGTGCCGAGACCGCCGGCATCCTGGTGGAGCCGGTGCAGGGCGAGGGCGGCATCCGCCCGGCGCCGCGCGGCTTCCTCAAGAGCCTCAGGCGGCTATGCGACGACAATGGCCTGCTTCTGGTGTTCGACGAGGTGCAGTGCGGCATCGGGCGCACCGGCAAGCTGTTCGCCCACGAATGGGCCGGCATCGCTCCCGACATCATGGCGATCGCCAAGGGCATCGGAGGCGGTTTCCCTATGGGCGCCTGCCTCGCCACCGAAAAGGCCGCGCAGGGCATGACCGCAGGCACTCACGGTTCCACCTTCGGCGGCAACCCGCTGGCCATGGCGGTCGGCAACGCGGTGCTCGATGTGGTGCTGGAAGACGGCTTTCTCGACCGGGTCGCAAAGGCGGGTCTCGGTCTGCGCCAGAAACTTGCCCGCATCGCCGACCACTACCCGAAGGTCATCGCCGAGGTGCGTGGCGAGGGTTTGATGCTCGGCCTCAAATGTGTCGTCCCCAACAGCGAACTGGTGAAGGCGTGTGCCGGCGAACATCTGCTGGTCATTGCCGCGGGCGAGAACGTGGTGCGCCTCTTGCCGCCGCTCATCGTCTCCGATGCCGACATCGACGAGGCCGTGACCCGCATCGAGGCGGCGGCCCGCAAGCTTTCGCCGCAAGACGTCTGAGGAGGCTGTCATGTCCGCTGCCCCCAGGCATTTCCTGGATATTTCCGATTTTGATCGTCCCGCGCTCGATGGCATGCTGGGCTCCAGCGCCCGCATGAAGCAGGCCCGTTTGGGCCATCCGCAGGGCGAGGTCGAGCCCGGCCGGCCGCTCGATGGGCGCATTCTGGCGATGATCTTCGAAAAGCCGTCCACCCGCACCCGCGTATCGTTCGATGTCGCCATGCGCCAGATGGGGGGCGAGACCTTGATGCTGTCGGCCGACGACATGCAGCTTGGGCGCGGCGAAACGGTGGCGGATACCGCATGCGTCTTGTCGCGCTTTGTCGATGCCATCATGATCCGCACCTCCAGTGAGGCGACCCTCAAGGAGCTGGCCGATCATGCCAGCGTGCCGGTGATCAACGGGCTGACCGATAAATCGCATCCCTGTCAGGTGATGGCCGACCTGCTCACCTTGAAGGAACACAAAGGCCCCCTTGATCGGCTCACCGTGGCGTGGACCGGCGATAGCTGCAATGTCACCAATTCATGGGTGCACGCGGCGGCGCGCTACGGTTTTGCGATGCGCATCGCCAGTCCAAAGATCCTGCAGCCCGAGCCGGAGGTGCTCGACTGGGCGGCCGCCAACGGGGCTTCGATTTCGGTGACCGAAGATCCCCACGAAGCGGTCAGCGGGGCCGATTGCGTCGTCACCGATACGTGGGTGTCGATGAATACCGTCGATGCCGGCAACCGCCATAACCTGCTGAAACCCTACCAGGTCGATGCTCGGCTGATGTCTGCTGCCGACCCTGAGGCGGTGTTCATGCATTGTCTGCCCGCCCATCGCGGCGAGGAGGTGACGTCGGAGGTGATCGACGGGCCGCAATCGGTGGTATTCGATGAGGCGGAAAACCGCCTGCATGTGCAAAAGGCCATCCTCGCCTGGTGCTTGACGGACGCCAAGTGATGAGCGGCGAACTGCCGGCCGACGACATTGTCTTGCCGTTTCTCATTGCGCCTTTAGGCGTGCGCGGCCGCCTCATCCGGCTGGGCGGGCTGGCCGATGAGGTGGTGAGCCGCCATGATTATCCGCCGCCCGTATCGGCCCTCCTGGCCGAGACACTGGCGCTCACCGGCCTGTTGGGCAGCGCCCTCAAGGTGGACGGCAAGTTCATCTTCCAGACCCGCACTGACGGACCTGTCGACATGCTGGTGGCCGACTACACGGCACCCGGCCTGATGCGCGGCTATGCCCGCCATCACCCCGAACGTATCGAAGCCGATGCGAACGCGGCTCAACTCATCGGACACGGTCATCTCGCCATGACCATCGACCAGGGCCCCGACACCGAACGCTATCAGGGTATCGTGGCACTGGAGGGCGAGGGATTGGCGGCGGCGGCCCATACCTATTTCTCCCAGTCCGAGCAGATCCCCACGCGGCTAAGACTGGCAGCCGGCCAGCTCCTGTGGCGTGAAGGCGCATCGTGGCGGGCCGGGGCCATCATGATCCAGCACCTGCCTTCGGATGGCGGCCAGAGTCCCCTGCCGCTGACCAGCGGCGAGGGCGGCGAGGATGAGTTATCCCCGCAAGACGACCGCTGGGTGAAGGCCAGCCTGCTGCTCGACACGGTGGAGGATCACGAATTGCTCGATCCCCTGCTGGCACCCGAACGCCTCCTCTATCGCCTCTTTCACGAGGACGGCGTCAGGGTGTTTGCGACCGTCGCGCTCAAAGCTCATTGCACCTGCTCGCGCCAGCGTATCGCGGAGATCATCGCCCGCTTCAGTGCCGAAGAGCGCGCCGACATGCTGGAAAACGGCAAGATCATCGCGACATGCGAATTCTGTTCGTCCCGCTACGTCTTCGAGCCCGACGAATTTGCCGCCGCCGAATAGGGCGCCGTTGGATTTTCGTCAAAGGTCTTCATTTTTCGACAGCGCCGGGTTGTCGTAAAAGGGGTCCATGGCTTCCTCCGCCGCGCCCGCCCGTGACATCGCCTTTTTCGTCCTGCCGCGCTTCAACATGCTGACGCTGGCCGCGGCACTGGAACCGTTGCGCGTTGCCAACTACCTGGCGCCCGAAGCGCTCTATACCTGGCGGCACGTCTCGGTTGCGGGTGGGCCGGTAAGCGCCAGCAGCGGCATCACGGTTGAGACCATTGCCTATGCGAGCCTCGATCGAGCTCCCGACCTGCTGGTCATCGTCGCAAGCTGGGGTGGCGATCATTTCAACGACCCGGAGGTGTTTGCCTGGCTGCGCCGGCTGGAGCGCCAGGGCGTCATGTTGGTGGGCCTTGAGATGGCCGTTCATATCCTCGCGCGCGCCGGGCTCATGGCGGGGCGTATCGCCACCACCCACTGGTCATGGATGCCGGCCTTCGCCGAGCGTTATCCGCAGGTCGAAGCCAGCGAGCGGCTGTTTGCGGTGGACGGCAAGCTCGTGACCTGTGCCGGGGGTACCGCCACGCTCGATCTGCTTCTCGATCTCATCGCTCGCCACCACGGCATTCGGCTGGCCGCCGAGGTGGCCGATCAGGTCCTGCATCATCCCGCCCGCCCCGGCGATGCCCCGCAGCGCCAGACCCTTGGCGCCGCAACCGGCGAGGTGCCGCGCGAAGTGAAGGCGGCGATCGCCTTGATGGAATCCAACATTGCCGAGCCGTTGACGATGCCGGTGATTGCGGCGCGCCTCGGTCTCACCCAGCGCCGGCTGGAAAGGCTGTTTCACCGCCACATGGGGACATCGGCCGTGCGCTTCAGCCAGCGGCTGCGCCTGCAGCACGCCCGCGCCCTGCTGACCAGCACCACCATGAGCATCCGCGACGTTTCCGCCGCCTCCGGCTTCAACTCCATGACCTATTTTTCATCCGCCTTCCTCGCCTGCTTCGGCAAGCGCCCGAGCGACTATCGCCAGGCCTGGCCGGCGGGGGAAGTGGCCCCCGTCTGGCCGGTCTCCTTCACCGGGCGGACACCCGGCCTCAAGCCGCGCCGCGCCGGCGAACCGCGGTCCCGGTAAAAGCCGGCATGACGTCGTTGACGAACAATTCAAGCGAGCGCTTCTGTTCCTTCATGCCGAGGCCGAGGCTGGCATAATAGGTGAATTCGTCCACCCCCAGCGCCTCGTAGCCTTTGAGCTTTTCGATGACCTCGCCGGGGGTGCCGAACATCAGATTGTCGTGCAGCATGTGCGGGTTGTATTCGTCGCGGTTGGCGATGGCGGCAAGATCGACCGGCTTGGGAAAGCCGTTGGCGACATCGCCGAGGTTCTTGAACAGGTTCTCGAACTGGCCGAGCTGGCGCTGGGCGGCCCTGACCGGCACCTCCCAGTCGGCCTTGCGGTCGTAGACGGCGGTATGGCGCATCATGGCAAAGACCGGGCGGGGCGCGCCGGGATTGGCGGCCATCGCTTCATCGAGGCGCGCCTTGTAGAGTTCTGCCTCGGCCATCGGCCGGGTGAGCGGCCAGGTGATGATGTTGCAGCCGTTCTTCACCGCGTAATCGAAGGTGATGGGTGCCCGTGCCGCGACCCACACAGGCGGATGCGGGTGCTGCAGCGGCTTGGGCACCGAGGTCGAGGTGGGGAACGACCAGAATTCGCCGTTGTGCTCGGTATCGCCCGCCCACAGGGCCTTCACGACGGGCAGCATTTCCTGCATGTAGCGCCAGCCGTCAGACTGCTTGAGGCCGGGTTGCATGCGGTCGAATTCGCGCTGGTAGGCGCCCGAGCCGATGCCGAATTCCAGCCGCCCGCCGCTGATCAGGTCGACGAGGGCGGCCTCTCCCGCCACCCGGATGGGGTGCCAGTAGGGCGCCACCACGACCGCGGTGCCGAGGCGGATGCGGCTGGTGTGGGTCGCCCACCAGGTTAGGATCTGGAATGGATTGGGGGCGATGGTCATTTCCAGCGCATGGTGTTCGGCCGCCCAGGCGATGGAAAAGCCGCCGTCATCGGCCATCTGCACCATCTCCAGCGTATGCCGGGCCACTTCGGCCATGTCGGCGCCGGGTTCCATGCGCTCCATGTTGATCGCCAGTTGGAATTTCATCGCCGAACCTCCATCGCATGGGCTGCCGCCCGTCCTTCAACGGCGGCGATGATGATGGCAGTATAGGGCGAAGATTACAGATTTTTCGATCAGCATTTCGGAAAATACGACACTAGCGGAGCCCTACTGGCCGGCGGAACGAGACTTCTCCAATTGTCTCCTTGCCATTGCAACTGTTGCTGCGGTTATCTCGTCGGGCTTGCTCTTCCGTGCTGCGGCCAACTGATCCACTGCATCCAGTAGCGCGGCTCGCTGTTGGTCCGGCAGCGTCGCCGCTCTATTTAGTGCAGCGCGGAAGGCACGTGTGTTGGGTTCCTCGTATCGAAGCGCCTCCTTTAGCACGTCGTCATCGAGCAGGCCGGTGTTCTCGGTTGTCTCGATGAAGGACCGAATACAGCTTCGCTCTCTAGGCGACATCGCACCGCTCGCCCGAGCGATAGCGACCAGCACAGTCACCTGCGGGTGGAGCGCGTCGAGAGCCGCCTCGATTGTGCCGCGCGGCGACTGCCTGTATGCCTCCATCAGGTAAGCGGGAATGTTATCCACCACTTCACCAGTCCCGGCATTGACGAACTCGATAATCCGTGAGGCGAGGAACGTGCGGTGGGCACCGCGTGCGTAGCAGTGCGCTTCAATCGCCATGTCTACATCCACGCCCCAAGGAACGATGCGCTTGGTGCGGATGGCGCGTCGGCTCTCCTGGCCCATCCCATCTCGGTAGGTGATGAATGCTTCCACCTCTACCGGGATCGCATCATCGAAGGTGCCTTCGCCACTCGGTACTTCCCAGCTATCTTTCTCTGGAAGTAGTGCTGCGTGAGCGTTCTTGGTCTGGTCCTCTGGCCTGCACGCCGCCGCCAGAGGTGAGGATGGTGAAGCGCGGCGATGCAAGTCTATTAGTCGCGGCTCGCGCGCCGTCGCCACGTGCGACGATGGTGAAGTGCGGCGATACCGCCTGATTAGCCACGACCACAGCCCCATCGCCTCATTGCCTGTTCACCGGCTCTAGTTCTTTACCCAACGTGATCGTGCGCCAACTGAACGACTGGCGCAACCCTTTGGCATCGATCTACATCGCTCCGTTCCGCACCATGATCACTCGTGAATTGCCTCTGCGGCCGCAACCCCATTGGACTTGGCGCCAATTGCGGATAGGCGGCGGTGCTCACAACCCCCGGGCGATTTCGGTGATCACCTTAAACGCTTCACCCACATCCGCCTCGGTGGTCTCGCCCTGGCCGACCTGGAAGCGAATGACCGTCCGGCCCTCCACCACCGTCTGCGTCAGGTAGATGCGCCCATCGTCGTTGATTGCCTGCAACAGTCGCAGGTTGAGGGCGTCGAGGTCATCGGCGCCGGCCGGGTGATGGCGGAAGGTAAACAGCGACAGGACGGGCGCGGTGACGATCTCGAAATCGGGCTCGGCTGCAAGCCTTGCCGCCATGGCCTCGGCCCACGCCACATGCCGGCGGATCATCGCTCGCAAACCCTCGACACCATGGCTGCGGATGACGAACCACAGTTTCAGCGCCCGGAAGCGGCGGCCCAGCGGGATCGACCATTCGGAATAGTTGACGATGCCGTCGCGGCCGTGGGTCTGGAGAAATGAGGGGCGGATGCCGAGTGTCCGGACCAGGCTTTCGGGATCGCGCACGAAATGGGCTGAGCAGTCGAAATTGGTGAGGAGCCACTTGTGCGGATTGAAGACGAAGCTGTCGGCTTGTTCGGCGCCCGTCATCAGGTGGCGGAATTCCGGGCACACCATGGCGCTGCCCGCCCAGGCAGCATCGACATGCAGGTAGAGCCCGTGGCGGCGCGCGACGGTGGCAACCGCGGCCACATCATCGCTGCCGCCGGTCGAGGTGCCCCCGATGGAGGCGACGATGGCGGCGGGAACGAGGCCGGCCGCGCGGTCGGCGACGATGGCGGCGTCCAGCGCTTGCGCATCCATGCTCCGCAAGGCACCGCCGGACGCGATATGGATGAGATTGTCCTGGCCGATGCCGGCGATCCAGCAGGCCTTGTCGATGGACGAATGGGTCTGGTCGGAGGCATAGACCCTGACCGCCGGGCCGCCGGCGAGGCCCTTGGCGTTGCCGGTGAAGCCCAGCGCCTTTTCGCGCGCCACCAGGAGGGCGGCCAGCGTGGCGGCGGAGGCCGAATCCTGGATGACGCCGGAAAAGCCTTCGGGCAGGCCGATCATCTGCCTGAGCCAGTCCACCATGCGGGTTTCAAGTTCGGTCGCCGCCGGCGAGGTCTGCCACAGCATGCACTGGGCGGCCAGCGTTGCGGTCAGCCATTCGGCCACTACCGAGGGCGGGCTGGAATTGGCCGGGAAATAGGCGAAGAAGCGCGGATGCTGCCAATGCGTCATACCCGGCATGATGACCCGCTCGAAGTCGGCAAAGATCGCCTCCATCGCTTCACCTGCCTCGGGCGGGCAATCGGGTATCTGAGCCGCGATATCGCCAGGCGCGGTCTGCGCCCGCACCGGGCGTTGCCGCAGGGTTTCGAGATAGCGCCGTGACCACTCACCGACGCGCTTTCCCCAGTCTTCCAGTTGGGCGATGTTCATGGATTTTGCATCCTTTCACCGGCGATCAAAGCCGCTTGCCGCTTCATGTGCAAGCGCACTGGCCAAGCGCTGGCAATCCTGATCTATTAGCCCCCATGTCCGCCAAATCCGCACACCCCATCGCCAAGGGCGACCGTCTCTATCTGATCGACGGCTCGGGCTACATCTTCCGCGCCTATCACGCGCTGCCGCAGATGAACCGCAAGTCGGATGGGCTGCCGGTCAATGCCGTGCTGGGCTTTTGCTCGATGCTCAACAAGCTGCTGCGCGAGACCAATGCCGGCGAGCGGCCCACCCATCTGGCGGTCATCTTCGACAAGTCCGGGCGCTCGTTCCGCAACGATATCTATCCCGAATACAAGGCCAACCGGCCTGACGCGCCAGCCGATCTGGTGCCGCAGTTCGGCATCATCCGCCAGGCGACCCGCGCCTTCAACGTGCCGTGCATCGAGCAGGCGAACTACGAGGCCGACGACCTCATCGCCACCTATGCCCGCCAGGCGGTGGAAAAGGGCGCATCCGTCCATATCGTTTCCTCCGACAAGGATCTGATGCAACTGGTGCGTGACGGCGTCACCTTGCGCGACACCATGAAGGACAAGGACATCGGCGAGCCCGAGGTCATTGAAAAATTCGGCGTGGCGCCGGACAAGGTCATCGAGGTGCAGGCGCTGGCCGGCGACAGTGTCGACAACATACCGGGCGTCCCCGGCATCGGCGTGAAGACCGGCGCCTTGCTCATTGCCGAATATGGCGATGTGGAAAATCTCCTCAGGCACGCCGAAGAGATCAAGCAGCCCAAGCGGCGCGAAAACCTCATTGCCTTTGCCGACCAGGCACGCCTGTCGCATCGTCTCGTCACCTTGAAAGACGATGTGGAGGTGGAAAACCCGATCGACGATTTCGCCGTGACGAACCCCGATCCGGTGCAGCTCATCGGCTTCCTGAAGGCGCTGGAGTTTACCTCGCTCACCCGCCGCATCGCTTCCGAACTGGAGGCCGACGCCAGCGAAATCGAGTCCGTCGAGGTGACTTTCAAGGGCTGGCCGCCGGAAGGTGGCAGCGAGGCGACACCGGCGCCGACCACGCGGCCGGGTCGCACCGACCCGACCAAATCCCACGAAGCTGCCCCGCCCGGCGAGGCTCCGGCCCCCGAGCCGGGCGTCACCGCGCCCATCGATGTCGCGGCCTACGAGACTGTCACCGACGAAGCTCGCCTCGATCAATGGATCGCCGAGGCGCAGGCTGCAGGCAGGGTGTGTTTCGACACCGAGACGACGTCGCTGGATGCCATGCGGGCCGAACTGGTTGGGGTTTCGCTGGCGATCGTGCCGGGCAAGGCGTGTTATGTGCCGCTTGCCCACCGGGTTGGCGACGGGCTGGATTTTTCCGACACGAAAATCGTGCAGCTCGACCGCGCGGCGGTGGTGAAGAAGCTCAAACCCCTGCTGGAGGACGAAAGCGTCCTGAAGATCGGGCAGAACCTCAAATACGACATGCTACTGATGGCCCGTCATGGCATCGCCATAGCCCCTATCGACGACACCATGCTGCTTTCTTATGCCCTCGACAGCGGCAGGAACGGGCACGGCATGGATGAATTGTCGGATATCCACCTCGGCCACAAGCCGATCTCCTTCAAGGAGGTGGCGGGCAAGGGAAAGCAGGCGGTGACTTTCGATCTGGTGGCCGTCGATGCCGCCACCCGCTATGCCGCCGAAGACGCCGATGTCACCTTGCGGCTGTGGCATCTCCTGAAACCCCGGCTCGCGGCCGAACACCGGGCGACCGTCTATGAGACGCTGGAGCGTCCGCTGGTGCCGGTGCTGGTGGCGATGGAAAGAGAAGGCGTGCTGGTTGACCGGGCGGTGCTGGCGCGCCTGTCGGGCGAGTTCGCCCAGGCCGCCGAGGCCATCGAAAAGCAAGTCCACAAGCTGGCGGGCGGCCCCTTCAACATCGGCTCGCCCAAGCAGCTTGGCGATGTCCTGTTCGGACAGATGGGCCTTGCAGGCGGGCGCAAGACGCCGACCGGGGCCTGGAGCACCGACAGCCAGGTGATGGAAGACCTGGCCGCCGAAGGCGTCGAACTGGCGCGCAAGGTGCTCGACTGGCGCCAGGTGACCAAGCTTAAGTCCACCTATACCGACGCGCTGCCCACCCATATCGACCCCGAGACCAGTCGCGTCCACACGTCTTATGCGCTCGCCGCCACCTCGACCGGACGCCTTGCCTCCACCGACCCCAATCTGCAGAATATCCCGGTGCGCACCGAGGAGGGTCGAAAGATCCGCTCCGCCTTCATCGCCGCGCCGGGGTCAAGGCTGATCTCGGCCGACTACAGCCAGATCGAATTGCGCGTGCTCGCCCATGTGGCCGACATCCCGCAACTGAAGAAGGCCTTTGCCGAAGGCCTCGACATCCACGCCATGACGGCATCGGAAATGTTTGGGGTGCCGGTGAAGGGCATGGACCCGAGCATCAGGCGGCGCGCCAAGGCCATCAACTTCGGCATCATCTATGGCATTTCCGCCTTCGGGCTCGCCAACCAGCTTTCCATCCCGCGCGAGGAGGCCGGGCAATACATCAAGACCTATTTCCAGCGCTTTCCCGGCATCCGCGACTACATAGAGGAAACCAAGCGCTTCTGCCGCGACAACGGCTATGTGGAGACAGTGTTCGGCAGACGCTGCCATTTCCCCCGCATCACCGCCTCCAATCCGTCCGAGCGCGCCTTCCAGGAGCGCGCCGCCATCAATGCCCCCATCCAGGGGGCGGCCGCCGACATCATCCGCCGCGCCATGATCCGTATGCCGGCGGCCTTGGATGAAGCGAAATTGTCGGCGAAGATGCTGTTGCAGGTCCACGACGAACTCATTTTCGAAGCGGTCGAGGCAGAAGTCGAGGCCACCATGCAGACGGCGGTCGGGGTCATGCAGAAGGCCGCCGAGCCGGCGGTGCGCTTTTCCGTGCCCATCAAGGTCGATGCCCGCGCCGCCCTCAACTGGGAGGAGGCGCACTGATGGCCATTCGCAAATCCGCCGACGAGACGGGTGCCGCCGTCATGCTGGAGCGACTTTCCCGCCTCATGCGGGCGGCCGAGCATGAGGGCGACCTCAATCCCGCGCAATGGGAAGCCCTGCGCTACATCGGCCGCGCCAACCGCTTTTCCAATTCCCCCGGCGCCCTGACACAGTATCTCGGCGCCACCAAGGGCACCGTGTCGCAGACGGTGATCGCGCTGGAGAAAAAGGGTTTGGTCGTCAAGTCGCCGCGTCCGGGGGAAAAGCGCTCGCTGGCGCTTTCCCTCACCGAGCCGGGCGAAGCCATGCTGGCGCGCGACCCCTGGCAGCGCCTCGGGGCCGAAATCGAAAAGTTGGGCCCCAAGACCCGCAAGCGCTTTTCGAAGGGTTTGCGCGACCTGTTGCATGCAGAACTGGTGCGCGGCGGCTTCAGGGAATTCGGCGTATGCCGGTCGTGCCGCTATTTCGGCGAGAAGGCTGCGCAAGACGAGCCAGGCGGCCCGCACCGCTGCCTGTTGTTCAATGAGCCGCTGTCAGGCGCGGAAAGCCGCAAGATCTGCCTGGAACACCTGTCTGTGTGACGTCTTTTTTCTCGTCGCGTTTTCGAACCGCAAAAGTGCATGACACGTTTGCTGAAAACACTCCGGCTTACGCCTGCTCCAGCGCTTCCAGCGATTCCGGCACCGTCTGCCCGCCGTCGACCACGATGGTCTGGCCGGTGATGTAGTTGGCTTCCTTGGAGGCGAGGAACAGCGCGGCGTTACCGATGTCCTCCACCCGACCGAGCTTTTTCAACGGCACCGAGGCGGCCATGGTCTTCAGGTAGTCCTCGCCCAGATCCTCCAGCCCTTCAGTGACCACATTGCCGGGCATGACGGCGTTGATGGTAATGCCGTATTTGGCAAGCTCGATGCAGGCCGTGCGCATGAAGCCGAGCTGGCCCGATTTCGACGCCCCGTAATGGGCCCAGCCGGGAAAGCCGGTAATCGGGCCGGTGATTGAGGAGGTGAGGATTACGCGGCCCTGGTCGGACTTTTTCAGGTACGGCAGGCAAGCCTTTACCGACAGGAAATTGCCCTTGAGGTTGGTGCCCAGCACCTGATCCCATTCGTCCGGGTCCATCTCCTCGATCTTCACCTGCGGAAAGATGCCGGCATTGGCGCACAAGATGTCGATGCCGCCGAAGGCATCGGCTGTTGCCGTGGCCATCGACTGGAGGCTGGAAAAGTCGGTGACATCGGCGGCAAAGCTTGCCGCGCCGTTGCCCAGTTCTTTTGCCGTGGCGGCGGCTTGTTCTGCGCCGCGCGCCACCACCATGACGCGTGCGCCCTGGGCGGCGAACACGCTTGCGATGCCCTTGCCGATGCCCTTGCTGGCACCGGTGACCACCACCGAGCGGCCCTTGATGGATGTGAGCATGGCTTATCTCCCTATTCGTTATTGGCTTGCGTGGTTGCCCTGCGGTGCGTGGTGTAGAGCCAGTAGCCGCCGAACAACAGCACCCCTGCGGTCACCGTCGATACCGTGCCCAGCACCGGCACGCCCGGCGTGTAGCCGGCCACCATCTTGGCATAGAGGTATTCGGGGATGGTGGTGTCGGCACCGTCGGTATAGAGCGACAGCGGGAAATTGCCCCAAGACAGCAGGAATGCGAACAACGAGCCCGATACGATGCCCGGCAGCAGTACCGGCAGGGTCACTTCGCGGAACACCTGGACGCGGCTCGCGCCGAGATCGAAAGCGGCTTCCTCCAGCGCCGGATCGAAGCTGTAGACCTGGATGGAGATCACCAGCGTCACCACCGGGATGATCCACACCAGATGGGCAAAGACCGCGGTGTGCCATGACAGCGGCAGCCCCATGGCGTTGAACCACAACAGCAGCGCCAGCCCCAACACCGTCTGGGGAAAGAAGATCGGCAGCAGCACCAGCCGCTGGTAGAGGGGGCGCGCCCTCCAGTCATAACGGGCAAAGGCCAGCGCGCCGAAGAAGCCGATCACCACGGCGATGACCGTGACCATCAACGCGATCGAGATGGAGGTCTGGAAAAGCTGATGCACCTCGATCGAGTTGAAGGTCTTGTGCCACCACACGAGACCCCAGCGGCGGATGGGGAAGAGGAAATAGCGGCTCTTGGTGAGCGAGGCGAGGAGAATGCACAGGGCCGGCAGATAGATGAAGATGAGGACGGCGATCGTCCACACCCAGATCAGTGCATGGCGGGCGCGCTGATTCATGATCTGGCGCGCCTCCCCAGAATCTTGTCGAGGTCGAAGCGCCACAGGACCAGCAGCACCAGGGTGCCGACCACCAGCATCAAGAGGCAGGCGAGCGCCGCCCCCAGCGGCCAGTTCTGGGCATAGGTGAAGGCGATCTCGATGTCCTGGGTGATAGGTATAATGACCTGGCCGCCGAGAATCTTGGCCTCGGCGATGCCGCCCACCGCCAGGACGAAGGTCAACAGGAAGCCGATCATGACGCCCGGCATGGACAGCGGCAGTTCCACCTCCCGGAACACCTGCCAGCGCGAGGCGCCGAGGTCGCGGGCGGCATCGCGGATCTCGTCCGGCACCATCGAGACGCCCAGCGACATGGGAAACAGCATGAATGGCAGATAAACATAGACCATGCCCATCAGCACCACCCAGCGCGTATAGAGCGGCCCGTCGAGGTTGAGGCCGGTAAACTCCTTGAGGGTCCCCAAAAGCACGCCGTTCTTGATCAGGAACAGCACCCAGCCATACAGCCTGACGTTTTCCGACACGAACAGCGGAATGGTGAACAGCAAGGTGATGATCGGCGACCACTTGCCGAAGACTTTTGCCATGCCATAGGCGATGGGATAGCAGATGGGCGCCAGCAGGATTACCGTCAGCGCGGCATACAGCATCGACCAGGTAAAAGAGATGTAGCTGTTGGAGCCGAAGATCTCGATATAATTGCCGAAGCTTGGATGATCGAGCAGCCCGAAGGTGCGGGCCGGCATGAACGAATAGGCGATCACCGCCATCAGCGGGGCGGCAAAGCCCACCAGCAGGAAGATCATCAGCGGCAGGGCGTTCGCCGGCCCCGGGGAAAGCCTGAACGGGTGGGCCTTCATTCTCCCACCAGCACGCTGTCGCGCGCGTCCCAGCCGATGAGGATCTCGCTGTCGAGATTGATGTGGGCGCTGGCCTGCTCGCGCAGTTTCTCCACCACGAAGACCTGGCCGCCGGCCCTCACCTGATACTGGATGCGCGAGCCCAGCGCGTATTCGTTGTAGACCCTGCCTGCAAACACGTTGTCGGCGTCGGTCTTCTTGGCCACGAAGCGCATGAACTCGGGTCGGATCACCAGATGCCCGGAGGTGAAGCCGCGGGGAACCGTCGGGGCCTTCAGACGCTTTTCGAAGTCGGGACAGGCAAGCTGGTTCTTGCCCTCGAGGGTCACTTTCAGGATGTTGACGTCGCCCATGAACTCCGACACGAACTTGTCGCGAGGTTTGGAATAGATATCATCAGGGGTCCCCACCTGCACCAGCTTGCCGGCCCGCATGACGCCGATGCGATCCGACATCACCATGGCTTCTTCCAGCGAGTGGGTGATGTAGATGAAGGTCTTGCCGGTCTCGCGGTGGATGTCCTTGAGTTCCTTTTCCAGCGTCTTGCGCAGCTTGTAGTCGATGGCCGACAGCGGCTCGTCGAAGAACAGGATTTCCGGATCGAAGGCGAGCGCCCGGGCCAGCGCCACCCGCTGGCGTTCGCCGCCGGAGCATTTGAGCACGCTCTTGCCGTAATAGTCCGCCGGCAGGCGCAACTGCTTGAGGAGCTGCAAGGCGCGTTGCTTGCGCTCACCCTTCGCCATGCCACGGATCTTCAGGGAGAACTCGATGTTCTCGCCCACGGTTCGATGCGGGAACAGCGCCAGCGACTGGAACACCATGCAGGTCGGGCGCTTGTTGGCGGGCACATCATTGATGCGGGCACCGCGCAGGATGATGTCGCCGCTGCTCGGCTCCTCCATGCCGGCGAGCATGCGCACCAGCGTGGTCTTGCCGGAGCCCGAGGGCCCGACGATGGTGAAGAACTCGCCCTCGGTGATGTCGAGGTCGATATGATCGATGGCGGTAAAGTTGCCGAAAGTCTTGGTCAGCCCCTTGAGGATGAGGATCGGTGTTGGCGTCGTCATGTTGCCCCGGTGCGCTTTAATGACAAAGGAACCCGACTCCCCTGTAACAAGGCGCTCCTTCCCGTAGGGGAAAGAGCGCCAGGCTTGCGAACGTCAGGCCAGATCAGCCGGCCGATGCCTCTTTCTTGGCCGCCGTCATGATGTCGAGCAGCTTGTCGTAGTCGGGCACGATATCGTATTCGACGCTGCGCGCCATCTCCTCGTTGAGGCTGTCCCACTGGATGGCGTCCAACTCGTCCTTGGTGAACAAGTTGAAGCATTCCGGGTTCGCCATCTGGGCGACGGGGTTGAAGGTGCCTTCCGCAAAGGCCACCGTATGGGCGACCTTGGGGTTCTGCACGTATTTGAGGAATTCCACCGCCAGTGGCGATTCCTGGGGATTATTGACAGTGGAGGTGACCTCGATCCACGACACGCCGCCCTTGCCGCCCGCCATTGGGCCCTTGTTGGGGGTGATGCCGCGGATGTTTCTGGCGCCATCGGCACGCGCTGGCGAGGCCGAATAGGTGCCGCCGGTCATGTGGAAGTCGATCTCGCCGGAAATGAACGCCTGGTTCATGGCGGCGATGTCGCCCACCAGCTTGGCGCCCTTGAACACTCGCCGTGCCGTCTCGCCGAACTTGGCGACCTGATCGTCGCCGTGCTTGATGAACGGATCGAAGCCCGAGATCAGGCAGATGTCGAAGACGTTCCAGTCGTCGGATTCGAGAATGCCATACTTGCCGTTGTTCGCCGGGTCGTTCCACAGATCCCAGCCCTGGTCCTCAGCCGTCTTGCGCGACACCTTGTCGGTGTTGACCACGAAGGAATAGGGGCCGAAGCGCTGGCACATGCCGAGCAGTTCCTTGCCGTCCTCGCTCATAGCCCATTTGTAGGGTGGTTTGAACATCGGCAGCATCTTGTCGAAATACGGCTCCATCATCGCCCTGTCGAGCGGCTTGATGAGTTTTTCCGGATACATCACCTTGCGGGCCCAGGGATTGTTCACGTTGATGAGGTCCCAGACGTTGATCTCGCCGGCCCTCAGGCGGTTGATCATGGTGGGATCGTTGGTGAGCGATTCCGCCTTGACGGTGGCCCCCTTCATCTTGCGGAACGGGTCAAGCACCTGGGCGGAGTTGTAGCCTTCCCAGCACAGGATGTTCAGTTCCTTCTCACGGGCTGCCTGGGCCTGACGCGACAGCGCCCCGGTCGCCGCCACCGCCGCCACGGCGCCTGAAGTCTGCAGGAAATCCCGGCGGGTAATTGATGATCCGAACATTTGCAGTTCTCCCTGTTGTGCCCGACCGCTCCGCCGGGCGATCCACGAAAGGACCTGACCGGCGGAGCAGGGGGCTGTGCGTCGCACTAGCGCCGACACGCCAATATCACAGCATAACCCGCCCCCGGAACCAACCCCCGACGGTTCCTTGGCGCGAGCGCACTGCGAACGACAGGCTAAGGCCTTGGTCGCCGCCGGAGCTTGACATCACGCGGTTCCCACTTGACAGGGGACCGCGCACCACCGCCGTTCCCCGCTCTTTCGCCCGGCGCGCAAACCCGTTATTGCTGCCGCTAACCCTCGATCATGCCGGAGATTGTCGTCCCATGCCGCAAAAGCCCGTCCTGTTGCCCACCAGCCGGGCGAAATCGGCACGCCCGATCATCGGCGTGACGCGCGATCGCCTGGCGGGCCTGAAATCGGACCTCGGCAAGGCGCAGCGCGCCTGGGTGGAGGTCAACGGCTTTGGCGGCGAGGCCGGCCAATGGCTGACGCTGCCGGGGCCCGATGGGGAAATCGAGCGGGTGCTGTTGGGGCTCGGCAACGGCCAGGCGGGCGAAGACGCATTCCATGCCGCGCGCCTTGCCTCGGCGCTGCCGGCCGGCGACTATCACTTCGAGCAACCGCCGGCACCGGCTGTGCTGGTGGCGCTGGGTTGGCTGCTGGAGACCTATGCCTTCACCCGTTACGGCGCCAGGGCGGTTGGCCGTGGTGCCCGCCTTGTCGCGCCCGAAGGCATCGACCGGGCCGATGTCATCCGTCAGGCCGAGGCCTGTTGCCTGGTGCGCGACCTAGTCAACACGCCGTCCTCGGACATGGGACCGGCGGAACTGGAGGCGGCCGCCCGCGACCTCGCGGATAAGCACGGCGCCCGCTTCAAGGCGGTGACCGGCAAGGCGCTGGCGGCAGGTTTTCCGATGATCCACGCCGTCGGTAAGGCCTCCACCCGGGCGCCGCGACTCATCGATTTCACCTGGGGCAATCCCAGGGCGCCGAAGGTCACGCTGGTCGGCAAGGGCGTGTGCTTCGACACTGGCGGCCTCGACATCAAGCCCTCATCGGGCATGGCGTTGATGAAGAAGGACATGGGCGGCTCGGCAAATGTCCTGGGTCTTGCCGCGATGATCATGGGAGCCAGGCTGCCGGTGCGCCTCAGGGTGCTGATCCCGGCGGTGGAGAATTCCATCTCCGGCGAGGCCTTCCGCCCCGGCGACGTGCTCAAGAGCCGTAAAGGGCTGACCGTCGAGATCGGCAACACCGACGCCGAGGGCCGCCTCGTCCTCGCCGATGCGCTGGCGCTGGGCGATCAGGAAAGCCCCGACCTGATGATCGACATGGCGACCCTGACGGGCGCGGCGCGGGTGGCGCTGGGCCCCGACCTGCCACCCTTTTATACCGATGACGAGGCAACCGCCTCGGCGTTGGCGCACGCCGCGACCACCCACAACGATCCTTTGTGGCGCCTGCCGTTGTGGAAGCGCTACAACGCCCTGTTCGAAAGCTCCATTGCCGATATCAACAATGCCGGTTCGTCGGGTTTTGCCGGATCGATCACCGCCGCCCTGTTTCTTGCCCGGTTCGTGGAAAAGGCCCGCACCTGGGTGCATCTCGACATCTTCGCCTGGACGCCGTCGGCACGCCCGGGCCGGCCGGCGGGCGGCGAGGCGCAAGGCATCCGTGCCCTCTATCACATGATCGCCGAACGCTATCGCTGAACCGCCGCCGCTAACCATGTCGGCCGCAGCCGTCTTGCCAATTATGCCCGTCCGCGCTTAACTGATACGGACCCGAAACGATCGGGAGCGGTGCGAGGCCCATGCCGCTTTGCAATTGGCAGGCACCCATGGGGGTGCGGGATTGGCAATGGCCTCGAAATTGACCACCGGACAGGCATTGGGATTGTGGCATCGCGCCGCGTTGGCCCTGGTGCGCGACGACGAACCGGATCTTTCGCTGCGCCAGATGGCGATCCTGTTCACCGTCTACCTGGAGGCTCCGCCCCATACGGTGCGCGACCTCGCCCGCCGTCTCAACGTCTCCAAGCCGGTGATCACCCGGGCGCTCGACCACATGGGCAAGCTCGACCTCCTCACCCGCCGCCGCGACGAGGAAGACCGCCGCAATGTCCTCATCCAGCGCACTCTGCGCGGGGCGCTGTATGTGGAGGCGCTCGGTGATACAGTGGCGCAACTTTCAGGTGACGAAACCTCGCGGCCATGAATCTCGATCCCCGTCTCAACGCCTACCGTCCCGACCTTGCCCGGGCATCGTTGTCCGGCAAGGTGATTGCCGAACGTTATGTGAAGGGAGACCTGCGCCGCGTCGATGCGGCGACGCTCGGCATGTATGGCCGCCCACGTGGCGAGGGACCCATGGTCAGCGAGGCGCTGCGGGGCGAGGATTTTCTGATCCTCGACATTGCCGGCCGCTGGGCCTGGGGGCAACTGGCGCGTGATGACTATGTCGGCTACGTGCGGACGGAACACCTCGCGCCCATCGAGACGGCCCCCACCCACCGGGTATCGGTGCCCTCCAGCCTCATTTTTTCCGCCCCCAACCTCAAGAGCGCGCCGAAGGGGCGGCTGTGGCTCAACTCTCTTGTCTCGGTGAGCGGCATCGAGGGCGCCTGGTCGGCGCTGGCCGGTGGCGGCTTTGCCTTCAGCCGCCATCTGGCAGGGCTCGACGAGCATGAACCCGACTTCGTCGCGGTTGCCGAACAGTTCTGCAATGTCCCGTATCTGTGGGGCGGTCGGACGTTTGCCGGGCTTGATTGTTCAGGGCTGGTGCAGACGGCCATGCAGGCCGCTGGCCGCGCCTGTCCGCGCGACAGCGACATGATGGAAGCATCCCTCGGCACCGCCTTGCCGGCAGGCGACCTGAAGGCCTTGCGGCGCGGCGATCTGGTGTTCTGGAAGGGCCATGTCGGCATCATGGTGGATGAAAAACGCCTCCTGCACGCCAATGCCCATCACCTGTGGGTGGCGATCGAACCACTCGCCGTGGCCGTGGAGCGCATCGCCGCTGCCGGCAGCCCGGTGAGTTCGATCAGACGGCCATAGAGCACTTGCATCGGGTTCACCGCGCAAACCGCCTTGCATTCAATTGAATTGCGAACCTTTTGAACGGAGACCTTCACGCGAGGTTAGGGGCTGTTGTGTATCGTGTCCGCAATTCCATTTTCTGGAGCGGCCCATGACATCAGCATCCTTGAATGTCTCCGCGCCCATGAAGAGTTCCGGTGTCGCCTACCTATGGTGGTTCTTCTTCGGCAGGCTCGGGGTGCACAAATTCTACCTGAACCGGCCCGCAATGGGCGTGTTGTACGCACTTTCAGTTGGTCTTCTGGGCGTGGGATTACTATGGGACCTGTTCACCATCCCCTTTCAGGTCAAGGCAGCCAATGCGCGGCTCGGATTTGGCGCATCCAACAAATATGGTTCCGGTCACGCCCATTCTGCATCATCGAGCGAGCTTGATTATCACGAAGATGATGCCAGGTTTGCTGGCATAGACGCCAGGATTGCCGAGCTTGCCGCGCAGCGCGCCAACCAGAGGCCCGTCGCCGCACCCGCAAGCCCTTCGATCAACAGACCCGTATTCGGCCAACGTTCGTAGGTTTTTTCGCATCCATTTCGCTCGAGCATGATGCCGAAAAGTGGAAACCACTTTTCGGATAACATCATGCTCAGCCTTTTGGAATCGATCAGCTTTTATGCAATTGGGTGATTCCACCCAATTGCATGCTGATCTAGCCTCAGTAACCGCGCTTGCGGTCGACCACATGGGCGAGGGGCTCGCCGGCTTCATGGCGGCGGATCTGGCCCATGATGTAGGTGACGATGGAACGCGGATCGCTGTCGGCGGCGATGTGTGGCGTCACCGTTACTTTAGGGTGATGCCACAAGGGGCTGGCGGCGGGCAGCGGTTCGGTCTCGAACACATCGAGGCTGGCGGCAAAGAGATCGCCCGCCTCAAGGCACTTGAGGATATCGGCCTCCACCTGCAAACCGCCGCGCCCGGCGTTGATCAGCACCGGGCCGCCGAGTGGGCCGTCCTTGGCCAGCTTTCCCAGCAGCCGTGCATCGATGATGCCGCGCGTCGCCGGCGTCAGCGGCAGCAGCACCACCAGGATATCGCTGCGTGCGAGGAAGGGATCGAGGCCCTCTTCGCCCGCATAGCAGCGGATGCCGGCGATGGACTTGGGCGAGCGCGACCAGCCGGCGACCTGAAAGCCCAGCATCGAAAGCTTCATGGCGGCGTCCTCGCCCAGCACGCCGAGGCCCATGATACCGACCCTGACAGCCGAGGCCGCCCATTGCTCCACCGGATGCCAGATGGCCTTTTGCTGGTTGGCGGCAATCAACGGACCCTGGCGGTGATGATGCAGCACCTGCCACACCACGTATTCGCTCATCCGCATGGTCATGTCGTCGAGCACGACGCGCACGACGGGTATGTCCGGCAGGGTCGGGTCGGCGAGCAGGTGATCGACGCCGGCCCCCAGGTTGAAGATCACTTCCAGTGCCGGCAGGCTTTTGAGTGAGCCATGCGGCGGGCGCCACACCAGCGCATAGCGCACATTGGCGGCATCGCCCATGCGGTCCGGCCAGATATTGACGCTACGCTGCGGATCGACCGCGTGGATGGCCGTTTCCCAGCTTTCCGGGCGCCAGCTATCCATGATCAGTGCAATGCTCATTGGTTTACCGTTTCCGTATCCACCGCCTCGATATCGAAGGCGGCCTTGATCAGCGCCCGGGTGTAGTCGGTGCGCGGTGCCCTGAAAAGGCTTTCCGACGTGCCTTCCTCGACGATCACCCCGTTGCGCAGCACCACCACCTGGTGAGCAAGGGCGCGGACCACCTTCAGGTCGTGGCTGATGAACAGGAAGGCGAGGTTGTGACGCACCTGCAATTCGCGCAGCAGTTCGACGATCTGGGCCTGCACCGACATGTCCAGCGCACTGGTCGGTTCGTCCAGCATGACGAATTTTGGCTCCAGCACCATGGCGCGCGCGATGGCGATGCGCTGGCGCTGTCCGCCGGAGAATTCATGCGGATAACGCTCCATCAGGGCGGGATCAACCTGCACTTCCTTCAGCGCCGAAGCGATCCGCGCTGCCCGTTCGGCCTCGCTGAGGTCGCGGCGTTGCACCAGAAGCCCTTCCTCGACGATCTGCCGGATCGACAGGCGCGGGCTGAGCGAGCCGTAGGGGTCCTGGAACACCACCTGCATCTCGCGCCGCAGGGGCCGCATGCGGCGGGCATCGAAGTCCTCAATGGGCTTGCCGAGATAGGCGATGGGGCCGTCCGACTCGATCAGGCGCAACAGGGCAAGTCCGAGCGTCGTCTTGCCTGAGCCCGATTCGCCCACCACCCCCAGCGTCTGGGCCTCGCGCACCTTGATGCTCACCCCGTCCACGGCCTTGATGTGGCCCACCACGCGGCGGAAGAACCCCTTCTTGATGGGGAACCACACCTTCAACCCCCTGGTCTCGAGGATGACCGGGGCGCGGTCATCGGCAAGCGGCGGATCGCCCCCCGGCTCGGCTTCGATCAGGTGGCGGGTATAGGGGTGCTGCGGATTGGTGAACAGGGCTTCGGTTTCTCCCGTTTCGACGATCTCGCCCGCCTGCATGACGCACACCCTGTCGGCCATCTTGCGCACGATGCCGAGGTCGTGGGTGATGAGCAGCATGGCCATGCCGCTCTCGGCCTTGAGGCCGCGCAGCAATTCGAGGATCTGCGCCTGCACCGTCACATCGAGCGCCGTGGTCGGTTCATCGGCAATCAGCAGGTCCGGGTTGTTGGCGAGCGCCATGGCGATCATCACCCGCTGGCGCTGGCCGCCGGAAAGCTGGTGGGGATAGCTGGTAAGACGGCTTTCGGCATCGCGGATGCCCACTCGGGTGAGGAGTTCGATGGTGCGGGCGCGTGCCCGGGCTTCGCTCATGGCCTGGTGTACCATGAGGATCTCGCCGATCTGCCGCTCCACCATGTGCAAGGGGTTGAGCGACGTCATGGGCTCCTGGAAGATCATGGTGATGTCGTTGCCGCGTACCTTCAGGAGGTCGCGCTCGTCGCTGTCGATGAGGTTGTCGCCGCGAAACAGGATGCGCCCCGAGGGGTGCTCGGCGGCCGGGTAGGGCAACAGCTTGAGGATCGAAAGCGCCGTCACCGACTTGCCCGATCCGGATTCGCCCACCAGCGCCACCGTCTCGCCGCGTCCGATTGAGAACGACACATGCTTCACCGCCTCGGTGACGGTGCCACCCTGGCGAAAATTCACCGACAGGTCATCGATCTGCAGGAGCGGCTCGCCCTTGACACTCATCTGAACGTCTTTCGCGGATCGAAGGCATCGCGGGCCGCCTCGCCGATGAACACCAACAACGAAAGCATGATCGAGACCACGGCAAACGCGGTGAGCCCCAGCCACGGCGCCTGCAGGTTCGCCTTGCCCTGCGCCAGAAGCTCGCCCAGCGACGGCGAGCCCGGCGGCAGGCCGAAGCCAAGGAAGTCCAGCGACGTCAGCGTCGTCACCGAGCCCGAGACGATGAACGGCATGAAGGTGATGGTCGCCACCATGGCGTTGGGCAAAAGGTGCCGGAACATGATGCGCATGTCCGACAGCCCCAGTGCCCGGGCGGCGCGCACATACTCGAAATTACGCCCGCGCAGGAATTCCGCCCGCACCACACCCACCAGTGCCGTCCACGAGAACAACAGCATGATGCCGAGCAACAGCCAGAAGCTCGGCACCAGGAAGGCCGCAAGGATGATCAGCAGGTAAAGCGTGGGGATGGAATTCCACACCTCGATCACGCGTTGCATGATGAGGTCGGTCCAGCCGCCGAAGAAGCCCTGTACGGCGCCCGCCATGACGCCGACGATCGAGGAAAAGATGGTGAGGACGAGCCCGAAGATCACCGAGATGCGAAAGCCGTAGATGAGCCGGGCCACCACGTCGCGGGCCTGGTCGTCGGTCCCCAGCCAGTTCATGTTGCCCCAGATGCAATTGGGGTCTTTCGTCTTCAGCGGGTACTTGTTGCACGCCTCGGCGCGGGTGAGCATCCAGGCGGGCGGCGAGGGGGCCGGGCGCGGCTGCTCCAGGTTGACGGTATTGTAGCTGTAGCGGATGGGTGGCCAGAACATCCAGCCATGGGCATTGATCTCGTCCTGATTGACGGGATCGCGGAAATTGGTGACCGCCAGGAAGCCGCCGAATTTCGATTCCGGATAGTCCTTGAAGATGGGAAACAGTAGCTCGCCCTTGTAGGAGGCGATGATCGGCCGGTCGTTGGCGATGAATTCGGAAAACAGCGACAGTCCGAACAGCACGAGGAAGATCCACAGCGACCACAAGCCCCGTCGGTTGGCCTTGAACAGGTCGACACGCCGGCGGTTGATGCCTGAGAGTTGCCAGCGCCGCCTTGTGGCGGAAACGGGGGCTTCCGGATCCGCCATCTCTAGAGTTTCCTCGCCTCGAAATCGATGCGCGGATCGATCCAGGTGTAGATGAGATCGGTGAGCAGGTTGGTCAAAAGCCCCATGAGGGAGAAGATGTAGAGGGTGGCAAACACCACCGGGTAGTCGCGGTTGAGGGCGGATGTGTAACTTAAGAGCCCCAGGCCATCGAGCGAGAAGATGGTCTCAATCAGCAGCGCGCCGGAAAAGAACGCTCCGATGAAGGCACCGGGAAAACCGGCGATGACGATCAGCATGGCGTTGCGGAACACGTGGCCATAAAGGATGCGCCGTTCCATCAACCCCTTGGCGCGCGCCGTCATCACATACTGCTTCTTGATCTCGTCGAGGAACGAGTTCTTGGTGAGCAGCGTCATGGTGGCGAACGAGCTGACCCCCAGCGCCGTCAGCGGCAGCACCAGGTGCCAGGCATAATCGCCAATCTTCTGGTACCAGGCCATCTGGGCGAAGTTGTCCGAGGTGAGGCCGCGCAGGGGAAAGATGTTCCAGAACGAGCCGCCGGCGAACAGCACCACCAAGAGGATGGCGAACAGGAAGGCAGGGATCGCATAGCCGAAGATGATGACGCCCGACGTCCATACATCAAACGTCGAGCCGTCACGCACCGCCTTGGCGACGCCGAGCGGGATGGACACCGCATAGGTGATGAAGGTCAGCCACAGGCCCAGCGAAATCGACACCGGCATCTTGGAGATGATCAGGCTGATCACCGAGACGTCGCGGAAATAGCTCTGGCCGAAATTGAAGGTGGCGAAATTCTTGATCATCAGCAAGAAACGCTCGGGCGCCGGCTTGTCGAAGCCGAACTGCTTTTGCAGCGACTTGATGAATTCGGGATCGAGGCCCTGGGCGCCGCGATAGGTCGACTCGATGCCGGCCGCCTGGGCACCCGCCTGCATGCCGGCGCCGACCTCGGTGCCGCTACTACCGCCGATGCGGGCAGTGGCGCCGACATCGGTCCCCTGCAGGCGTGCGATCACTTGTTCCACCGGCCCGCCGGGGGCGAACTGGATGATGGCAAAGCTCATCAGCATGATGCCGAGGAGCGTCGGGATCATCAACAAGAGCCGCTTGACGATATAGGCGAACATGGCGCTCGTTACCCTTTACGCTTGGACTTGCAGTGCCATGATTTGCGCATCGATGACAACACTCGGGTAGCGATTATCAAGGGCCGCGCTTGATCGTGGCGGCCTTGGCCGCATCGATCCACCAGGTATCGATGATGCCGCGCTCATAGGGCGGTTTTACAGCCGGATGGCCGAAGATATCCCAATAGGCGACGTCATGGGCTCCCTTGAACCAGTGGGGGACCCAGAAATACATGGCCCGCAGCACCCTATCGAGGCAGCGCGCCGCCAGCACGAGATCGGCCCGGCTCTTCGCCTGGATGATGTCCTCGATAAGCCTATCGACCGCCGGCGACTTGATCCCCGACAGGTTGAAACTGCCGGACAGGTCGGCGGTGGAGGAGGCAAAGTAGGCCTGCAATTCGGTGCCCGGCGTCTGGCCGATGGTATAACGCTGCACGATGACATCGAAGTCGAAGGTCTTCAGCCGCTCCTGGTACTGCGCCGATTCCACCTGGCGGATATTGGCGGCGATGCCGAGCAGGTTGAGGTTGCGGATGTAGGGGTTGATCACCCGTTCGAACACCGGATCGTCGGATAAGAACTCGACGCTGAAGGGCGTGCCGTCCTTGCTCACCCGATGGGTGCCCTCGATGCTGCATCCCGCAGCATCGAGGAGCTGCGAGGCAAGGCGCAACAGCTTGCGGTCCTGGCCCGAGCCGTCGCTGACCGGTGGTACAACCGCCGGACCGAAGGTCTGGAGCGGGACGATGGCGCGGAACGGTTCCAGCAGGGCCAGTTCAGCCGGGCTCGGCAGGCCTTCCGCCTTCATGTCGGAATTTTCGAACACCGACTGGGTGCGCTTGTAGAGTCCGTAGAAGAGATGGGCGTTCGACCACTCGAAATCGAAGGCGAGGCCCATCGCCTGGCGGACTTGCGGATCGGCGAATTTCGCCCGCCGCATGTTGAGGAAAAACCCCTGGGCGCCGGAGATGGTCTTATCCGGCAGCACTGCCTTGATCAGGCGGCCTTCCGTCACGGCATTGATGTCGTAGCCGGTAGCCCAGGATTTCGAGGTGAACTCCTCGCGCAGATCGAGGTCTCCCGCCTTGAGGGCCTCCAGCTCGGCGGTCCGGTCGCGGAAATACAGCAGCTTGATCTCATCGAAATTGTAGCGGCCACGATTGACCGGCAGATCCCTGGCCCAATAGTCGTCGCGCCGCCGGTAGGTGATGTACTGGCCTTGCGTGAATTTCTCGATGCCGTAGGGGCCCGAACCGAGCGGCGGCTGCAGCGTGGTGCGGGTAAAGTCGTGGCTGGCGTAATAGGCCTCGGAAAAGATCGGCAGGGTGGCGACGATCCCCGGCAGGTCGCGCACGTTTTTCCCTTTGAAGCGGTAGCGCACCGTGGCTGCATCGAGCACGTCGGCGGCCTCCACGTCACGGATGAGAATGCGGTATTGCTCGTGCCCGTGGGTCTTCAAGAAGTGGAAGCTGTTGGCGACGTCATCTGCGGTGAGGGCCGAGCCGTCGGAAAACCGCGCCTCGGGCCTGAGCGTGAAGGTGACGCTTTGGTGATCGGCGGCCTTTTCGGCTGTCTTCGCTACCAGGCCATAGACCGCATCGGGTTCGTCATAGGCGCGCACCATCAGCGAATCGAACAGCAGTTCGATGAGCTGGGCCGGATCGCCCTTCAGGATATAGCCGTTGAAGCTGTCGAAGGTGGTAAGGCCTGAGGTGCCGATGGTGACGATGCGCCCGCCGTTGGGTGCGCCGGGATCGACATAGTTGAAATGGGTGAAGCCGGAACCGTATTTGAGGTCACCGAAGGTTGACAGGCCGTGCCTTGCTTCAGCCTCAGCCGGCGTGACAGGTGCCGCGACGAGCGCTGCCGTTGCCAGGAGGAAATGCCGGCGCTTCATTGGCCGGCCTTGATGCGGGCGGCCTTGGCGGCGTCCCACCACCAGATATCGGGGAAGCCGACGGCATAGTCGGGTAGCTTCGGCGGTCTCCCGAAGCGGTCCCAATGGGCGATGCGTTGATAGGGGATGTACCACATGGGTACGACGAATTCGTTCCACAGAAGCACCCGATCCAGCGCTCGGCAGGCGGCGATCAGGCCGGCGCGCGAGGTGGAAAAGATGACATCGTCGATGAGTGTGTCGATGGCCGGATCCTTGATGCCCACGAAATTGAAGCTGCCGGGCCGGTCGGCCGCCGCCGAACCCCAGAAATTGCGCTGCTCGTTGCCCGGTGACAGCGACTGGCCCCAGTTGGCGACGATGATGTCGTAGTCGAAATTCTGCCGCCGCCGCTGGTATTGGGCATCGTCGACGGTGCGAACGATCGACTGGATGCCGATGAGCTTCAACTGGTCGACATAAGGCAGCACGATGCGCTCGAACAGCGGCGAGACGAGGAGGAATTCCACCTGCATGGCCTCTCCGCGGGCGTTCACCAGCGTGCGGTTTGCCCCCAGCTTCCAGCCAGCCTCGTTCATGAGATCAAGCGCCATGCGCAGGTTCTTGCGCCGGTCCAGCGGCGTCTTGTTGACCGGATTGGTGTAGACCCTGGTGAACACCTCATCGGGGATCTTGCCGCGCAAGGGTTCCAGAAGCTTCAGTTCAGCTGGCCCCGGCAGGCCGGTGGCGGCCAGTTCGGAATTGTTGAAGTAGCTGGCCGAGCGCTTGTACTGGCCATAGAACAGGTTGGCGTTCGACCATTCGAAGTCGAAGGCGTAGTTGAAGGCCAGCCGCACCCGCCGGTCCTTGAACTTGTCGCGTCGGATGTTGAACGCAAACGCCTGCATGCCCTCGACGTTCTTCAGGGCGATTTTCTCGCGCACCACGTCGCCGCGCTCGATAGCAGGAAAATTGTAGGCGGTGGCCCAGCTCTTGGAGCTGTTCTCGTTGCGGTAGTCGTACTGGTCCGACTTGAAGGCCTCCAGCGCCACCGTCGCGTCGCGGAAATAGATGACCGAGATCTCGTCGAAGTTGTTCTGGCCGACATTCACCGGCAGCCGCGCCGCCCAGTAGTCGTCGACGCGCCGGGCGGTGAGCGAGGTGCCGGTCTTGACCTCGCTGATGCGGTAGGCCCCGGATGCCAGTGGCACTTCTAGCGTGGTGGCGTCGAGATTGCGCTTGCGGCCCTTGGCGTCGGTGCCCTCCCACCAGTGGCGCGGCAGCACCTGCAGCTGTCCGGTGATCTGCGGCAGCTCGCGGTTGCCCTTGACCGAGAAAATGAACGTCACCTCGCGGTCGCCCGTCTGCTCGGCCTTGGCGATGTTCTTGTAGTAAAAGGCGCTTTCCGGATTGGCGAGCTTCAAGTTGGTCATCGACCAGATGACGTCATCGGGGGTGATGGGCTGGCCGTCGTGGAAGCGCGCATCGGGGCGCAGCCGGTAGGTGACGGAAGAATGATCGTCGGGATATTTCATGGCCTCGGCGATGAGGCCGTACTGGCTCGAAGGCTCGTCGTTTGCGTTCTTGGTGAGGCTGTCCAGCGTCGATGAGACGAGGCCCGCGGGGTTGCCCTTGAAGGTGAAGGGATTGAGGCTGTCAAAGGTGCCGATCGCGAACAGCCTGGCCCGCCCGCCATGCGGCGCCGCCGGATCGACATAGTCGAAATGCGGGAAGTCGGGCGGGTATTTGACATCGCCGAACAGCGACAGGCCGTACCGCCAGCCGGTTTCATCGGCATGCGCGATGGACGTCGCGACGAGACGCAGACCGGGCAGCAGCCCGAGCGGGGCCAGCGCCTTGATGAGACTGCGCCGCGAAATAACCATATCACCTCCTGAATTGCACCGGACAAGGCCTGAAAGCCTAGAAGGCTTCGGCACAAATGAAAACACCGGCGGTTCGCCGCCGGTGTTAAATCTTGGTCATATGCCTGCGGGCCCTAGGGCTTCGGCAATGGCACCGGATTGTCGCTCAGGGAGTGCAGATAGGCGATCACGTCAGCGCGCTTTTGATCGTCCCTGATCCCGGCAAAGCCCATTTTGGTGCCAGGCGCGAAATCCTTGGGCTCGTAGAGCCAGTGATTGAGGTCCTTGAAGGCCCATTTGTCGCCGGCCTTGCCCTTCGTCTTGAGGGCATCGGAATAGGCAAAGCCCGCCTCGCTGGCGATCGGCCGGTCGACGACGCCCCAGAGATTGGGCCCGACCTTGTTGGGGCCGCCCTTGGTGAAATCGTGGCAGGCCTGGCAGACCTTGGCATCGGCCTGGCCCTTTTGGGCGCTGGCCTTGGCCAGCAACGGCGCGATCGGCGCGATAGTGGGCGCGGCGGCCACGGCCTTTTCGGTCGTCTTGGCGGCGACTTCCACCTTCATGCCCGGCTTTTCCGGTTTCGGGGCATGATAGATTGCATGCCCCAGCTCATTGAGGCCGAACACCAGCAATGCGGTGAACAGCACCCAGCCGGCGATCTTGTTCAAAAAGAAAGTGTCGATGCCTTGCATTTTCCCCTCGCCCCGAGGCCGGTTGACGTTTGCGATTCCCCAAGCTGGCCCCCTGTAAGAGCCCTGCAATGGGCGCGGAAACTAATGGTTTCGCCGGTGTTGCGCAATACGTATAAGGGCTTGAAGTCCATTTTGCCGCGCTGCGCCGGGCATCCGGCTTTTTTCCTGTTTGAGCCATGCATCCTCAATCCGTCATCACCATTATTCCGGCCCGTATGGGCGCGGTGCGCCTGCCGGGAAAGCCGCTGGCCGATATCGCCGGACTGCCCATGGTGGTGCAGGTGTGCCGCCGGGCGCTCGCAGCTGGCATCGGGCGCGTTGTGGTGGCCGCTGCGGAAGCCGAAATCGTCGCCGTGGCCGAGGCGCACAGGCTGGAGGCGGTGCTGACTAATCCGGATTTGCCGTCGGGTTCCGACCGCGTCGCCGCCGCCCTCGACCTGATCGACCCCGAGCGGCGTTACGGCGTGGCGCTCAACCTGCAGGGCGACCTGCCGATGATCGAGCCGGCGGTGGTGCGGGCCTGCCTCGATGCGCTCGCGTTCCCCGGTGCCGATATCGCCACCGTGGCAGCCTCCATCGTCGATCCGGCGGAAGTGGCGAACCCCAACGTGGTCAAGGCCATCGCGGCACTCGCCGGCAGCAGCGGGCCGGTCGAGGCGCTCGACTTCGTGCGCCACCTGCCCGACGGCGCCGGGCCGCCCTACTGGCATCACATCGGCATCTACGCCTGGCGCCGCGCCGCCCTGGAGCGTTTCGTCAAGCTGCCTCAGGCGGCCCGCGAGATCGAGCGGCGGCTGGAACAGATGCGTGCCCTTGACAACGCCATGACCATCGCCATCCAGCGCGTTGACACCGTGCCGTTGGGTGTCGATACTCCCGCCGACCTTGAACGGGCGCGCTTTCTCATGGCATCGCAAGACGCATGACAACCGGCCGGCAGGCAGCGCCGGCCGGCGAATTGCCTGAAATTGCTATTTGTTCTTTTGGGGGGTACCGAAAGTGGCTCAGGCAGCCGGCAGCAAGATAGCCTATCAGGGCGAGGCAGGGGCTAATTCACACATCGCCTGCCTTGAGGCCTTCCCCGATTTCGAGCCACTGGCTTGCGGCACCTTCGAGGATGCCTTCGCCGCAGTGGAGCGGGGCGATGCGCTTTATGCCATGATCCCCATCGAGAATTCGGTGGCCGGCCGGGTTGCCGACATTCATCACCTGCTGCCGGGTTCCAGGCTGCACATCATCGGCGAGCACGTGCTCAGGGTTCATCACCAGCTTCTGGTGGCGCCGGGCGGCAGCCTCGATACCATCAAGACGGTGCACAGCCATATCCACGCGCTCGGCCAGTGTCGCAAGGTGATCGCCGAACTGGGCCTGAAACCCCTCGTCGCCGCCGACACCGCCGGGGCGGCGCGCGAGATCGCCGAGGCGAAGGACCCCAAAATGGCCGCCATCGCCACGGCACTGGCAGCCGAGATCTACGGCCTCGAGACGCTGAAAGGCGATATCGAGGACGAGGACCACAACCGTACCCGCTTCATCATCCTGGCGAGCGAGGCGTGCGATGCCGAACCCGGCGATGGCGAGGTGGTGACCTCCTTCGTGTTCCGGGTGCGCAACGTGCCGGCGGCGCTCTACAAGGCCCTGGGCGGCTTTGCCACCAACGGCATCAACATGACCAAGCTGGAATCCTATCAGCTGGGCGGCAGCTTCTTTGCCACCCAGTTCTATGCCGAGATCGACGGCCACCCGGCGGAGCGGCTGGTGCGGCTGGCCATGGAGGAACTCGCCTTCTTCACTTCCTATGTGCGCGTGCTCGGCACCTACAAGGCCTCACCCGCCCGCGCCGAAGTGGCGGGCCGCGGCGTCGACGACGACTAGGCGGGCGCCCTTTAGCCGTTTTTGAGGGTCTGCTGGCCGGGGGATTAGCTTTGCAGCTCAAATCGCAACTGACATACCTCTACCATGGCCACGGGCGTGGCGCGCGCCTCTTCCGCTTCGCAGTGCTCACCTTCGATCTCGCCAGCATTGTCTTTTTCATCGTTTCGTCGCTGATGCATGACGAACCGTGGATCTACGCGGCCGATGCCGTGATCGCCGCCGTCATTCTGGCGGAGTTTGTGGCCCAAGTTGTGGTCGCGGAGGATCGCGCCCGGCACTTTCTGCGCTTGTCCACATGGCTCGACATCCTGGTCATCTTGTCGCTTGTGGCGCCGTCAGTCATCAAGAGCCTGCTGTTCCTGCGCGTGCTGCGCGCCCTCCGGCTGGTGCGCTCCTACCGGGTGCTGCAGGACCTGAGGCAGGAATTCGCCTTCTTCAAGCGCAACGAGGACGTTATCGCCTCGACCATCAATCTCTTCGTCTTCATCTTCGTGGTGACGGCGCTGGTCTATGTTCTTCAGGTGGGCTCGAACCCCGACATCACGAACTATGTCGATGCGCTCTATTTCACGGTGACCACGCTGACCACCACCGGCTTTGGCGACATCACGCTGAAAGGTCCGATCGGGCGGCTCCTGGCGGTTCTCATCATGATCCTCGGCGTCGCCCTGTTCCTGCGCCTGGTGCAGACGATCTTCCGCCCGGCCAAGGTGTCCTACGAGTGTCCCGATTGCGGCCTGAACCGCCACGACCCCGACGCCGTGCACTGCAAGCACTGCGGGCGCGTTCTCCATATCGGCACCGAAGGCGACTAGAGCGGATTCGGCTTAATCTGGATCGTATCCGGCGGCGGCGAAGTAGTTTGCGCATTCCTGCGGTGTGAAGAGGTCGATGAGGCCGCCGATGGTGCTCCACAGGCCATCGACGGTGCGCTCGGCGGCCTTTCTGAGGAGCGCCTTGA
>Ga0315540_10000017_pt1 | contig 73894 bp, 97 predicted proteins | sample SalMarSW160110MG_FD_203677 | JGI IMG/M metagenome (GOLD analysis project Ga0315540, IMG submission 203677) | Salt marsh sediment microbial communities from the Plum Island Ecosystem LTER, Massachusetts, United States - Salt Marsh Sediment SW1601-10 ...
CCCCATACTTTGTTAATAGTTTTGAAGCGGATAACGACAATATACGACTTCCAGTTCCAGTGTTTTTTGACCCGCTGCATCCATCTGAAACGATGACAAATGGATTTTCTTCATCTCCGATAACTGAAAAATCTTCATTCTCTTTATGAGTACTACCAATCTCAGAGAATTTATCAAAATACATTTTCATTTTTTCATCCGTAGTTTATAGAGGTTATTATCTTTATGGAACATGACCTGTGACCCATTACTTGATAGAATACACAGGTTGTTAATGTGGTTATCAGTAATAACTTTTTCTGTTTTTTCACCAACAGATGCGCTAAATATTTCTACCTCTGAGTTTTCGTTAATGAGTACTACAATCCCTTTATCAAGTACAGTGAAGTTTAATTCGCTTTGTGAGCCAATGTTGTGAACAATTTTTATATCATATTTACCCTGATGATACCGAATAACAAAGCGTGTGTATTCTTGTCCTTTATAACCAATAACCATGGCCACATTATGAATACATTTCGCTGAAATGATGCTATAACCGTCCAATTCCTGAACTTTTATAAATTCACCGCTGATTCTGTCTTTTGAAAGTTCTGGAATCCAAAGATAAGAGACACCTAAAACGTTTTGATACGCCATCCCCGAAAACAATTTGGTTGATAATGGCATCACAGACCAACTTTTATCTATGGCCATTATATGAGATGCAAATTTCCTAATTGGAGCTGTTGACAAATTTTCACCGGATTTAAAGAAAGGAATATTGTTCGTGATGGATATCTGTTCTATTTTGAATTGGATCTTGTTAATTTTCTTTTCATCAAGCGATCGAAAATAGTTTTTTGTAATTTCTACTGGAACTAACGTATCAGACGACATTGATATTTCAGAGTCAGGGTGAGATAAATTGTATTGTCTATTACCGATATATAGGGTGTCACCCGCTCTTACAATATTTTCATTCATATATGAAAAATGATACCTGATTGAATCACTATATGTTTTGAATAATTCAATATCAAAACAATCAGCATCATGTATGTGAGTATACATAGGTGTTGCTACCTGGAGCCTACCTCCTGCCAATGGAGGAAGAGTCCGTTTTCCTTTTTCAAAAGCATCCTCCATCCAGGATCTAAGATCATTAGGAATATGACTAAAATCTCTTGCCTGAGATGGTAGCTTAACGGACTTGTTAAAAACCGATTTCTTTGCCTTCATTCTTTCCACGACAGCCCCTTTCGTAAAGCCATCACAACTTCCCTTAAAAGGATGCATCCCAATAAATATTTGGAAGGCTATAATCGCGAAACTAAACCAGTCGGATAATGGGGAGAATGTTTTTGATTCGTGGTCTTGGGCGTATGGCGTTATTGCTGTGGGAGGATAGTTCTTTGTTTTGTAACTATCAACATCGATAAAGATCGGCTGAGTTAAATTATTGTCATCAATCAGGAAATTGATATCGTTAAAATCAACAACCAAGCATTCCTTTGAGTGAATAAAATCTATAAGTTTCTGCATGTTTTCAACAAGCTTAACAGCATCTTCTGGAGTAAATCCTGTTTTATTTCTGAATCCCGTGGCAAATGTTTTACAAATTGGATAATTATTTTTGAACCATTCCATGGTAAATCCAACAGGAACCCCTTTATTGTCACATAATATCTTTTGCGGATTGACGATATATCGTTCATCTAACACTGATAGATCATCAAATTTTCCCTGTGGGATCATCTTCTTCGGGTCATGGTAAATCTTATAGATTGTATCGCCTAATCCATAAATTTCACCTTCTCCACCTGAAGCAATAAAATCCTTTTGGGACAGGCTAATTTGGCCTGCCCCCGGAATGTGGACTTTTTTAGTCATACTTTCCAAGGGCTATGGGTTAAAAGCTCAACGATTTTGAAGGACCACCGGTTCCAAGCGATTGACTTTGACTCGATATGGACTGAGAAACAAACTTTGCCAATTTAGCCAATGTTTTTGCATCGGCATCTCCAGCATCAACGAATTGTTGTAGATTGGCGTCATTTTGAAAACGATTAAGATATGAACTAGACTGGCCAGCATTTATTCCTACCAGGATAGTCATAATCGATTCGATGATTGTTTCTTGTTTCAATGCGTCTTCAATCTGCTTTTTGATCATTCCGGGAGTCATTTTTGAATCATTATCTTCACCATCGGTAATGATAACACAAATCCCATTTACATCCATTTCCTGATCCTGAAGATCTTGTGAATATCTCAAAACAGAACCGACGCTTTCAAATGTGGCGTCAAACAAAGCCGTACAACCATATGGTCTTAATGATTCATAAGCCGATAAATTGATATCGGCCAACGGCAAAAATCCATGAATCTCCTCCATTCCTTCATTGAAAAAAACAACACGAACCAGAAGATTCTCCGCTCTTGGGGAATGTTTGCAAGATTCGATTACCGCTTTAATTGAATCTACTAATTCATTTCTGAATCCCTGCACACTTCCCGATTTATCAACCACAATTGATACGAGCGTGTACTCCGTTGATTCAAGGTTTTCCGGGCGAACGCCGGAAAATTTAAAATTTGAATTGGCGACATTCATAATCGCCATATCATCTATTTCTTGTCCTATTTTTGGCATTATTTATACCATAAAATGAGTTGATTTTTCGAAACGAACGCCATGAGACTTGGCGTAATTGATAAAGTCATCGGCTGCTTTTTCAAAACCAGGAACCGGTGATGAGCAGTCTTCCAGAATAACCAGTTTCTTCGCATTTTCATCACCAAAATTATCGATGACTTGGGTTAATGTCGTCGCCAAACAATGCGAAAGCGCTTCACCGGCACAGACAATCATATCAGCTGATTGTAATGTCTGGATCAGGGCAGTATTCAACTGGGTCCCCGGATCGTTTTGATCTGGAACTTCAGCCATCAAACCTCCGTAATGCTCGGTCTTGTAATTGCTACCTTTAGTCACAATATCAAGAACAGCAACTTCTTCTACCGCCCACTTTCTCATGGATTCAAGCACGGCTGGAAAGATTCCAAAACCATTTGAACCAATAACACAATGGGTAGGCCAAACACAAAGAGGAAATTTATTAGACTGCGCTTCCAATTTTTCGACATATTCCAAAGCCCAGGACTGTTCGCTTACTGATGAGGCCCGCCATTTTCCAGATTTCACATCGGTTGCTGTGATAATGGTAAAAGGCTGTGGATTGTTTCCGGAACTGTCCTTCCAGTAAATAGGGTGGGCAATATCAAAGTCCTGATGGCTGTCCATCGTCACATGGATATCATCAATTTTTGCGCTTACCCGGTTCATAAACTCAGCTAATATCTTCATATCCTGATCAGCTCCAGGGACAAATAATGCCCCCTTTGGATCACAGAAATCATTCTGTGGATCGATAATCAATAGATGCAATTTCATATGCGTCTCCTTTTGACTTGAATTAAAAATTGGCCAGAAAACTCTGGCTAATGATACTACAACATCTTCAAAACTTCATTTCTTCGAGTTTTTTGATCTGTTTTTTAAGCGATGCGATTTTCTTAATGCGCATTTCTTCTGCTTTTGCCTTTGCTTCCTCTTCAGTTCTATGCCATTCTCCCTTTCTCGCATAACCATGGAAATGTTGCTCATCTGGTAACGATATAGATCTATCTATATCAGTATGTTCAATATAAATTGTAAATATTCCTTCCGTTAAGGCATATTTCGTGACCCAAATCTTTTCGAGTTTTTGTTCCATTTTCTCACCTTTAAACGAATTGAGTATTCATTGCGATATTATGTGCTCTGTCAACACGGATAGCGGAGTCCCCAGTGTCAGTTTCGCAATCATGATGAGCCATTATCAAGTTCTCGGCGATGGCATGCCGAGTTATTTTATCTTGACGCTTGGCAAATAAAACGAGTTCTTTCTCAATCTCATTTCTAAATGCTGCACATACCAATGGCATTTTATCAACAAATTCCTTCGCTCTTTCTTCGGCTGTTTTCATTGTGCTCCTTTTTAATCTAATAATGGAATATATCTGACAGTTCTCGGAGGATTATCAAAATTGAATAATTCGATATGTCCAGTCTTCAATGATCTTTTGGGCCTAGGTAATTTATCCCACTTAAAGCATTGTGATCTCTCCGAGATTGAAATGATCGGTTCTATTTTCCATGCCCAATATTTTATCTCTCCGCAATGGTCCCCGCGGAAAAGATAGTCGCCCGATTCAAGACTTATTATTCCTTGAATCTTTATTGATAAAGGGAAAGTATCCATTTGTCCCATTTTTTCGAATCAACCTTTTTAGGGAAATTGGATTTGGAACAAAGTTCTTCAACCTCATCCATTAAGTTTTCAAGTTTTGGAGCGACTTCTGTCATATAATCGCATTCTCCATTTTTTACTCTCAAAAGCTCATCGGCTTCTTTCAAAGGGAAAATGATATCGCCTTCACGATAAAGGGATCTCATTTGATATGCGCATCTAAGAGCATGGCTGACTGCCTTCCAGTCAATTCCTTTGTTTTCTGCCGCTTTCTGCGCCCGTTCTCCATATGCCAGATAGAACTTTTCTATTACATCATAAGCATATTGGATAGTCACAGTTGATTGCAACTTTCTATTACAAACGTCATACATTGGAAATTGAAAGCCATTTTCAGGATCAGCCGGTATCTTTTTTAAATGGTCCCCGATTGGCAATGAATACCAAATATCTTCTAATCTGATATTTTTTCCAGCATTAATATGGTATTTTAAATAGTCGATAACGACTTTTGAATCATTCAGACGGCTTCCCTTAACCCCATATTTTGCAGCCTGCGTTCTGCAGTAACCGACAAACGCTTTTAAATTCGTCGTATAGAAATCTTTCCTATTATCATACAATTCAAGAAAAATTCCGCTATGCTGAATTATTGCTTCATCATTGCTCCATGCATGAAGTATATCCAATGCTCCGGTATCACCTTTCTTTAATAGCTCAAGATAATAATGCAATGAATATAATTCAATATCAACATCGTCAGACGTATTTTTATTATCTGTTCCCGATTTTGAATTATACGTTATGGATTTTGGAATCCTGTTTAGAAAACATTGCTCTTTTGATGGAAGGAATATTCCCTTGATATCGGTATCCGAATTTTCTGTGGCCGTCCCATATAAATGGGACCCAAATTGGCATAGAAAAATGATATACAAATTAGGATATCCTTCCAGGAATTTTGTCATTATTGTCATCGTTCTACCGTTTTAAAATGTATCTTCAGATACTAAACTAGATTGGATGAGATGAGCGAGTTCATGGCTGGTGATAGAAGAAGATATCTCTGCCGGCTTCCCCTTTCCTGACAAATCTCCCCATTGAACCATAAACCCCGACGGATGCTTAAACCATCCGTCAGGAAGTTTCAGTTTTGTGAGATCAATATCTTCCCTCATCCTTTTAGCCCCGATATTCATGCCAATACGAGTCACCAGAACATCGCAGGGTTTATCCAGGAATTCCATAACTCAAAAATATAGCTGCTCTCCTGCCGGTTGGGTTGTAATAGCCACTGATCCAACCCATTCAGCAGATTCGGCCAGTTCTTTGGCTCTCTGCCTTTTCAGTCCCATCGAAAGAAATCCATCGAATATTTTACTTGTAAACTCGATGACTTCCATATCAGTCATCGTTTCTTTGAGAGCATTAATTGTCTGGCTCAGGGAAATGAGTTCCGGGTTGGAAGGTAATTTCCCGGTATCTACTGAATTGACATAGTCAGCGATCTTAGACATCGCTTCCCGTTCTTTTTCCGGGAACCGTGAAACGATAAAAGCGCCTGCACATTCACCCGCGGGACCCTCTTTGATTCCGCATGTCATATCAACATACAGAATCCCTTCTTTGACTTCTTTGTTACCGGTAGCAGCAAATGCCACCGGGAGGTTGCCATACAATCTTTTTGCTGCCCATACGGATAGGCATGCATCAAGATCAGGTCTGTAATGTGTGATAATTCCTGAATATTTCATTTTATCCTCCTGAGAGCTGCTTTCGCTATGGTTCTAGCATCAAACCTAGCCTCCACAGCAGCGTCCATATCGTCCCATCTCCAAGGTTGAGCATAAGCCAGTTCTCTGTACCATTCTTGTCCCCCGGTAATGTTAAGGTACCTGTGCGCATCAAGATATGCACAGTTTAATTTTTTGGCTAACTCACCAGCAAGGACATTAGCTGTTCCACCGGCGGCAGACACCCACAAACCGCCATTTTTAGAGGCCACTTCCAGAAATCTGTGAATTTTTCGGGCCGCTTCCAGCCCTCTGATATATCTTTTCAATTCTTTTGTCATGGTCTTCTCCTGTTTTGAGGTAATTTTTCGCTTTGTTGTATTAATTATAGATTAATACTTTATAACATGTCAATAGAAATAATCTTGCTAATATACTTTTTCTATCCTTTTCTTACCATCAAAAATAATCTCTCTGAATCTTAATCCCGGATTCTGAGACAAAAAGAGCTTCCGCCTCATTGGATAGCTTTTTGAATTTGCTTTCAGAGTTCCGATCGATTTAACGTCTACAACTTCTTCAACACCTTTATTCAAAATTCTATAATCAAGAGTGAAGCCGATCGCTCGGTAAATCTTCCCGGTTCTTCTAATTTCTGGCAATAATTCAAAGTGAGGCTGGAGTTCCAGGATTTCGATTTCGGGATCATGCTTGAATTCCCAATAGATATTACCCTCAGTAGTCGAATCGAATTCAATTCCATCTATAATAACCTTCTTTGAATTAACGCGAGGATTATTTTTTTTTTGAGGAAGTGGTCGATCACCCCTGATCTTAGCATGACTTCCCTTCATGAGTTTTTTAAACTGATTTACTGATAGTCTCATTGTTCAATTTTTGCATATCGATAATTGCTTTTTATATAAGCCTTGAAATAAGATCCTGGACTTTCTGATTTGCTCATGCCAATTGATATGCTTTCAGGGACATCAAAATACCGATAAGCGGTACCATTTCGGAAATGGATAAATAGATTATTATTGTCCCACCTTATTTTGTCGATATTCGATGAGTTTAATATTTTTTCCCGGATAATTGGTTCGGAATCCTTCTGGCTCTCATCTTCATCAAGAAACGTTCCGGATATTACTGTAAACCGATCTCTGACACTTTTCATGGCATCTACAATATGGAATCTCCTATCATCCAATATGATGGTTATCCCGGGAATGGCCTTTCTGATCTGGCTGTCAAGAATCATATAGGTAATAGATCCATCCGGCCTGGTTATTTTGCTAATTGATTTGTATTCTGGATAACTATTTTCTGCCATTGGCCCCTTCCCATATTTTGAAGTTCTGAAATCGGCATTCGAACAGTCCGAGTTGTTTTATATTATATCTTACTCCTTCGATTCCATAACTAGCAATCATCCCATCGATTTTATCATGGTCTTTCGGTGAAATGAAGATATCTACATTCCGGCAATCATGTTTTACTATTTTGTATCTCTTGATCCCTTTGTTTTCCAGTGCCAGTTCAATTGCCCTGGAAGAATCAAATGGCAAATGACCTAGACTCATCATCTTTTTCCCGAGCATTATCCAATCAGGGGTTTCATCATATTCATATTCGTTCCAGTTCATCATGATCTGCTCTCAAATACAACGAATTTCCCGTAAATTTTCTGTATCCCGCATGGATATTTCGTAATCGGGATAAAGGATTGGGTCGATTCGTTAAAATGCATATAATCGATTTCACAACCTGAAAAAAAACAAAGCGCAAATTTTTCATCTTCAGTCAGATCGTCGAGTTCTTTTTCGTGGCAGTCCCTTACCAATTTTAGCATCCGGTTCATATGCTGTTTGGCGCTTAATTGAGATTCGGATTCCGGGAATGCCTCCAAAAGACTGACAATCTTATTTTCACGCAATATTGTATTCATATTGATCCTATATATTATTTTTTAAAAATGGACAGGACCGTCTGTATATCCCGTTATCCCATAACCGCCAATAATGACAATATGGGTATTCCAATTAATTCTTTCATCATAGATATATGGTTTTATTTGCACCGATTCATTTGAGAATTCCACGCCAAATTTTTTAAGAGATCCCCGCAGATAATAAATTAGATCATTTTTTGTATCGAATTCTTGAACTGTTCCCATCGATTCAGTTAATGATCCCTTATGGTCTCTATATTTAAACATCATCCCCCTTATAAAGTTCTAATAATGGCGGCATATTGCCAGTTTCATATGCTTTTTCAATTTGTGGTTGAATAAAGTCACTTACTATTTGCCCATTGGGAAGAACGATATTCATTCCAAATTCATGTTCGAAAGAAGCCAATCCTATTTCGACCGCTTCCAGTTTCGCCTTGATGTTCAGGGCAAGCGCTCTCCATTTTTGTTTTACAGATTGATCATAAGCATCTTGGCTTGATTTATCTGCCCTCTTTCTGCCAGTTTCCGTTTTTGTGAATTCCGGAGACTTTCTATCGGGCATGGGTAGCAAGAACCTTATATGCTTATTTTTCATTTGAAATGCGATCATAGCGCTCTTTTCCTGCCAACCATATAAGAATCCGGTGGCCCCATATTTTTGAAGAATAGATTCGATTTCCGAACGAGATCTATCGCTGGTAACATTCGTATTTACTGCATATTTTCCAGGCATTATTCCCCTTTTGATACGGCTAATCCGGCAATGATAAATCCTACCATCACATTCAGAAAATACAACCCGGCAAAGATCATGGCCGCAATGAAACCAAGATGAAATTCAGGCGATGATTGTTCGAATAATGCCGATATCTGTTTGGAGTTCTGCCATGCCGAAATGATCATCATTCCGAAAACGACAGATATTGTCGCTAAAATGAAAAGGACAATTCCCTTTGCTGCTTGTTTTAATCCATTTGTCATTTATCTTCTCCCGGTTTGGTTAATAGATCAATCCCTACAACTTTCTTGATAGATTCTTTCCATTTTATTAATGGATCATCTTTAAATCGTTCATAAAGAGCTTTTATATTGCTGTCAGTCTGGCAATCAAGGACGAATTCAAGTCGGTCCCAATCTTTGAAACCGGGATTATTTATCTTGATCCGCTGTGTCGGGAAATTCATCTTCCCGAGCCAGATTGAATCGGTAACCCAATTCCGGCAATCTTCAACGACCATATCGATATGATCATCCAGCATAGGTTCGCATGAAATACTTGTTTCAAAACCTAACCCCGCAGCCAATTTTAGGCACCGAATCCGCTCAGAATAATTGGGCGCATTCGGTTCCCAAAAGCTTAAAACCTCATCGTTGGAAGATCCGATTGAAAATCTGAATAATATTTTGTCTTTATAGTGTCTAAAGGTATAACAAATCTCATCAATAACTTCAATTTCCGGCTTCGAAACAATCAGAATTCTATTCCCGGGATAGATCAGTTTCCATAAGTGTTCAATTATTTCTGAAAGGAATTCTTTATGGAGATCATGAGTTGTCGGGAACATGATTGTTCCCTTTCGTTTTCCGATCTTTTTTCCAAGGGCCTTATTATTTAAAAAGGGATGCCCCCAATTTTCAATGTCTATTTTCTTATGTCTTATAGACATCGATTTTGCATAGCAATATAGACAGGAGTTGCGGCATCCTAACTGAATATTAGAATTGGATCCGGCCCATTCTTTGGTACCGAATATTTTATTTGCCATCTTTAATCCATCCTAAATAACCATTCACATTGATTGAAAGATCTCCATTTTTGAGATACTTCCTCGTAGCTTGATTGTATATTCGATTGTGAACAATTTTACCAATGATCCTATTGCTTAATATACTACTTTTCGAATATAGACCGACACTGCAAAAGAAACCAAATTGAGATTTATTATCTACCATATATTCAACTTGAATTGAATACCAGAATCTTCTTCCTGTTTTAAGGCATAGCCATCTGATCATATTTATCCTTTAATTTGTAGATAAGCCTGTTCCCTATCGCATTGGTAATTGACGTCTTCAATCAGCTGGGGAATCTTAAATTCCATCAACCGTTTTACACCCGGGATAATCACATCAACCAAAACATCTACATTCTTCGTTATTTCTAGTGTTGTTTGGAAGTTTTTTGCCATGCGATCCGATAGTTCTTGTGCATTTTTCAGATCCTGGATCTCTTTTTCTTTCTTTGAGAGATACCCATTAGTACCGGTATACTCATCCAGCAATTTGTTTATATCGGACTTTTGCATGGATATTCTATGGAAGCTTTTATTAAGTTCAATGATGGCATTTGTTATTTTTTCTTTAATTGCAGTCGTATCCCCGAATAAATGCTCATATTGTCTAAGCTTTTCCAGATCATCGTTGTGAAGTCTGATCTGTTTTTCGATGCGATCTTTGGTAGAATCGAGACGCGAATTGATCTTCTTGATGGTTTCGGTATATGCAGTTTTGAGGTAAAGGAGTTTGTCTGATTCGGTAATCATCTTATTATTTTTTTTGTTGAAATGTTCTTTTATGGTCCGTATCGATATCCAAGTTACCCATCCTAAAAAAATGGACAAACTAATAGGGAATAATAAATACGAAACGATACCTTCCATATATTTTAATGCAACAAACATGGCGACCGGAGAAATTGCTAATACGGATATATCATCATAGCTGATGTTTATTTGGAATGACTTTGATTTCTTCAGCCATTTCTCATATGACTCTTTTATTTTTGATTCAATGCCGGCTGCATCTGAACATTCCATGATGAGTTCATCAAATGATTCGATTTGATTTTCCATTTTTAATTTGGGTTGTTTATCGTCCAATGAATAATGTGTTCCATACGAAGAAAATCCTCTATATTTCCCATTAGATTTTACAATCGTTTCCTCCGAACTTTTTAGGCCATATGAATAATTACATAAGTTATTGTCATATGGACTACGCGTTTTACACCAACAATGCTCACAATCATAAATAGACCGCGAGCATGAATGACATGATGCATGGTAAATAACTTCTTGACGCGGATATCCATTATTATAAGCCATTTATTTACTCCTTTTAATCGTTTCTCTTTTTTATACTTTATTAACTTATAGCTGTCAATCTTTTTCTTCTCTTAAAAATATAAATTAAAAATGGCATCAATTAAGACTGCAAGATAACTATTTATAGCTTCCTATGGGTTTATTGATGAAATCTAATTATTAGCTAATAGTTAGCCAATAATAAACTAATTATTAAAATATGATCTTGACTATCTTAGCCGCGCCGTCATTAGCATTGCGTCGTTAGATCAATTTACTTTTCTTCTACTTCGAACCTATAAAAGCTTTTAATATAACTAGATTTCCTTTTCCGCTTGATATTCTTTTGCAATATCTTTACGATAATATCTAAACAACCTAAATAGGAGACAAAATGAGCATATTTAAACGATTTATGGCATGGTTTAGAAATGAAACTAAGGTTGCGCAGCTTGAAACTAAACTAATCAATTTGCAAACGAAAACAAATGAGGATTATGCGGTATTTCATAAAAAAGTTAATTCTTTGGAAATGGATCTGGAAGAAAAAATCAAGGCTACCAAAAAGGCTGGAGAAAATACGGATCATGGAATTGACATTTGGACAAAAGAATTCAGGAAAGAATTCGAAAAACTAAGAGAGCGGATTGGTAAAAATGAACTTATGCATGTCGAAGTCAATAAGAGCGCCCAAGATACATATGCTCGTTCGATGGCATCAATAACGGCTCAAGTATCTTCTTTTTCTCAATATGCGCTGGAATTAATAGAGCGAATAGTTAGCGCTAAATATTCACCGGTTTCCGAACAACAGGCAAATCTTGAATTTGGGAAGGAAGACGATAAAGCGGATTATGGGGAAGTTGATGCATTTTTAGATGAATTAGCCAACGCAGAAGATGATGATACTCCCCCTATGTTTAGAATTAAAATAAACGGTGAACAGAACACTTGGATCGGTAAAAAGATATTCTACGATGACATCGTTCAAAATGTTTTCGGACCTTCCTGGGAACAAAACAACGTTAAATACTCAGTATTCTGGAAGGATGCAAAGAAAGCACATAGTAGCGAGATCTTTAAGGGAGAATCAGTAAGCGTGAAAGATGGTCTTGAATTTTTCGTGTTGCTGAGATAGTAACTGGCGGCTAAGATGTTTAATATCTTGTGGAGGGAATATGGCAGACGTTAAAAGCATCGCTCTGGTGATCTTGAGAAAAAGAAGAATGGACGTTAATACTGATACCATTGATGAGATGATTACCGAACTTGAATCATGCATGAAAGGAAGGAAGGTGCAGATCCTTTTGATCCTGGAGAAAGAAATCAGGTTGACAGCTCAAGAGTTGGCCAATGCAATGAAGATTCTTGATACTAACCTGGCTGTTTTAACCAACCGTCTAAAAAGGAATCTATTGATCGATAAATATGATGAATCGGATTTCAAATCAGGGGATGACCCGATTAATTTGAAACCGATTTATCATTCAATTACCGATCTCGGAAGGCAGCTGATCACCGATTTAGGGAAATAGACGCCTTATTTTACGATAACCTTCTTTATCTCTTCTTTGGAGAATTTCCTTATTTCATCCGGGGTTGGTAGATGAATATAGAATGACTGTTTTGGGGCTATTTTTTCAACCTTCTCGGAAAGCATATCAATTTGGGATTGGAGATCCGCTTTGGATTTAATTTCTTCAAGCTCCGGTTTCGTCCCAAAATGAAATGCTTTTACCTCATTACCCAATACTTCCTGAGTGTTCATCACATTCTCAATTTGTTTCAGATAGTCCGCCATTGGTGTGAATTCACCGAATGTACCATTTCTAAACTCTGTCATTCCCATCTTTTCCTCCTTATTGGAATTTTGAACGGACGAGCGCTATTGTTTTTTCCAGTTCTCTTATGATTACTTCTTTTGAAGTTGTTGTGAATCCACCTTTTGTTATTCTAATACCAGATTTTTGATGTTTTATTTCTATTTCTGAAATATAAATATCATCCGAATGATCCCGGCAATTATGACATAACCAGTTATCGTTTTGATGGGTCGATTTTACTACCGTCCTACAGTTTTTACATTGTATTTCATAGCTCAATTCTTTGCTATTCATTTCCGTCTCCTTTTTAGTATCCAAATGGACCTCCTTTTTTACCTCTGCCCCGGCCATTTAAAAAATCTTTCATAAGGTCATTAAAGGAAGAGGCATTACCCCTTCCAAATGGATCATATCTATTCAGACCGCCAAGATTTGGCCATGAATCATCTTTGGGTTTTTCTTTTTCTGCGGGATAATCTTTCTTGATAACGTCAAATGCTTTCTTATGAACCAGCAATTCTAATTCGAGCTGCTGAAGAGATGTGCTTGATAGTTTTGTTTTAAGCTCTTTTATTTCATCATCGATCGCAAGTTCGAGGTGAACCATTCCCTTTCTTACCTTTTTCTGTTTTATCGAATACAATTCTTTGATTCTGGAATTGATATTCTTTATTCGATTCTGCTCTTTTTCTTTCTCGAATTCCAGCTTCTCGATAACATCTCCTAAAGCATCTTTGGCAATGCAAAACATTTCGTCTACATTACACCTTGTCTTCAGAATTCCTCTGAAAACCTCATTCACTTTGGCATGTGCTCGTTGATCAATATTGACATTCGAAGCGATCCCGGTTTCGTCATAAAATGCTCTTTTCTTAGCATCTCCAAGAATCGAATAGGCTTCATTGATAGCTGCCTGTCTTTGTTCGGAATCCTTTTCCAGGGATTTATCCGGATGGTTTTCTTTGGAAAGAATTCGATAAGCCTTTTTGATCTCTTCTTGGCTTGCCGTTTCTTCTACCCCTAAAGTTTGGTAATATGGTTTCATTGAAGCTCTCTCCTCTTACCCACTATTTCTTTTGCCATCTGTCTTGCCCCGCTTAAAACGATTATATGAAAAAGATACGCTCCTCCAAGCCAAAAATAGCTATTATAAATGAACGAAAAAACAACCCCGATATCAAATGAGATATCAAACCAATTTGGCACAGTAGGATTAATTAACTTATCCGCTATCGATTCAATAAAAGATTTTCTGAGAAAAAAAATTGATGTGGCCGCCGTAAACCATCCTATGAACAATGCTACATTCAGATATCCATCTATCTTTTCCCATAAGCCATAATAAATCGAAACGGCAAATATGCCATTAAGTAAAAAATATCTAAGCGTTTTCATTCGTCCCCTTTTTAACTGTTAAATTGGTACCACTTTATAACGTATGAAGGTTGCCGTTATCAGATAACCAAAGGCAATGGAATAGATTATCTCATTATCATCCGGCATTCTCATGATTTTGCCCTTTCTTGTTATAACGATGGTCAAGATAAAGAAAGTGAAAGTGACCCAATAGAAATATATTAAGAATAAAGTTCTCAATCGGATCCTCTTTAGCTAATAGCCCTTTGAAGATTGAATGGATGGGAATGTTGATCCCCAAAGTTGGTCCGATACTTCCGCAACCGGTTTCCAAAGTTTGGTATGATAGGCGAACGTCTCCGGTCCTAGAACATCGTTTTCATATTCGGCAACGAAACAATCCACCAGATAATTCCATCTCGCGAAGAAAAATCCTTTGCCATTATGCAGCCCGACGACAATTTCCATTAAAATGGATACTTCTTTATTGTCTGGATCCTGGAATTCTTTCCCGGGCTGTTCGTCTTTCAATAATTTCCATGGGCCTTGGATCTTTAGTTTTGATGCTGCGCATTGACATTGATTCCATCCGCCATAAAGGATTTCATCGGCTGCTCGTTTGCACATGAAATCAGCTGCATTTGCTTTTTTCATTCTTTCTTCTTCTCGTTTTGCGGCTTCTTCAACACCTTTGCAGGTACATTTCAGTTTTGGTTCTTTTGCCATTGTTTATCCTTGGATTGAGAGTTCGATTCGTGCTTGTTCATTAGCCTCAGCCAGTTCAGATTTCTTATTAGCAATATGAGCTTTGATCACCGATTCAGCCAAGGAAGGATTCACTTTGAATAATCTATGCCCATTATCGCCCATTGGAATTCCAAATTCAAAGTCCTTCCTTCTCCCGAATGCATCCGACAATGATGGAGCGTTTTTATCAATGCCGTTCTTCTTCTTTATCTCTTGAAGTTCATTCAAAAGATTTTCTGCTGTTTCGATTTCTCGATATGCATTCCAAATCTTTGCGGCCGTGTCTCTTGTAATCATTCCATCTCCTTTAATGTGTTTTTAAAATTTTCAATCTCTTCATCGAGCAAAAGAGCGATCGTGTAGTCGGGAAAATATGCACAATTCCCACTATTGGTATCAACAAAGTTATCCAAAGCTTCTTGCAGTTTATCAATTCCGTCAACCTTCCAATCATGCTCAGTACCCAATCTATCTATATCATTTTCATAGATTGCCCATGCATCCTTTGGTTTGATGTATGGCTCAAATTTGGTAGCCCACACATATTTTGGATATGAATCAAAATCATTTCCGAATTCTTCAAATTGTTCATCGAGATAATCCGATATCTCCGCTTGATAATTGTCTCCATCGAAGAATTGGTCTCCTTCCCAATCTGAGAATTTTATCTTCTTGGCTTTCTCAAATCTGGATTTATTATGCCCTAATTCTATCCAATTCCAGACCCGCCTTTGTTCATCCTCTGTAAAATAAGCATGGTGGCCAGTGACATAAAATCCAGATAGCCCACAGAATAAATTCCCGGTTTTCTTACATCTCAACAACTGTTTTGACTCGTTTCCGATATTCCTAACTATTACCGGACTCCCATCCTCAAAGAATAGAAAATCATATTGATCTGCCATCCTCTGTTTTAATGTTTCCTGAAGATCTTCCGGGATACCGGGTATTTTGAATTCTTTATCCATTTATCGTCTCCTTTATTTGTAGAATGTTTTAAAACCGGATCCTTTCCAAGTTTTTTGATTATGCCTCATAGGGCCGATGAGTTTTATTTCTGCTTTTTCGAGATCTTCCTTATCAATCTTCGTTACTTTACCTCCTGCTTTAAAATATTCTTCTTTTGCTTTTTGGATTTCTTCGTTAGTCAAGGTTAACCTCATCAAATATTGTCACTTGGTTTAGCGTATGCTCTACCCGGTTGATTGTCATATCCAAATATTTTGGATTGATATCAATACCAATATAATTTCTCCCCAATTCCCGGGCGACAAGTCCGGTTGTTCCGGATCCGTTAAATGGATCCAAAACAATATCCCTTTCCCGGGTACTCGCTTTGATGCAAATTTTTGGTAATTCCGGTGGAAAAGTTGCAAAATGCGCTTCTTTAAATGGTTTGGATGATATTCCCCATACATCCGGTATTGTCTTCAGATATTCATCAAGCAGATCCGGATATGCAGTCGATAACCATTGAATTAGGGAATTATGATCTTCGACTGTCCAAACCGATCGCTTGTTTCTGGTACCTGAATATTTGATATCTTCCCTGTCTTCTCTATGTTGTTTTGGTGATCCTGGTTTTCCTTCCTCGGCCGTCTTTCTACTAAAAGAATAAGCTGAATTATTATATCTTCCTTCTTTTTTATCGTGTCCCCCAGGTCCCGAATCCCACCCGGCCGGTATTTTTTTTATGCGGGGCCTATTTCTTTCATCGGCATCAGAGCCATATCCAAAACCGACGCCGGTGCCTCTATTTTGATTATCAATCATCCATTGGGCTTGCTCTTTGATCGCTTCACTATCGAAATAATATTTTGCTTTTTTTGTCAGAAGAAAAATATACTCGTGTGACTTCGTGCAACGATCCTTTACTGATTCAGGCATTGGCGATGGTTTTGACCAAATGATATCTTGCCTTAGATAATAACCTGATTCTTGGAGGGCGAACGCAATTCTCCACGGGATCCCGAGAAGTTCTTTTCTTTTCATTCCTAGTTTACCTGGTGTTCGATATGAATTTCCGGCGCATCCTTTGTTCGTTTTGTTTTTACCGGAAAGTTTATCACCACCATTATTACTGGAATACGTATCTCCGAGATTCATCCAAACCACTCCGTCATCTCTTAATACCCGGGAAACTTCATTGAAAATATCAACCATTTTCAGGACATAATCATGAAAATGCTTTTCTAGACCGATTTGACCTTTCACTCCATAATCTCTCAATCCCCAATAAGGTGGAGAAGTAACGACGCACTGGACAGATCCGGAATCAAGCGTCTTTAATCCTTCGAGTGCATCAGCCAAAATTAATCTGAATCCATTGTTTGAATAATAATCAGTCAAAATTGACCTCATCTTCAAGATTATAATCAAAATCACCATCAATATCTTCACGATACCCTTGTTCACAATATTTACAATCACAATCCTTCTCATGATAATCCTCAATATCATTACTACCACAATAGGGGCAAAGATCCGATCTGAAGCTCCAGATTGAGGAACAATCGCTGCAAACTTTTTTATGGGTATAGGGCATGGTTCGTCTCCTTTTTAAGGTCTTTGTGGTGGTTCCAGTTTTGAAAGACTGGCGAATTTTGTATATTTCCCGGAAAATGCAAGTTCAATCATTCCAAGAGGTCCATTACGATGTTTACCGATGATGATTTCAGCTGTACCTTTTTTGTCGGTATCCGGATTGTAAATCTCATCTCGATAGATAAATAGAATAAGGTCCGCATCTTGTTCGATCGACCCAGATTCTCTTAAATCAGAAAGCCTTGGGCGTTTGTCAGTCCTATTTTCAAGTTGCCGGTTCAGTTGAGAAAGAGCAATTACAGGAACTTTTAATTCCTTCGCCAACTGCTTTGCTCCTCTTGATATTTCACTTATTTCTTGTTCCCTATTTCCAGCCTTTGATCCACCTTTCATTAATTGTAAATAATCGATGACGATAATAGAAACGCCATGTTGGAATTCCCGATTCAATTTTTTTGATATAGCTCTTACTTCGGCAATGGATAAGGGGTCATCGTTTATATAGATAGGTGCTACTGACAATCTGTCCGTTGCCCCTGCAAGTCCATCCCAATCATCGTGATCAAAATTACCAGATCTGAATTTTTTTGAATCTACTCTTGATTCAGATGTTAACATGCGAACGGTAACTTGTTCTGTTGACATTTCCATACTGAAAATTAAAACGGCTCCTCTGAAATCAGATCGTGTTGCCACATAAGTGCCAATATTGAGTGACAAAGCTGTTTTCCCCATAGATGGCCTAGCAGCAATTATGATCAAATCTGAAGGTTGAAGTCCGGACGTAATTCTGTCCAGATCCATATATCCAGTAGGGATCCCGGTAATCTCACTTTTGTTTTTTGATATCTCTTCCAGCCTGTCGAATGTTCTAATGCAAGCATCCTTCATTACGACATAATCTTTTTTGACAGCCTTATTTCTTATCTGGAACAGTTTTTCATCGGCCTCATTTAGTAATTCTGCGATGCTCTGTTCTGGATCCCTTCCTTTTCTGCTAATGTCAGCTGCAGTTGTAATTAAATCCCTTAAAAGTCCGTCCTCCTGGATTATTCTTGCATAAAAAACAATATTGCCTGCAACCGGAGAACAATCGGTTAATTCTGCAAGATATGCATACCCACCAATCTCCTCTAACTTTCCATATTCATTCAATTTATCACCGAGCAATATCTCGTCTATCGGACTTGATATTGCTTCCAGTTCAAGCACTGCCCGATAAATATGCTTATGACCTTCAGTATGAAAGTCTGAAATATTGAGAATTCCGATTATATCATTTAGTAAACTATTTTCCGTTATTATGGCACCTAACACGGCTTGTTCTGCCTCGAAGTCGTGAGGTATTGTCATTACAGACTTATTTTCTTTAATCGTCATATTGTCAAAAGGATAACTGATTTTGAGCTTGTTTCAATCTTTTCCCTGAAAATTCAAAAAATTGATTTTCTTTTTCAATTCCTGTAAATTTTCTATTAAATCGAATGGCGGCTTCACCTGTTGTTCCGGAACCCATAAAAGGGTCAAGTATTGATTCTCCTTCTTTGGTATAGTTTGCTATTATCAATTCCATGAGAGGCAGAGGCTTTTGATTCGGATGAACTCGTTTTTCTTTAAACCTCATATTCCCCTGTAACATACCATTCCATCGATATTTAAATATTCTTACAGCAGTTTTAAAAGAGGTCCATGCTAGTTCACAATCTGCAAAATCAGAGTCTCCATTTTCTTTATCCCAGACAATCCAACAACTGGAAGCATATAAAAGATCAGCAAAATAATTGCCACCGAATATTATTTGATTTTTGGAAACCCTTAACATTTCATCAAAATAAATTGGTTCTGGTCTTTTATCGTCCCATGTCATATTTCCAAAATCCGTTGATGGTACACCTACTCCTGTCGTATTTCTTGTTTCTTTCCATTTGTTAGAATCGGCAGTGCTTCCTCTTGTTTTATTTTTACCCGCGGCTTCTCCTATCCCGTAAGGAGGGTCAGTCACGACATAATCAAATTGATTATCTTTGAATTGTTTTAGATAATCCAAGCAGTCACCTTGATATATTTCTATTGACATAACTAATCCTTCCTTGTCGGATCGTCAGACTGGAAATTTTTCTTCAGTCGCTCAATGATTGTTTTTAATTTTTCTGGCATTTCTGCCGTTTCTGTTCCTTCTTCTTCTCGGTTGGACTTTAGTTTTTCTGTTCTCTTTCTGCTTGCTTTGGCGTCTTTGCATGCCGTTTTTATTTCGTTGAACTTCAGTGGATACGTTGTATCCCTGTCTTCAAGTGATTTTAGACAAGATCTTAGATCTTCGTTGGAATATGCGCTTAAATCTTCCAGGAAATTAAACAGAATGTAGTCTGTCAGAGGAAAGGCATAATAAGCATTTAGCTTCACGATAAAATCGTGCATTTCTTGACATCTGTCTTTCCCGTATAGTTTGGCAGCTGTTTTTTTATCCGTGGTCGTCACTTGAATTCCTCTGGCATTTCATAAAGCGGATTGCTGTACATTGTCGAATTTTTGATATCGCTCTCTTCGAGTTGCAATAGTTTACTCTTATGATCAGGGTTTAGGAGATATTTTACATTCAAAAGCTCTTTTTCGAAATCTTTTTTGACTGCCCCTTGAATCATTTTCAATAAGTCATCTTTCGTCAGAAAATATCGATTATCTGGGAATAGCCAATGCTCAATCAGTAGATCTATTTCACGTCTTTCCGGGGGGAGTTTTGAGTTCGGATTTTTTGCTTTTCTCATGCACCCGATCACTTCAACTGCATCTTTTTCAAGATCCGGTTCTGGATATTCCAAGAGATATTGGTCGATTCTTATCATTCCATCTCTTAGTTTTTCTAATAAAAGTATTTTCCTATCCGGGACTTCGATACCCGAATCTTCATTGGGATCATTTTCAGATTCATCTGTTACTTTACTTTCCTTTACTTTACTTTCCTTTACTTTACTTTGTGTACCAGCGTTAACATTTTCTTCATTATTGTTAACATTTTCTTCTTCAATGTGCACATTTAACAATGAAATGGTTACTGTTGTATATTTCTTATTGTATTTTGGTAATACATCAATCAAAATGTATTCCTTTATAAAATTCACCTTTTTTCTTCTTTCTGTCCCTGAACAATAGTTGTTTTGCGATCTTATGGATGTTAAGATCGAAAATTTATCAAATAGTTCTTTATCGAACAGACCATACTTAATGCAATCATTTAAGATTGAGATGTATACATTTAAATCTAAATTGTTATCATGACAAAATAAAAGATTGAAGTCTTCGTCAATCCTCAAAAAATAACCATCTTCGCGGTAAAGCTCCTCTAAAAGCATATTAAATACCGCATACCCTACTACGCCATGCTTTGCCATCAATAGCTTTGTTTTTTTATCAGATCTCATATCGACATCATGGCTATAGTAATCAATTCCAGGCTTTGTTTCCCGAGACATAGCAATTCATCTTCTGAAAAGATTATCAATCAGCCAAATAGTTGTTAATGGCTTCTCTTAATTCGTGAGACATAACAGTTAATTCCTGACCTTTAGCCTGTTTGTAAAGGGTGTTATAGCTAAGCTTGCATCCAGACAGATAGTTCCTATGAAACCATGCAAAACTTCTATCTTTCTCTTTTATTTTGGACCAGAATTCTTCTCTCTTCTTTGCATCATTCATAATATATTTTATTATTATACTGTTAACAAAAAGTCAAATGTCTATAAAAAATAAATAGCACAATCACTGCCATCTATTATATCGTAGATGATTACAGACAGTTTTCCATTTTAAATATTAGCTAATTATTAGCTAATTATTAGCTAACTATTAACCAATAATTGCCTAATATTTAAACTCAGTTCAACGAGCCGATCAGGCAATATTACTCGATACATAGAAATATCCCTTTTTAAGTTTTCTGATTTTTCGATTAATTGTTCGATGGCGGGTTGATTGTATTCCCAATACTGATCCCAGAAATGAGATCTTTTCATAGCATGGTAATCGTTCAAAATGGACCGGATTACGACTTTTGGGTTCCCGATCTTGTTGTACCTCAATCTATTTTTCATCCAAATTAGGTGGTATTTTGAATCGAATTCAACGTTCTTTTTCAATTCTTCTTGAATCATTCGTTTGACTTCCGCTCTTTCGATCCCGGTACCATCTTCGATTGATTTGTAGGTATAGGGATAAATACCGCTTTCGGTTACCGCTTTGTTTGTGAGCAAATGAATAAAAATCAGCTTACCTTCCGGGGTGAATTCTTGAAAATCTGGGTCATCCCATATACAGACATGGATAGGTCTTTGTTTCGCCATCTAAATGACCTTTTCATTGAAATAATCGCGCAGTCTTTTCTCAATATAAATCTGCCCCTTCCCTGTTACCAAAACTTTGGTGGCTACTCTATCTTTTCCCTTGCTATCGGTATAAGAATATTCTTCGATTTCAAACCATTTATTATCGAGAGCATATTGATAAGGTTTTTGTGTATTGATCAGGAGATTTAATCCGTTTTTATCTTTAAGGATTTTGAATAACCTATTTCTCCCAATCTCAATTCCTTTTTTGCATAATACATTTGATAGCGTACCGACTTCTATCGTATCGTCCGATCGCTCAATATTCTCTGCGAATTCTACTTTTGGTTTCTGTTGTTCGATTATTTTTGCTTGATCAGCGGCAAGTTGAAGCGCCTCCGCGTAGGTTTGAGGAATTTTTGGCTGGTTTTTTGTCTTATAAAAAAAATATGAATCTGTTAACTTTTGTTTGAGATCGACTGCTTTCTCACTATTTCTGGATAATGTTACCAAGAATGTGGCTTGTTGTTCATTTAAAAAACAAACAGTCATGTTCTGGCAACTTTCTGTATTTAAAGAAGGTGCCGTTTTAAACGCTACCTTTCCATATCGTAAAAACCGTTCTTCATATTTCCTAATAACCTCAAGAGTATTCTTGTGTTCAACATTAAGTTCTTGAGAAATTAAACGAGAATCAACTCTAAATTCTCCGTCTATATTCACTAAATTTAATAGTTCACCCATATTAACTTTATTTTTCTAGGTTTGCGGAGATACCTTCCGGATTAATTTGTTTTGTTTTTGGAATGACAATAGATTCACTCTTTGCAATTGATTCTTCTAGTTCAAAACAAATAAGCATGTGCTCAGAGACACTTCTATCAAGACTTTGCGCTCGTTTTTGGATACGTTCTTTCCGTAGTGTTGATAATCTGATATGGATTTGATCGTCTTTTGGCATGGGTAGTGTATAATATGTGTACTTGTGTTCACATAAAAAAACAGCACTAAGGCTGTCGGTAGCCAACCAGTTGGAAAAGGAGAAAAGAACCAGTCGGCTACCAGGGAACGAATGTTACTAGACTATCAAATCGGAAATTTATGTCAACTGTTTTAACAGTTATATACAATATGTTTTTTAATCCTTTACAATCCTTCAGTAAAGAAATCGTTGGCGGCATATTCTGGAGACTGGATAAATTGCTTGAACATATCTTCAGTCAAAACAACTTTTGTGATTTTACCGCCTGATTTCAGAAAATCTTCAACCGCTTCCGCGATGAAAGAATGATCCGGTTTAAATTTCGATCTGTCTTTCTTTCTTCTTTTTGCGAACATATTCTTATTCATTTTCGTCTCCTTTTGATTATTAAAAAGTGGCGACAACTGGTGCCGCCACTTACCTCAAATCTATTCTGTTTATCCAAATGACCATAAAAGGCTGCAGGCCCATATATTGGCCACAACAATACGGTTCCCGCTGATCGGCATTTTTATGGTTTCGATATATTTTGTCCCGTCTCTTGCGGGAGGTAAACCTATCCAATCAAGCAGCCTTGTTGATGGATAGGGGAAATAGGATAAATCCATTTTTTAAATATGACAGTCAAAAATAGTCAATAACGTTTCTTCTGGAAGCGGTTTTATTACATTATCATAAAATCCAAGCTCCCATAATACGGCTTCTTCATCCGACTCTCCAGATAACCCAAACCAACCCATCTCGCCCTTTTCGAACCATTTACCATTTTTCACATATGCCCACACGGTAAAATTCGATTCGCATTCTGCAAATATTTTCGCGGTTTTATATCGATCCAAATAGAATTCTTTTTTATACCAGTCCCATTTTAGTTCTTCTACTTCCTCCTTATTAACGGGATGATCCCCATTAACTTTCATTTCCCAAAATCGTATCTCTTTGGAATATTTTTCTTTGGTTTGATGGCATTTAGACCAGTCAATTGAGAACTTAGTTGCTTGGTCAACTCGTGGCTGTGAGCATATATTTATAATTTCTTTCACTCCCCACCCCCACGAAAAATTTGGTGGTGATAATTTCGCAACATATTTGTATTTATCTTTCAATACTAGCCGCCCTGGATAACGACCCCCCAATTCATACCAATCCCATTTGGCGTTGGGATTAGCATGATATCCATATCGGCCGTTCTCGTTTCTTGTTTCACCATGATATGATTCAACAAATTCATCGAGCGACGCAAATCTGTTTTTATGATAAACATCGATTTTTGGGAGAAGTTCTTTCGGAATCTCGGTTTGATTTCTAAAAATACCTTCTTCTCCAGTTTTGGATTTAAACATTTCATCCCATGGATAAACCAATGACCCATCAGGGAGCCTAATCATTTTACTAGACTCCCATTCATATTGACGCTCATATTCGTCGGTAATATCTATGAATTCTAGATATTTTTCTTGGCAATCTTCTTCAAAAGGTTCTAATTGTTTCCGTGGATTTTCACCAATTACCAACACGCAGAAATGCGACATTTCGTCTCCTTTTTAAAATTCGTAATTAAGTATCTTGGAGGCAACTCCCGCCTCGTCAACAAAAATTCTCTTAGGATTTATCATCTTTGATCGGAATCCACCACCGAAGAAATTAAGGATATCGAAAGGAAGATCTTCCCCCAAGTGCATTTTTAGCCAGCCTATTCCTTCAGTATCAAACAGGATTTCCTTTGTAAACTTTTTTGTTCCGCAATAGTAATGAGCTACAATCGCTGATTTATTTTTTGATGGCGCGCAATGCAATCTTGTTACGTTAAACCACTGCGGTTCTGAAATAACGGATGCTTTCGCGGCATACGGATTGGTGTTTTCTTCCGCCTCTGAAATATAACTTGGGAATGGCCAGCCGCAATATGGACAGATTTTCATTCTGGCATGGCAGGGCATTCCGCATCGTTCGCATTGTTTATGTGGTTTTTTGGATGCTTCTTTTTCGCCTTCTCCATCATCGTCCGGCTCAACTTGATCAACCGGGCCGTGCAACCCGATATTCCCAGCGAAGTCTAACACCAGGAACGTTGTTTTACCGATGGCAGGACAAAGGCGGAAACCACGTCCATACATCTGAACATAGCGTCCTTTTGAAAGTGTCGGCTTTATGTCAACGAGAGCCTTAATATTGGGACAATCGAAACCTTCCACAAACATATTCACGCTGATCAAAAACCGGATCTCCTGCTTCTCGAAAGCAGCAATCAACGTATCGTCATCCTCTTCTGATTTTGAGTGAATGACGGCAACCGATTCTCCCCTGGATCTCAATTCTGAAGCGATATTCTCAGCGTGATTAATACTGACAGCAAACACAGCGATTGATTTCAATCCCTGGCATTTGTCCAGTGTCTCCGTCATTTGGGTCTTGATCAGACTGCTGACATTGACCTTTTTATCCAGATCAGCATCGACATATTCTTTGTTCTTGATCCGAACACCGGTTTTATCGATCCTGTTTTCTTTATCGATTCCTGGAGTGATTGGTCTGGCCAGATAACCCTGGGCCATCAATTCTTTGGTATTGGCCTTATAAACTAGGTCATCGAAGAGAAGATCACTTGACGGTCCGTAAATCAAACCAGAATTCATCCGGAAGGGAGTAGCTGTTAGACCACATACCCGCATGTTCGGATTGAGATCCAGCATATCTTTTATAAATCGTTTATACTGCACAGAGGTCTTGAGGTTCACCCGCTGTGCTTCATCGATGATAAGGAAATTTACTGGGCCAATCTCTTTGGCGCTTTTGAAAATGCTCTGAATCCCGGCGAAAATAACTTGCTGTTTGGTATCCCGTCTCCCTAATCCTTCCGAGTTTATCCCGAATAGTGCTTTCCCTTCAGGCCACAACCTGCATGTCGAATCGTAATCTTGCTGGACAAGTTTTTTAGAATGGGTTACCAGCATTACCCTGGCTTTTAATTCCCCGGCATATCGTTTAATCTGATCCGCCATGACATACGATTTCCCGGAAGCAGTAGGCATGACGATAACACCGTTCCCCTTTTTGTTTTTCTTGAGATATTTATCATATGCCTTAACTGCTTCATTTTGAAAATATCTCAAGGTGATTAATGATTCAGCTCCCATAGCTCCTTTCTACCAGGTTATTTCTGATTTTTTGATAACTGGTTCTTTGACAGTTTCTACTGGTTTTTCTTCCGTTAGTCTTTTCGGAATGACACTTTTTACATTCCCAGCTTCAATCAACACGGCTCCAGGTTCTTCTGTCGTGATCGTTTCAAGTATTACAGTATAGCCATGTTCTTCTGCAACTTCAAAAATAACATGCTGACTTTTCATGCTCAACGCATGTCCCTGACGGACAACGATAACATTTAATGGACCGGTATTACCAGCTATTAGGATATTCGTACAGATCCGCATTTGCTCACCCTCTGATCTGTCCAATATCGTCTGCTTTCCTCTCCCATCCCCGGAATCATACCAGACCGTATTTTCATCAATCGTCAGTCCTTCCATTGGGAATTTTACACCAGACCCGGCTTTAGATTTTGCCTTCTGATTGGTATCTCGTTTTGCATCAATGTTTTTTATGGACTGCCTAACTAGCGCAATCCCTTTTTCTGATGCTATGTATTTCTCGCGGTTTTTTACCTGCTCATTGTCGCGTTCAATGTTTGTCATCCGCTCTTGAACTGAGGCGAGTTGTCTTTTCAGATACTCAGAAAGATTTTCATCTGGTTCTTGAATCGGTAATTGATACTTGAAGAAGACTTCACTTGCTTTCCCCATATTTGTTTTATGAGAATGTTCGGCAAATGTTTTCTCGGATGTTTTCTTTGTAATCAACTCATTTTTTATTATCAGCTCATTTTGAGCATTCGCGAGACGTTCGGTATCTCGTTCTATTTCTCTTTCCTTTGCCTGAATAGACTCTTTCTTTTCCTGTTCTCTCTTCTCATGAACTCGGAATAGAGAAAGCTCTTCGGTGAGCTTCCGGATCTTGTCTTCAATATCAGTAGTTCCTGTCCAGATAACCGGTTTGTTTATTTCTCTGAAAGTTTCGAGATTGGATTTTTCTTCATCTAAAAGTTCTTGACGGTTTGAAATGGACTCTGCAAGGGCATCACGATCTTGAATCGACTCGTTGATTGCGGATTCAATTTGTATAAGTTCCTTCTTTGATTGAATCAACTCTGATTGTACTGCCGTTAAGTCCTGCAATTGTTTTGAGATTGCCGCAGGATCGACAAATTCTTTTGCCCAATCATCTTGCGGAACATCAAGAGACGCGAACTCCCCTAATTGGCGTTTCAGTTCGATGTTCTCGGCTTGTTTTTGCGCGAAGAGTTCTTGTTCAAGCAGGATGTACGGTTTGAAATCTACGCCGACCATTGCCGCTACTTTTTCTGCCAGATTTCTGTCTCCATGCGGGTCTTCGAGTGTTTTCGCGAGATCAACCGGGTCAATGAAAAGACCCAATAGATTTTTGATCTTTTCTCTTGAAGGAGTTTTATCGACTTCCCCGGTAATGGCATCCGTGAGGGTCATATTGACGGTTCCTTTTTCGGTCTCACTGAAGTTTACATAGAATTTATCAATTGTTTTTCCGTTTAGTTCAATCACTCCTTTATCACATTCGATACCGAGTTGAACTTTTGCTTTTTTAATGGCTTCTGTCGAATAAGGGCCGACCAGATTATTGTATTTGATCGGTATCTTTTTCTTATCCAAGGCGGCATAGATGGCAAGAATAACGGCGGTTTTACCGGCTCCATTTTCACCATAGACGGTGAGCGGTTTTCCTTTCTCGAATTTGTACGCGAATACTTCTATCCCTTTAAGATTGTGGATTACCATCTCAAAGATTGTTGCATTTAATTTATTCTGTGTTTGCATCTTTCTCCTTTTGCTTATGTTTTAATTGGTCCCCACGAGATCATTTTCATGATTCTTTCCTTTCGGTTTTGTATCTCTAACTATAGAGTCATGGATATTTTGATGGGTAGTGGACAGGATTTTTTACCAATCACCGCCATCATTTGAAATATCAATGGTAGTAATGACATAATTTGGATCAACCCCACCACTATTCGTATTCATTTGTTCTTGATTATGTCCATGTTTCATGACACATAGAGTACCGCTTGCAGAATAAAGCCATAAGCTTTTGGGCCATATCTTAGCCACCCTTTTTAACGCTTTGATGGCTTTTTCTTCTTCCCTGGATAATTCAATCATAACTTTTCTATTAAATGATGAGAGCGGGCAGGATTCTTACCTGCAACAGCTATACGCTGATTTATGACACTGTAACGATTGAGTACGTACTTGGTGTATGTCTTTTCCACCACCGCTCCCATGTTACTTTTTCTTTTCTGAATCAAGAAACCCTTTGTACTGCTCAATCAGCTCATAAGTCAATTGAGCTTCTTTTTCGTTCCTTGTCCGGAGAGCATTCTGTTTTTCATCCGGTTTTGGGATCTTTTTCTCCGAGATAAGTGTTTTGATTGCTTCCTGATATTCCGGATCGTCAATAACTGTCCCAAGCTTTTCAACAAAAGATATCTTTGGTTTAGAGGTGTCCGCCATGATGTTTTTACCACCGGTGACCACTTCTCCTTCAACTGGTTTTTCATCCGGTACAGGGATATCTCCTTCAATGACTAGCTTACCTGATATTCTGGTTAATACCCGGGAAAAGAGTTTGCTTTCTGCCAGACCAACCAGCTTGTCGATGCCAGAATATTGGTCAAACTCGACATGAATGACGCAAACATCATCACCATATCCAATCGATTGTTCAACCCCGTTATTAAACCACTTTGCCTGACATCTCATCATCGCCACGGTGCCGTCTTTTTTTGGTCCCCCGACTGTATGAGTAAACTTCTTTACGAGATCATTAATCTTCCGGTGTTTACCATTCTTGACCGGCATCCCTTTTCCATTAATAATGTTGATCTCATTACCGGTGAATCGGTATCCTTCCAGCATAGGAGGGATCAAAGCCTCCACAATGTCTTCATAGGTATAAGGATGCTTTTGCCATTGCGGGGATGATTGTTTGGCATTGTATTTTGCCAATGATTCAGGCGATCGGTCCGTCAAAAAACCCAACGTCGAATCCTGCATTGTCTCAACGAGTTTTTTGACGTCTGGATTTTGAAAGAATTGTCTCAGCGAATTAAGCCCATTGGCGATTATCAAGGAGTCCTGAAGCGTTTGAACTGCTTTTGCGGTTGCTGGTACACAAGAATCTATTGTCGCCTGCATGGCATTTAATGTTTCTTCCGGAATGGTTATCGGCCCGGGTATTTCTCTTTGTTGCGTTTTTTGAATTGATTTGTTTACCATATTCATTTGATTATCCTCAATAGGTTTCCGGTTTCCGCATTGCAATGGTGTCAATGCCTGTTTCGGGGATCTCATAACCAGTCCAGATTGAATTATCTCTCATCCATCTCGCTTTGTTCTCTAAAGCTTTGCGGTAATCATACCAACCAGCTTCCATATCCCAATCAGGGAGTTGAATCACCCTAACCTTTTCTTTCGCAGGTTTTATCGTTTCCGCGAATATCAGCCTAAAATAAACAGGCTTAAGAGTGAACCTAGACACAACAGACTGATACATAGCGGCCTGGATGTCATAGCGCCACTTCCAGCAAGCTTTTTTAATGTTGCTATCGGTTGCCACATCTCCGATTGATTTCCAATCGTTTATCCAGATTTCATCCTCGAATTCAATTAATTCATCCGGACGGACTCTTACTTTGACGGGGACGGTAACTCCATCAATATCGACATCAACGGTCGAAAAGAATGAAAGTTCTGCATGTCCCTTATAGCCAAGCAATCGACTTGTCACCGGATTTCCACGTATGGCTTCAACCATTGCTTGTGAATTGTTATAATTCTCAGTCGTCACTTTTTGCTTTCCATCCAGAAATATTTCTTCAAGTTGGTTGGCAAGCTCATGAAGCTCATCACGCGAGGTTGCTTTTGCCGTCATTAATGCCATATCCTTTTCGTATTCTTTTCCATATACAATAGGATAATACTTAAGAATAAAACTGGCTGCATCTGACTTATCTCGTTTTCCCCAATTATCAACTACGCGGGAAAACTCTGAGAGATCTTTTCCTGTTCGCAAGGCTTCCATAGAATCATGAAAAAGCGTACCGAATGCCATAGCATCCGTTGACTTCTTTTCCATATCAAGCCAATGTTTGATCGTAATGAGAAGCAGTTTGACTGTTGTGCTGCTCTCAGATTCTGAAAATGAATGATATTGCTCATTCGGCAATCCGGAATAGATCTTCCCATATTCCGGTTTGAATGTAGCAAGATCGGAAGGTTGTAAATGAATTACCTGATCACTGATTGATTTCAAATCCAAATTTAACTCCTATATTAAAGTTTTGTTTATAATCTATTACTTTATTAAGAACGTCAACAAAAAAGTTAAGCCATAAGATATTTATTCTCTATGATTAATCGCGACCATGCCACTTCATAGCGCAGATGAACTATTTCTTCATCATCTTTTTTAGGTTGTACCGATAATTCAGTCCCGCATTTGTGGTGTGCCCAAACTGTTAATCGATCATCAATCTTTATTGCCGTCCCGGAACCATATTTCATCTTATAATATGGAACTTCACAATGATGAAAATAACAAGTTCCATCATCAGGAAGGGCACATATCCAACATTTTTTTTCATCGGGTATTTGAAGGTCGTGTAAGCGAGGTCTTGAATTATGTATTTTGGACGTTTTTGGTTTATCGCCAGGCTTTCCTGTTTTTCTTGGGGATAAGATATCAATAGATCTGGGCCATGTAGGTTTACGGAGATAATTTGCATCGGGACCCGGATCATTCCCCACAATCGACAACATTTCATCTGGATCTATTTTCAATGACCGTGACAGGATAACTATTTCGTAATTTGTAGGAAACATATCGTTGCAAAGTGAATCTATTCTATTTTTTGGTAGTTTAGATTCTTTGGAAATGTCTCTTCTAGTTTTACCAGAATCACGGATCTTCTCTTGGAACCATTCATGAAACTGCATTTAATTTCTCCTTTTCGGATTCCATGAAAAAAACGAGAGCACTTTCAAAATCAAGTTTAATATCTTCCCCTGGTTCTTCGATTTCATATTCTTTATTCGGTGACCATAGGAACCATTCATAATCCAGCACCTTCTTAAACAAGATTTCGCCTGAGTCATCAGATGCAACCATACAATCTTCTTTTTCATAGACAGAGAGATTATGTTTCTTGACCAACGTTTTAAATTTCCGATCGAGAAAAGATCTTTGTTTGTGACGTTTTGCTGTCCAAATTTCATGACTTTCGGGACCAAACAATGTTATCAATTTCATTAAACAAACTGTAATATACGTTCTACCTGGATATTGAATTCAGCCTCAGACATTCCAGGCAACAAAATATCAAGATGAGCAAGCATATGATCTACCGTTCTTGAGAATAGTTTTGTGAATTTAGGTTCTGACATTGATCTGAATGATATCGATTCCGGAAATTCTCTGATCTTCCCCTCATAATCCCTTCCAATTTCAACACTCCCGATATCCATTTGGATCAGTTTGATTAAATAATGAGCTGATTTCCAATTGCGATTTCGATACACAACTAAATTGATAAGAGCGAAATATTTTTTTAAGAACCCATAATTACGCTCTTTCCAGGGAATGACTTCGAACTTCTGCCCAATCTTAAATGAATCAAAAATTCTCTTTGCGTCATCATCTATTGGTTGAGCGTATCCTGGTGTTTTCTCAAGAAATATTACATCTGACAAGCTGTTTCCTTCTTTTTAAACCGTTTTGAGATTTCCCAAATTGCCATTATAGCAATCAATCCAATGACCGTCAGAGCGTTTTTCATACACTTATACCAATCTTTTCCAAATACCTTTTATTTTAGCTTTTAGAATTCCCCTGGTAAGCTTTTCTTTGGAAAGTGTCGGCTTACCATCTTTCCCAGATTGTACTTTTACTTGTAATGCCTCTTTGAGAAAAGGGGATGATGGTTTTAACTTTTTATCATCCATTATTCTTTTCCCCATACTTCTTTCATAGACTTTCCAATTATTTCGCAGATCCGTTGTTGAATCCTGCGTGACGTTTGACGTCTATGAATTACTTGGTTTACAGCCGATTGTCGAACTGGCGGATCAAGATTATCCGCGATATCCGTCTGGGTTACTTTTGCGAGTTCGAGAAGTTCCTTAATTTTATCCGCTGACATTCCCGGAATTAAAGTTGATTTATAAGTTTCTGTTTCTGTATGCATGGCTCCTCTTATTATTTTAATAGTGTTTTCTATACTTATAATCTATTACTTTATAGACTGTCAACAATAAAAATTGAATGATCACTTCATTTTGTAAAATTCAAGATCTGTCATATTAGGGAAATTCTGATCAATGTATGCTTGATAGCTTGCTTCTCCGATGTATCCATATCCGCGATCGATCTTTTTAAGATCTCTTATTTTGTAAATTTTTTCTTCGACTTGGTCGATAATACCGACCTGGACAATATCATCCTTCGTTAATTGATAAATATAATAAATACTTCTTCCATTTTGATCGATGGAAACCCAAAGCCGCTTATGAATTATTTTAGGGGATTCGGGGACATTCTGCTCTTTTGTCTCTTCGATGGCTGGCTTATCTTTTGTGAATGGAATCCAACCAGCCATACAAAATCCGGGGATAATTAATAAAATAACTAGTATGATTGATTTCCTCATTATCAATCACCCCAATTCAAAGGAACCGAGAATGAAATTGAAACAACAGAAAAAGATCCGTCTCCCTGTATTTTTGAGATGTCTTTACTGTCTTGCCCTTTCAATTTAGCGTCAATAAACCGATATCCCAAGACGATCTTATTTTTACCGATGGGGACATCGACCGATATTCCCCTCTCAACCGCAACATCCAAATCCGGTTCTTCACCATTTTCGTTTTTGAGGAATATCTTCCCTCCCCCTGCAAAAACAGCAACCGTTGGCATCACATAAACACCAATCCCTCCAAAAATCATCTGCGAAGACCATTTCGGGTCATAAGCTGATCCATAAACTTTTGCCTTATCAGCGGCTCGGACCCCATACCAAATATATGCATATAATGTGGATGACAGATTATGTTTTAATTCCAAATCATAATTATCCGTCCTTACCGCATAGCTTCCTCCAGATGGAGAATCGAGTATTCCCATCCTGAAATCAATCTCGAAATCGGGACGCTGGATTAATTCCCTTGGAGTATCTGCATATACCGGGCATACGTCTTTCTTTGGATTGATAATCTTTGTAACTTTTGTTTCGACTGTATTATATGCGTTCCCAACAGCACTCATTTGAGCAAATGCTGGAAATGATAAGAACAATGCTATTAACAAAATAATGAATTGCTTCATTGGTCTCCTTTTTTGAGTTTAAAAAGTTACGAGATTATCACATGTTGATTCTAATTGTTATTTCTTAATGGAGAGGGGTTAGTGAATTGCAAGCCGATTCTACCTCTGTCGTGTCTGGTGTGGCATCAGCATTGTCAATCTGAACTATCACAGGGGTGCTGTCGGAATAACGGGTTCCGCAAAAAATTACCACATCGCTTGTTGAATCGGTATAGGCTGCAAGATGTGTAATATTATTACCAGAATTTATTTGTGTCGCTGTAGGGCCAATTATATCAATTCTCCATAAACCTTTTGGATATAAAGATGCTGTACTAGATGACGCATATAATTTTGAATCTGAATTTGACAGTCTAAAATTAGTTGCGCTCATCGGAACCGGGAAAACAAATTTTTCAGCATCTGTTGATTCGTCCCCCGTTGAATAAATATTTTTTTCATTGCAGACAAAATACCCATTCGATGACAATTCCATACTGCGACAGCTTGACGCATTGCTTAGTTCTCCAAGATATATATCATATGCGCTACCAGAATGGGTACAATACCACGCTATATATGCATTTAATTTAGCAGGAATCCCGTGGATATTCCCGTCTTTCATATACCATTTTTGAAAATCGCCCCAAGACGATTGGGGAGTTCCGACCATAAATCCGCTCTCCCATTCAAAAACAAATTTTCTTACACTAGCATCAGCATTGATATACGTATCTGTACAATAAGGATTATAATCAGAAGAATTAAAATCATAATTATCATTAAGTGAATGCAACGTTCCGTTTGTTTCTCGATAATTAACAGAATTTCCATAAATGATGACCATTTCACCGTTTTGGTTAATGGCAAATTGATCGGCATTGGTGAAAAAGTTATCTGAATATGTATCATTTGGGTTGATAACCAGCGCCCGCATTTCATTCGATTGATTTCGGTAATAAATCGTTGAACCGATCTGTCGAAAATAGGGAGAATCAATCATTGAAGATGATGGATAAGCCCTCAATGGCAATTCAACCGCTGAGTCATCAGGACGTACAAATGCTGTTGTTGTATCTCCACTTGCATCGATAAATTCAACAGCTGCAACAAAATCGGATGAATATTGAATCCTGTAACCTGCTACTGCTGTTTTTCCTTCTCCACCTGTAATAGGAACTTCGGAAAGCTCCCAGCCAGTCAACGTAAATAAACCCTGCGAATATGCTGGAATTGAAAGCAGCAATGCTACTAAAAAAATAAATAACTTTTTCATAGTCCCCTCTATTTGAAAACCAGATTATTTTTCCCCGATAATTCAATTCTTGTGATCGGGTTTTTAACAGTTGTGTATTGAGCTTCTGTTGTCCCGTTCTCGTTATTCCCGCTATCAGAATTTGAATCAGCGCAAGAATACAGAAACAAAAAGGCCATTATTGCCAAGGCAATCAATAGTTTTTTCATGCTTCCTCCTATGTTTTAATTTATTTGTATTATGGGGTAGCATTTGATATTTTGTCAATTATTTCCTGCAATTTTGCTAATCTGCCATTATTGAAAGCAATGAATTCGTCCGGTGTTATCTCTTCTAAATCACGCCTTGAAAGCTGGAAGGCCAGTTCTGATTTTGGGTATCCATTATCAGTCATGTAATTGTCTTTCAATTGCTTTGCAAGGTTTTTGTTTGTTTTTGCTGCAAACAGCTTTTGATTATACTCGGCTTCTTTTGCTTTCTTTCGTTCTTCGGCTTCTTCGGAGTCGATTTGTTCTTTAGTTCGTTCGTCAAATTCAAATCCTTCTCTGATTGCCTGCTCTAACCAAGGATATTTGATTGTCATTTTTGATGATTTTAGAGCGGCTCCATTGACTCTATTTGCATGCTGATTGATCAGATCTTTGTATTGATCTATTACCGACTGAATTTGTTCTGCTGTATCGAATCCTTGGTATTGTCCTGAGTATATTTTCATTGTTTCCATGCTCCAAAACGGTTAACACTTATTGGCTGTGTTTGTGATCCTGCTCTTGGGGTTCCATTTGTGCCATCATCAAATGGATATAATCCACTTGAAGATCCTTGTGACCCCGTACTGAGTTTTGAGATTGCATAACCACTCTGAGTATTACCTGAATTTACGTTTCCAGGATCAGCCCCCACCCCATAATATACCGTTGACGCCACATTAGCTCCAATCTGAAATTGCTGAAATGCATCAACAGCATAACTAATACCAGTATTCCCACCCCAATCAATCGTAAGATCACCGCTTGAAGTTACAGAAACAGGATCACGGCTTTCTGAATCAATCAGGAAAATACTATTGTCGTCTGTATCATTGTGAACTATTTTTGAGATGACGGTTGTTTTCGGGGTTCCACTTCCATATTGTGGTATATTTTCGCCAGCATCGTATACTCTGCACCCAACTTTAACTTTTAAAATATCTGCATCTGATATTCCTGAAATTTCAGCACTTGCAGATGACGTATAAGTTGATATAGTTGTTGCAGATCCTAGTGTTAATGGATGTGTCCTTGTATGAGGATTAGGGTCTACGGTTCCGTCTCCAAGAGAAACGGGTCTGATAAAACGACCACCGTCCGCCGCTGTTGTAAGATATTTCCAGTTTGATGGTGAATCTAATGGGTTCCAGCAAGGGCCTATCTGTAAAGTTTGGCTACCTCCAAGATATTTCCACATGTCACAAAAACAGTTCTCGCCATCGTTAGAACCTAAATCCGGAATCCCATTATTCCAGTTTCCATTCTCATAAAGAATGTAAGGATCTCTTAGTTCAACCGGAGTAAAAAAGAAAGTTGGGACATCCCCGGAAAAGATAAGCTTTCTATTTAGCCAGATTCTATTTTTGAAACCTCTGTTTTTGATGTAACGCCATTGCTCAAGTGTTGCGTCATCAAGGGTTGATGGGAGAGGCATTGATGAAAAATCTTGATCCGTTATTAGATCAATTTCACCATTATTCCCATGAATGATTATTGGATATGGGACTCCGCCACCCTGATCGCCAAGTGGTATTACAAAATGGCGATCCACATCGATTTTTGGTCTAAGGTAAGTATCTGGAAATTCCAGATTTGCGGTTAGTTCTTCGATTGATTTTATCTTGGTCCAATCCCCCGTTATTGGCGTTCTGATAACGTCCCCTTTAGTTTTAAAAAGCTTTGTCGCCGGATCATAACTGACATATTTTTCAGATTCGCTATAATTAGCAAGCTCTGATGTCGTCATGACCACCATATCTGGCTGATCCAAATATTGGATGTCTTGCCCCTTTAAATGCAAGTTTCCATTATCAAAATAGGATCCGGAAAAGCTCGCTCCCTCTTCAATTATAAAACCAGTTCCCTTAATCACAAGCGCATGGCAGACACCATTCAGAATTAGGCTACCAGTACCGGTCAGATATAAATCGCCGGAAGATTCTCCTGATAATGTCAGATCATATGCTCCAATGTCTATTTCCGTATCTGGATTATCCATATAGAATTTGACATCGGTTGTGATTTCTCTGCTTGCCGTTAATCCAACTCCATCAATGAATAATAATTTGTCACCATCGGCAAGAGCAGCAATAAATGTTGTTTCAAGATTTGTTACCCTTTGATTCGTTAATGAGGGTCCGACAACAATATCGGGATGGATATGTTCTGTTTTTCCGAAAAGAGACGATTCCGTTTCTGAAATAGTATTGTAGAAACTGATTATATAGAGCACACCATTTCCCAGTAGACTATAGCCAATAATGATAGCATCTTCAGGAGTTACTGCCCCCTGTACCGTTGAATTTGATAGGTATCCATGTACTATTGCGCCACCGCTGGTTATATATGACACATACCATCCATCATCCGATAAGGCATATGGGCCTGCTGCCGAAATAGTAACTTTTGTTCCATTGACATATACAACACCCGAAGATGTATTAATGGCATTATTCCCCCCATCTTGGGAAATGACACATCCGGATATAACACCATTATTTTCGGCATGATTCTTTTCCAGAAAATCATCAATATATTCTTCGAACCATTGATGATTAAAATAATTTGGCAATAAGGGGAGATGCCTAGCACGACCCCTAAAAGTGGTTCTAGTTGTTCCTGTCGGATTATAATAAGAATAGTCTACCATTGTTTATCCACCATAAAATGCGCCATAAGAAGCACCATATCCAGCACCCTCTGTTCCATATCCTGGAATAAATGGAGGGGGGATGACATAATCAGTATTCGTTTCAGAAGAATTTCCAAAGTTTAAGCAATATTCATCATGATTTGGAGCCGGACAAAAAATAAATAATCGTTTCCCGGCCAACGCGATATTGAAGAATATTTGATTGATGAACGATATTTTTTCGTAGTCTTTTGCTTCCAGATATAGATTAATGGAATCAGATTCTGATTTGGTATTCCATTTGAAGGTGTCTTTCCTGGAATCTTCGAGAGTGAAATTGGTTAATCCATATTTGGCGAGTGTTTTTCGTAATGCGATTAAAGATGAACTTTGCCCAAACAATCCAGTAATGGCCCTCGCCATATACTCCGAATCCGTTTCGGGAATGCCATTAATAATCAATCGTTGGCTTTGAAATATAGCCTCCCAGAAATATAATAGACCGTCAACTGTTGCCAACCATGGATTTGTCTCAGTTAAAAATTGGTTTCTCCTCCTATCCAATTTCTGTAGAATGGCAGCAATTGCATCCAGCATGATAATATTTGGATTGGTATAGATTAAAACATTATCTTCATCATCGATTTGTTCTATCATGTCGATGGTACAAGCATCATAGTTACCTGTCCCGACAATTCCCAACTCGGATTTTAATTCTGCAAAAGTCCATTCATCTTTCTGATATTCGATATCATCAATGACAATAGATTCCAATTTATCAAGATAACTGTACCCGGCCAATGAAAAATAGGATAATAGATCAAGCTCTTTTGTGATCATCCACGGCGGCATTTGATCGATTAATATTTTTCGATATTCTTTGATTGATAAATTGATTCCGTCTGCCATTTTATGGTATCGCCAATTTTGTGACTACGATATTTGTTATATTCCAAATACTCGTTGATGCAATCGTTTGCACCGTTGAGGGTGACAATGTTTCTTCATCATAATAATCCACATTATCTGGTTGATTATCGCCAGAAATCGCAGCTTGCCATTCAGTAGGTATGATTGATTCCCCTTGAACCAAATTATAAACATAAGTCGTTATTTTCGATTGAATCTCTAATTCGACGGCTGCTTCCTCTTCAACTGACAATATTTTGGTTGGAACATAATCAACCGAAAACGCTATATCTTCTGTTGTTACCGCTTGAATTACTACATTTTGACCGGCCCCCTGCTTTCCATCCAGCTCATCGTTTCCGGTTAATTCTAATTGTATGGCATCAATAAGTTCTATAGATGGAACTCCCAGACTCGACTGGATAGACATAATGATTTCGCCATAGCGATCCGGGTCTAATAATTCGGGGTCAGTATGTTTCCATGGGAATGACATCAGGACATCTTTGACACTTTCAATGATTGCCCCATTAATATCAGTAAGAGTCACATTCTCTGCTGCTGTTTTTAATGCAGGCGCTGTCCCATGTGCTTTAGCTTTTAATGCCCCTTCAATTCTTAATGTTCTGGCATAATCAGTCTCTTCATCCGTACCATTATTGATTATTAATGGATTACTCCCGGATTGATAACTGGCCGTTAGAAATAAAGTATCGACAGAAAAAGATATATCCGCTCCAGAGTTATCCGCCAAGATTTGCACATTTTTTGTCTCGATATTTGTAAAGGTTACTTCTGCAACAACTTCTGCTACTTTATTACCCGTCTCACTGGAATATACAGGTTCTCCGATGGGGATTACAATTGATTGTGTTGAGGTAATATTCAAATTACCAGAAGCTCTACTGGCTGGAATTGGTTCCACGCCAGCCAGTAAAAACATCGTCTCTCGTGCTTGTTTTTTTACTTCTGCTTCAAGAGTATCTTGAGAAATTGCGGCAACATCGCATAATCCCTCTCCTAGACTTCTTAATGGTGCTGCAATGGTGAAATCAAATCCCTCTTCATTCTGAATATCTGACGGGGTCCTGGCGGTAAGAGCCTCTATAAACTTCTGCAGGAAATCATCTTTTGTTTTTAGATTTGTCGCCATTAGCTCGTAAATGTTTCTGTGATTGAACCACCGTCTGCTTTAATAAGAGAATAGTTGAACGTCAAAATCCCTTTTTCGACAACGATTGATGCCTGATCTACAATGCAATCTATAAATCTTCCATCTTGCAATGTGCATTGTTTCATATCTGCCTGGATCCTCATATTACGTTCCGTTTCGCTGATTTCGGCGGTTAACGTATCTACAAATGGATTCCCATATTCTGGATATAAGCGATATGTTACCTGCATGGAATGTGCTCTCGCTTCATGATCCTGAGCCAATAGAGCATCCCCATATATTAATGGCTTCCACCATTGAATTCGCCCATCGATAATCTCGAAATTTGCTCCCGTTGCCATTATTTGAACTGTTTTGTCGAATGCTTTAAATCATTACAACTTGATCCGGGGAAGGTTAGTTTATCGAAATTGACGACATAATAGGTTTCACCATTGATGTTAATATTTCCTATCCTGAACTGCCGTTCTAATTTAATTCCCTCGCGTTTTTCGTAAGTATATTTTACAATCAAAGGATCCGGATCATTGCCATTTTTGAAATAATTGATAAGATCTGCCTTGTTTTGAATGTCATAATTGATGGATTTTGAATCGCATGCGATAATATCTTTGACGTATTCCGCCTGGTCAGAAGTTAATCGTTCTTCGGAAAACATTGAAAACGGAGAACAAGAAACTAGCAAAGAACTAATAAATAAAGCGAAACAAATAAAGAAGTATTTCATATTTTTCCTATTTCGGTATTTTTATAAATTCCCCGGGGGATAATACATAACCATCTATATATTGATAAATTTGTACCACATGATTAGGCGAGATATCAAATAGCAGTGCATCTTTAAGTTGTATAGTTTTTAAATCCTCGGATATCCAAAGTATTTCCGTCTTTTGCTGCTCCAAATTATTTAAATCTCTGGCGTTATTTGTTATTAAGATTTTTCCACCGGCCTTCACCCCTGTGGCTCCGACTTGTTTTGTAATACCGGTATATATTATAGATGATTCCCCCGCCAATGAAGAGCTTCCAATAACTGTGGCTTGCAATATGCTCGGAATATGAAATCTTTCAGTAATATAGGGATAGAGCAATTTATTAATAGCGATAATAGTTAATTTCCCAACCCCTACTCTTGCAATGAAATTATCAAGGCTCGTGTCTGTTGAAACAAGTCTGATTTCGCGAGTGTTAGCTGAGAACGAAACATCTTCTATGGAAGCTGCGGATACAAATTTAGTAAAATTATTTATGAATGCAAGCAATTCATCGGTTGTAGGAATAGTAATGTCATTGATAATGTCTTTTATATCAGATTGTAATTTTGCTAAATCAGTATCGGACATTGTTAAAGGATCCGCAGATGCAAGGAAATTATCAATTCTTGTTATGGTTTCATCCGGAATATCAATGGGGGGCTTCAATCCAGCTGCAGAAATTCCGGCATCCGAAGCAATGGTTTTAACAGCATCCGATTGCAAAAAATCATCAATTGCGTTTGGATATTTTTCTTCAAAATTTGTTGATCTTGCCAATTGATAAAACCCGGATCCCATTTGAATCGTTTGCTGGTTTAGCTTATTGACGGTGTCTACAAATTCAGACCCGAGAAGTAATTCTTCGGTATCGGCCATTAGAATTGAGCGATTCTTTGTATTTTATTGAGAGTATTATTGTTTGAAGCGACAAAAGCATTCAAATCCTGTACAACCGAATTTGGAAACGTTTTGTAAGTCAAAACTGTGTTCATCATTTGGTTTATACTATTTGAAATATTGACCAGTTTATTTGTGAAAGTGGAAAGCGGTCCTACTACCGGTAATTCATCGAGGGTTGGTAACCTAAAAGAAGCTGCAAGCTGCAAAATATCATCAGGGATCTCTTTGAAATTCGCATCGAGTTTATCTTCTATTACAGTTGCATTTATGCGCCATCCATAAGTGTAAGGAGCTTCTTTACTTATAAATAGTTGGAGATCTTTTGGCTGAATAGATAGAATAGATTTTGCCAATTCATCGACGACTATAAATTCATATCCTGCTTTATTGGGGATGCCACCATATCCTATTTTTGGTTTTGATCCGTCCCCTCCTCCTATCAACAAACTTATTAACCCATTTATGTTTAGCTTCGTCTCTTGATAATATCCCTTGGTTACCCAGATTTGAGAATATGGATCTTTTAAATCAAAATATAATTTAAAAAATCTCTCTAAATTGTCTGCCCAATCTTTCGGAGAGTATTTCGTCAGGGAGCTTTCTAGATCTAATGCGGTAGATAAAATGACATTGCGATCGGCTGCGGTCGGGAAGATTCCAGTCATTGAAATATCTTTCAATCCAACGCCATAGGCTTCGGAAGAGATACCCGCGATAGCATTAACAGTTGATTGTCGCCCTGTAATCGTAGAACTATATTGTTGATAATAGAACGTTCTTCCCTCGAAATTAATAGGAAATTTGAATTCAGCGACTTGGGTTTGTTCTGCTACTGTCTTTTTCTGAGTATCAAAACGATCTGATAACTTTGGGACAGACCCCTGATCCTTATTGGTAGAAGATCTTCCAAGGTCTTTTTTTTCGAGGATACGTAAAATTAGGTTGGGATATCCGAATTCGATGGCCATTGCAAAACCGATTGATGTTTGTAATATCTATCATTATTCGGTTTTGCTGAGGGAGAGTCAAAGGGAAGCTTTTAGATTAATAGAATGGATGCTCTTTTAACCAGTCCTCATATCTCCAATTTTTGCTGAAGTCTTCCTGATATCTCTTTTCATAAAACTTCAGATCAATTTCCAGAATTCTGACATTTCTGGAAATAGCGTCAGAATATGGATTCTCTCTTCTCGGATCTCCCCGATAATTTCTGGATGCCCTTCTAAGATCATTAACATATTCCATCTGGAGGAATATTTCATCGACCAATTTAAGTTTATCCCAGTCAGTTGTTTGAGACAAAACAGAAGTTGCCGAAAGCAATAAAACAATAAGGAGTATAATCAACTTTTTCATATTTACCTTTGGTTTTAATTCGGGGGGTCAATCCAAGAAATATAGGGCCCCACCTTTATTCCATATACTAAAATTTCACGATTAGGGGAAAAAACGGTCACCCTATAATGATCCTGCTTGAATATCTCTTCACAAATATTAACAAATTCTTTTCCATAAACTATTGCTTTATGTAACCTGGTTGATCTCGGCATAATGATAACGAGAGATAATTCTTTTTCATGCTCAAAAACAGCGATTTCGAATAACCCAGTATATGCTGTCATTCTTGCAAGCGCCAGCATTTTTTCGGGGGTCCTTGGTTCCTCAATATGGTTGATAATGACCTTTCTATATTGTGGATCTCGGCCGCATGCTGACAATAATAAAATTAAAAGAATTAACTTTTTCATCTTATTCCTCCTCATCTGAATAGTTCTATTTGTTTTCGGATTGTAGTTTCTTCTTCATCGGTTTCGATAATGAACGCGTTAATCGATTCCCCGAATTTTGGATCGATTTCGCGTGCTCTGACAGCCGACCAATATTCGAAATAACCATTGATTAGAATATAAGATTCGAATCCTGATCTCCTGACAATCAGCGGATTGATGACACATTGTGCAACCAATATCAAACGGGCTGCATGGTCCAATTTTAACTCAGAAAAAGTTGTTCTGGATATATGGCATTGGACGTTCTCGACTAGGATTATCGATGGTAGTATTCGTCTCATATTATTTCCTTTTTGTAACATACTGGCAGCACTTTGAATTCACAGGACCGATTACTCTGGTTTATATCGGCTTTGCCAGTTTGTGCCACCGATATGCAGGGAGTTACTTTTTATTCAATATCTCAATAACATCATCACAGCTAATAATTGAAACTGTTTCAGAGCATTCCATACAACCGAGATAAAAAAATGTTTGTACATCATTTGTGTTCAACCTTCCCTGGACAACTCCATTTGAAATCGTATTTCCATAACCCCATTCTGATTTATTACTTCCACAGTTAGGGCATTTTATTTTTTCCATCTCGCATCCTGTTAGTTTTATTCCCAATTCATCAAAGAAATTAGGAATTCGTTAGCAGTGCTCATCAATTCGCGTTCTGAATTGATCTGTTCGAGAACGCGCCTATAATCGGATGAACCAACCACATTGATGAAATCTGTGTTGGTTTCCATCGAATCCATGATTATTTTTAGAAAAGAAAGCCTTGATCGTGCCTGATCAATAGCCTTCTTCATATTGTCGTAGAGCTGTTGCTTGCTTGGTTTAGACATTGTTTTCCTTTTTTGAAACACACCGGCAACCATGCGGGGAATCGAACCCATGCCGACTCGAACGGCTTTGGTTGCTACCAGCACCCCACGATGCCTTGGTTTTACCCAAGCTGCGCCTACAGATGCATAGCTGCCGGTGTGTATTGTTATTGAATATCATCAGAGCACACAGATTTTACATTGCTGTCTGGCTATGTGCTTAGATGATAGCCGGATTGCTCCGGGTGGCTGTTAGTGTCCCACAGGAATTGCTTTCAATTCCTGTGCGGTAAAAATTACCTGCTTCATCAGAGTCTCACCTACGGGAAGGTAAGCCCCATATATCAATTCTGCTCCAAACTCTTTGCTGACGGATCTCAGAGTCCTGTTATATTCGGATTCTGATATTTTCCCTGACTTCAACAGTTTGGCTGCATCCATCAGGGTTTGTTCCATATGCATTGTTTTCGTGTATTCCATCTTTTTTCTCTCTGTTGAGACTTGTTTGACTAATGTAATTATAGAATACTTTAATACTTTATAATATGTCAATAAAATAATGCACTCATTATAAAAAATTTTATACTAATATGGGATGATTGAATATCTGATAGATCTTATCAATCACTTCGGCTTTAGCTGCTCTTTCTATCCCTTCTTTAATATAGGGTTCCGCATAGTTTACTGTCGCACCGATCACATCATTCGCCTGAACTCCGGGATGCCACCATGATGATGGGTCTGAATTTTCTGAGATAACTCTGAATGTTCTGAATTGGGAATGTCTTCCTTTTTCATCCCTTGCGTTCGTCATTCCAGCATAGGGTCCATTCTGCCATTCATATCCTCGAGAATTCACTAATCCAAAATCGCTCGGATCTTCTTTTGTTCCCATCTGATCGGTGAACTTTACTCCACTTTTCGCCATCGCTGCTTTATGAACAGAAGGCGACATGACTTTACCGATGTTTCCTGAAGTACCAGGAATTGTATGGCGGAAGGGGATAATAAAATATTTTTTGCCGCTTTTTCCGGTCCTGGCTTTATCATTTTTCAAAAATCCAGGTTTCATATCGAAAGGTCCATAGCCATTTTGGATTCTTAACGCTTCTTCAATTCCCTGAGATCCCATAGAAATAATTGCTTGTAATGGAATCCCTGAAAACAGGCTTCCACCGATCATTTCTATTACATCACCCTGCAATCCAAGAAAGGATTGTAATCCAGTATTGTTTATCTGTCTGGACATTCCGGAAAGCATACCGCCATTATAACAAGAAGCCCAAACGTTTCTTACTGCATTGGCTAATCTTTCGAGTTCATCATAGGTATAATTTTGCATAATTAATTTGGACCTAATGTAGTACCAGATTCCCCTTCTGCCGGTGCCGTAAAATTATGAGTATGATCAGATACCGGCTCTGACATTGCCCCAACATTTTTAAGATCCATACCATGCAAATCCGCTATATTTGTTCCGGAATCATAGGATGGGGAAGATCCGGGACCTGGTGTTCCTGCTGATGCTCCTGGTAATGGTTTGCTTGTATTGTATCCAAGATCTCCAAGCGTGAGATGATTAATTAATGAAATAGCTGTGGTCATCCAATCCGCGATAATATCTCCTACAGCTTCGATCATCCCACCTATCGTCAAGTTACCTGTCATTTCCGATTCCGGGGAATCAACATAGAAAAAAGATGATGCATTTTCTTCTATATCAGGGGAAGTATCTTTTATTTTGGTTGTTGCATCTGAATTTATATTATTGGCTTCAAGATTAATATTTCCTATTGCTGATAAATTTATGTCTTCAGCACTTACAATGTTAATGGTACCCGCCGCGGTATATTCTGAATAAGAGCCTGAAGGATGCTCAAGTCTAGCAACGATTTCACCGCCATAATCAATTGAATTCTTTTCATGCGTTGGAAAAGGAATATCCAGGTCCATATCATTAAGAGTTTTTCCTGCTCTCAATTTTAATCCGGATGGATGCCTGAACTGAATGTTTCCATCAGCATCATGGATATAATATGAGCCGTCATCATGGCGAACTATTTTTCTACCAGGTTTCGAATTGTTTAAAAGAACTGAGCTTGGATTCAAAAATCTAAAGGAGCTTGCTGCAAATCCATATCCATTTCCAACCGATATTTTATAAACCAGGGCCTCGATATGATTGTCCAAAACATAATTATCGGAGGTTGGGTCGGCATTGCTTGAATTCGGGTTTCTTATTGTTGTGATATCCTGAATCTTCTTTTCGGTTGCTATTTTTGGCGTCTGAATGGTACCGGTTTCTTCGAAAAAGTTTCCATAAACAACAACCCCCTGATATTCAATTAATCCATTTGATATTGGTCTGGAGACATCCATCGTCTGTGATTTTGGATACCATGCGGTTACAAGAGCTGGAAAAGGGTGATCTTCATCTATTCTTCCAAGGTATCCTTCTTCCATCCGTGATCTTGATTTAAAATTCCCTTTCTCATCAGTTCGTGCTCTATGAAATATTTGCATTAAATATTCCTGTCTTTAGCGCTAATCATATATCGTTTGCGTTCAAATCCGCGATCCCATTCAATGACAGTCGTAGGATTTTCAGGATCAAGATACCAGGTAATTTGATTGACGTTGATCCAGAAACTATCTTCCTCTTGATTCCTGACAATCCGGTAATCATCCGCAATAGTCACATGTAAGTTTGTTTGGAAAGTGTCCTGTCCATTGCTTGCATTCTGAATATTGCGATACATTGAAGCGGCATATTCAGAATATTCAGAAAGGAATTTACCGATATTGGTATAATTTGCATCTTCGGTATCGAACCGATTATCCTTTATTGTTTTACTGAATGCTTCCTGATCCATATATTGGGGGATAAAAGGAAGCTTGAGAGTAATTGGTTTATAGCCATGCCGAATAATTGAATTAAGATCAAGAATATTCTTTGCACTATTTTCGTCATATCGCGTTTGAGCTATGACCATTGCCGGGACATTATCTTTGATATCCATTGTGGCCGGATATAGATAGATAGCGTTTACAACATCATCATTCGTGCGATTGATGTTTTCGCTAATCGGACCCTTATAAAACTTTTCAAACGCATAATCACTCCCCTGCGCTGCCGGACTCTTTTTTGTTGATGAAAATATTTGTGCCGGATTGGTATAAATTGAAACTAAATTCTGTGGATACCCGGCATATTCTCTCATACATAATTCGCCTGTATAGTCTCTCCATCTACTATTTCTCCATCTAAATATAGATCCATAAGATGTTTCGGTGAGAAACATCTCACAAAAAGGGCTTCCCTGATATTGTTTCAATATATCGAGAATACTTCCTTCCATCTCTGAAAGCTTGTCCGGGATAAAGATGTCATTCTTTTCAACTTGCGATTCCGTAATATAAGAGATCGGTTTTATTGCTTTTGAGTTGTCATACCAGTCTTTCTTTAATAGATTTATTCTGACGTTTCCTATCTTATTGATAAGTGTTTCCAGCAATTCGGATGGTTTTTTAATTCGTTCAATTTGTAGGTCATCCCATTTATTTGTTAGATTGCCACCCTGAAGCCAACCATAACGTGTTTTAATTGGGTCAAAAAAATTAGTTGGGGCTTGCCCTCTTGCAATGATTAGTGGATGCAAATAATAGATTGCATTATCTCCTAATACCCATCCGCAAGCATTTTCAAGCATTAATGTGACTCGTTTTTGATTACCCTGCTCACTTAAGGAAACGTGGTTTAGCACTCCCCTGAAGAAGCACCATTCATCATTACTATCCGCCGTATCCCAGATTTCAAAATAGTCATTCGTCTGAAAAACATATTTAGTTAATTCTCCAAAACAATGCCATTTAAAAATTAGGGATGCCGTACTGGCTATTGTCGCTTTTGTAGTGACACATTGCCCATTAATTAGACTAGGATCCTCAATCGATATTTTATAAGTTCCACGAAATTGTTCATCAGTCCCTTTCGTAGTTTCGAATTTTATATCATTGATAGGGATCCTCCCTATTTCTCTTACATCTGGTGTAAAATATACAACTATTTTTGATGCTGGCATAGATATGATTAATGTGGTTTTAACGCGATCGTTCCGGATTCAGGGGGGAAATTGAACTGTATATCTTCAAATCCTTTCTTGATTGCTTCTACGATTGGAGCCAACAAACCAAATTTTGGATCTAGCCCTGGAATAGTTGGAATTTTCCTATCATCAGGGAAATCAGAGGCAGTTCTATTAGCGTCATAATATTTGGATGAATATGGTGAAATTCCAGAAATTTCTTCATGGAATTTCATTTTCCCCATTGGGAGTATAAAATCCAGTAATTTATTGCCGGTTGTCCATTTATTAAAAGATTTTGATGATCCCGCCATTTCATAATCTTTCGCCGATAATCCCATTCCCAAATCCTTGAGGCTCGAAATTGCGATATTCTTCTTTTGTTCTGGGGACCCCCAATTTGATAATACTACTTTTGCCATTTCAGGCAACCACTCCTTTAGCATTTCCGCTGCAGGACCAATAATATCGGTAATAACGGGCTTTATTTTATCAATTGCGTCACGAATTCCTTGCGCAATGGAAATCATGGATTCCTGATTTTTTGATCTGGCTTCAAAAAATTGGTCCAGCCCCTTTTGCCCTCCCGATTTATATGATTCATATGCACTGGCATATTCACCTGCACCAAGTTTTCCGCTTTTTGCTCTTGCCATGAAGTTCCTATCCTTAATTGCTTCTCCGATTACACCAATATCAGTTGGAGAAACCCCCATGGACCGTGCCATTTGCATTTGCATGAAAAATTTCCTGCCACTATTTTCGCCAGCTCCGAAACTTCCGGAATATACATCAAATAGCCTTTCAATGTTCATTTTGTTCATACCGCCATTACCGCCATACATCTTATTAATATAAGCTTCAGAGCCCTTATCGGACACGCCCATTCCTTTCATGGCTTTCATTAAATCTTGGGGGGTCGCGAATGCTCCCAATTCTTTCATCATATCGGCCATCAGTTGATCATAAGCACCCGATCCCCAATTGGTTTTACCTCCCTTTCCACCAATTCCTGCTAATCTAGCATTTCTGGATTGAAAAGCAGGATTAAGAGCTAGTGTCTGCATATATTGAAAGCTCTCATCCCCCCCGCTTCTAAATGCCTGATCGATTCTTAATGCAGCATTTGACCCACCGGACCCCCAATAAGTTCTATTTTTAGATGAATTCAGAGTATCCAAGAGATTAAAAATACCAAAGGCACCGACCCCTTGGGTGCCGTGTGTTGCTCCTGATAAAACTTGAGACATGGCCTGTAAAGATTCTGAAGATCGATACATTATGTTTTGATTAAACATCAGCATTTTAATCATATCGGAATTGCCACCGCCTAAACCTTTTATATTTCCATGCTGGATAGCTCCTGATAATAGTTCGTCAATAATGCCGGTATCAACTCCAAGACTTTTGCCGATATTTGCAATACTGACAAGACCCTTGGCTCCTCCTTTGGAAAAATCTGCCAAGTCTTTGGCCGTATTTAAAAGAGGGAGCATGTCTTTTGACGTCATGTATGCCGTTTGTCCCAATTCTTCTATGATCTTTTGGACCTCAAAAAATGGTTTCTTCGTCGAGTAATCCATCCCTTGTCTATTACGGGTAGAAGATAAAGCAGTTGCATAGGAAAGATTTCGTTCGTCAACCCCTCCAAGCTCACTTCCGACATTGGAAAAAATTGAATAAACGCCAGCAAGACCTAAAACCGCCCCCCCATATCTAGCAGCCTTCCTGCCAACAAATCTTCCTGTCCTGCCAAGCCTGGAACTAATATCTCCCATTAAATCCTGCCGTTCTCTTCTCGCATCCAACGCATCTCTATTTTCGCGTTGTAAAACATCTCGTTGTAAATTTGTTATTTCGAGATCCTTTTGCATCTTCTTAAAACTTTCATTCGGCTGATTCCCGGTAATCGCCATGTCTAATTTAGAGGATGCTATTTTGCGTTCTAAATCTCTTCCTTTTTGATCAAGATCCGCCATTTTACGATCAAAAGCCTGCCTATCAGCTGCCATCTGCATAGGGGAATGTCTTTGCATCGCCTGATATGCCTGCTTCGATTTTTGGATAAGATTTTGATACCCATTCTCAATAGTCTTTAATCCAGTTACATCACCTGTTTGAGCATTTAACTTAATATTTACATCTGTCATATTTGGTCCGAAATAAAAAAAGCCTAAATATCAGCATAACTAATATCTAGGCTCAAATCTGTTATGTGATGTCAACAGATTATCAATCCAATCCAATAAAGTAAAAGGCATATTATTTCTTCTGCCATTTTTCGGGATTATCAAAGTCAGGAATGCCGGTAGCCTGTTTGTTATCCGGAAAAGGAGACGAATCCGAAACCGGATCAACTACCGGCATTCCCTTTAGTTCTTTTAGACATTCATCATGATAATCAACCAATGCATTGTGATATTTTTTCTTTTCATCAATTGGTAATTTGGTAAATTTTTCATATGGTATCGTTAGCTTTATCCATTCATCATATTTACCGATTCCCCGCAAAACATTAAGATAATGGGAAACGCGAATAATAATGAAATTTGTAACTGCTTGTTCGCTAATCTCCCTAGCCTTATCGCTCATTTTCCCGGTGACGGCCGAGAATAGTAACTCTTTTTGCTCTTGTATATTTAGAGAATTGAACTTTTTTGACTTCTCAAAAAGAACTTCTCCCGGGTATTTATCAGCCAATTCTTTAGGACTTATAGATTCATCTCCGGGATCTAATCCCTCCGATAAATTATGCAATTTTGTATTTGCTATCCTGGTATGATGCCATAATTCGATATCATAATCCGTGGCCGCTAAATATTCAGGGCTGTGAACTGTCAATCCAAAATGGTCGCAATATTGCCATCTGATCGAAAAGACATTATCAATCGATTGTTCTATGATACTTTTTTTTTCCGGTCCATGAATTCGACCTCGCACCATTGGATTTGATATCCGAGGTTGAATTGTTCGACATCGTTTAGATTTTCGATATTGAAATCCTTGGGGGCCTCATCTAACAAAACAGCTGTATGTGTCAGAACTTTCGCCGTCACAATCAAATCAAGGTCCTTACTGTCCATGATCTCATCCGTCGAAAATCGTAACCCCGTCTTTGGAATAGTTGTGACCCTTGAAAGAAGCAATTTTATTTTTACTTTGTCTTCGATATTCGGAATTCTGAAGATAAACCGATCGCCATTAAAGACGAATGAATATCGTCTCTCGTCCTCTTCTCTGAAATCCCATTCTTTGTATTTTTCCTGCAGAAATTCTTTGAACTTTTTCTCGGCCTCTGCTTTCTCTTTTTCTTCTTGCTCAACCTTTTGTTTTTCTATTTCTGCCGGGGATAGTTCCTTTGTTTCTTGGGTAGGTTCGGTTGGTGCGGTTTCCATGCTTTTCGTCTCCTTATTTTTTGTGTAAATCTTGTGTAAATATTATACGGCAAGCTTATTAAAGTCTTTCAATACATCCCAATCCCGTTCCATGATTGTTCCTACAGCCGTGAAGGCATCTTTTAACATGGCATTGGGGTTTACGGTAATGCTTGATCCGGTATTAACGCAATTGCGAACAGTAATGAATGGTTCGGTCTGGATGTCAGCCGGATCAGATTTTGTCCGATCAATCATGATGATATCAATGTCGAATACCCGATTGATATTAGCAATAATATCAGCTTCATTTTTGGGATAAAATCCACTGTCCTTCAGGGACATTGCCACATTTAATGTGATCTGTCCACTGATATTGACGGTGACCCCGTTGACATCAAATCCGACCGGGGCAATTGATCCGACCATATAGATTGGTGAGCGGTTAACAGATTGGCTGATTGTCAGGTTTTCGAGAAGAAAGATTGGGACGCTTCCTAATTTTATAACAGCCGCACTAGCATGTAAGTATCGCAAGTCCCCGGCTTCGTCTGCCCCCTGAAAAGCATCTTGAATATTTTGTGGGGGAGAATAAAGTTTTTGTGTATAATCTGCCATTTTTACCTGCTAGATTTTAGGTGTTTAGAAATTCAGTGGTACCAAACCCGAATTCAGGAATTGCAGGAACGACCAAATTGTGAACAGTATAATCGAATGTGATCCCCGAGGTAGAAAATTCAATATCACCCCAATCAGTGACCCAATAAACTGATTTATTAGCCTGCGATTCCAGCACTCTTCTAATATAAGTCTTTCCTTCAGCATTAAAAGGAGCCACACCACTTTGCTGAAATCCAGACATCCAGCTCTCAAGCTTTCTGGCGATATCATTATCAGAAAGCATCGCACAACGAACGCGAGAAGGAACTGTCATCATTGGTTCAATAGATGACTTTTTGGTCGTAAAAAATTGCCGTATTCGGGTAGTGGTATCTGTAATTGCGAAGATAACGGATGCCTGATGCAGTTTTTTACGGTCAGCTTCACTATAAGAAGTGGATGCCTTAATTGCCGTTACTGTTTGGTTAGTCAATACACGACTTGCCAGGCCACCCAAGAACATGGATGCAGCTCTTACCGCAAAATAACATGGCAATTGAGAACGCTCTATTCCCTGTTGATTAATGGCATCCAGACCATCACCAAAGAATTGAGAATATTCCGAATCATGAGTATTTGAGATCGTCACAATTGCATCGGCATCTGACGGTTTGGCAATAAACCCTCCATTCCATCCATAACCACCATGGGCTGAAATAAATGATTGCCTCCTCTTGCCACGCTTATCCGGTTGATTCATTTTGACAGCATGTTGCTCATCCAGAACCATAATAGCGGCTGTTAAAGTAGCATCATAGGGAGCGGGGATACCATCTGCGATTGGACAGGTGACTGCAAGAAACTGTTTTTCGAGTTCGTCATAAACCTTACCCCATTGGGTCGCATCAGGATCAACTCCGGAAGTTCCGCCAGCGAGATAAAATTCGAAATCCTCCACCATGACTGTCGCGGTCGCGGCCAATGTTGCATCGACGTCAACGATTTCTTTATCCAGAAAATCATAAAGTTGTTTCAGGTCCGCTTTGAGTATAAGTCCGGCTGTAATAGCATTCTCGCCAACCAAATGGTCGAATAATCCTAACGTCGATTGGTTATCAGAAGTGGTTACATCTTTTACAATGGTGATCGTGTCATCACCATTTTCAATAGCGTTGATTAGGTCTATCAGCTTCGGATAATCACTGAATTTATAGTCAACCAATGCTCCGGTTAAACCGACCGATATTGTCGTCGCGGTAATTGTGACGAATCCAGAAGCCATCGTAATGGTCATAATCGGGTTATCAATCGTTTTTGTATATGTATCGGGGGACCATGGGAATGTTACAGTTGCGAGTTTCGATGCTAGACTTACTTTAATGCCGTTACCAGCCGGGCCATAGATTTTACTACCTAATGTTATTGCTGATACTCCTCCGAGCGCTGTTGTTTTAATGATTCCAGTTGCCTGAACTAATGCGCGGGGATTAAAAAACCTGACATCTTGGGCAGGAGAAAGAGATGGGGATGGATTAAATGCCCCATATGCTGCCTCAACCACTGGCCCCTGGTCACCAAATACTTTCTGGACTTCGGAAACATTTGTCGCCGCGACATATTCTCCAAATGCAGGTCCGTTAATGCCCTCAGCAATAATCATTAGCGCATTGACGCCAGATGGATTCGGGTTTGCATTTCCTACCGTTACGACTTTGGAATATACGCCAGGATCGAAAATGTCTTTTCCATAAAAACTATAAATCTGAGCCATTATTTTCTCCTGAAGGTTGTATCCCAAACTTTACGATAATTTTCTTCGGTGTCAACGGGAGGAACAACTTTTGGGAAAGCGGTAAATACCCCCGCATGTATATCAATTCCCCTCAATTCCTCTTTTATTTTTTTGATAAAGATTCTGGATGAAATCTTTGGGGGCTCTTGTTTGGATACTTTTTTTTCCTCACCTGTCCCAAAGAATTCTTTTACATCTCCAATTACTTCATCAACTTTTGTAGTCGTTTGTTTTGCCATTTTTTTCTCAACGTGGTGTTACAATTCCACTTCGATAAGATTCATAATTGATAGTCGTCGTTCTGATTGCTATTCCGTTCTGTCTTGATAATTGTTCATCAGCGGTATATGGTGTTTCTGCAACGGTTGGGCTATCGAGAAAATTCATGATAAAAAATTGTCTCCCCGCTAATAATAAAGAGGTGACTAAAGTCTGAAAGATGCTCACTTCTGCCATATTTTGAGTGTGCCCTTTTGTCAGACCTGTAATTGCCAATTGCGTTGCTGATTTCCCATTGTATATGTTGTCACCGATTGTAGATGTAGTCTGTTGCCAGCCACCTTCAATAAAATATATAGTCCCCGGCTGTATGGTTTCTTTGTCATTAATCGGGTACCCAGTACCAAATTTAACAGGATGTAGAATTACTCTTTTAAGAACCTCTACTTCATCATCTGAATATTCCGGTCGTCCCTGAAGATCAACAAATTGGCTAATGAACATGGGGAAATTATCTTCGGTTAATGGCGGTCTCTTAGTAATGCCAAGGGACTCAACCTTTTCAGGTTTTAACCACGCCATTAACCAATTTTTGATGATAACTTCCGCTTTCATTAGTCAATTATCAATTAAAGACTGAATCCGGGAACGTTACGAACAATAAAATTACGTTGTGGTGCCCAGACTGCCAGACCTGCTATATCTACAATTGCCCATTGGCGAGTCGTCCCATAATTGATGTCATACAGCGGGACTTCAAATGCCGGTGTCAATGAGATGTGCGCAATATCCAGCGGGTTGTTTGAAATGAAAAACATATCCGAAGTTCCAGGAATTTTCTGGTTGTAGTCGGTATATACAGTATCATCGGTTCCATTGATCGGAACTTTGGCAATACATTTTAATGCTGAATCAGCGGTTTCCCCGGCATTTCCACGATAGATCAGAAAATATCTGGCGGGAGAGACAGTATAACCACCGACCGTGCCACCAGCGAATGCAGCATCATAGGGGATGGTAATATCGACTACTTCAGTCGCGCCGACTGGATCTGGGGTAGTACCTTCAGATGTTGTCACAAGAGAATCTGAAACATCACTCTCACCGTGATCGTTTACAACTGATACTCGATATGTATAAGATCCTACCGGAGTATTCTTTGCTTCATCCACAGTTGCCCTAGCAATTGCTGTCACATCGGTGGCGGCAAGAGGCCAGGTTATCGCATTTTTGGAAACATCTGCGGCCGGTGTCCATGTGTCATTGGCGGTCAAATTGATTGTTTTTGAACGCTTGAACATGAACGTTCCAAGATCAGTCACGAACCCGGAAAAGTTCTGACCATAATAGAGGGCCGCTTGTTCATATTTTTCGATCATAACCCGTTGTTTACCATCAACAACAGTGCTGATATTGTTGGCAACGCCGTAATCCATCAACACGGAATATTTACCGGTGATGACACCCCCGGGAATATGACCGTTGACAATCAGTTTCTCGGCTACTTCACGGAAGATGTTCAGAGGATCAGCTGAATCGCTGAACGCTACCCCATTCCAATCAATAACATGATCCGGATAACCAGTTGTGGCATCCAGCATTTGGTTTAACATGCCCTGGACTTCAAGAACAGTTGTGCCGTCTTTATTAATCAGGGAATCTCCATAAAGAAGATTGTGGTTCTTCCCTAGGTTGAATTCCAGAATGCGAAGTTCTCGTTCCAATGCCAGCGGGTTAAGATTGATCAATTTCTGCTTATTGGCCAGCAACATTTCAGTTACAGCGCATCGAATACCACGCTGTACCAATGTATTTGTCAACCGGTCCATCAATTGACCACCACCATATACCGGAGTTTTACCTTCCCCGAATCCCATGGTATGCTTTCCATAACCGACACCATAAGTTTTTAACCGGGGGACTTCAGGTACGATATTTGGCGTTATCGCCGTGGGTATCGATTGTAGTGCGGTTGCGTCATCATTCGACAACATGATACGCTGAATTTTTTGGGATAGGTTTTCCTCTAAGAAATTGTAAAATGCTCCGGGATCTCCGGGAGCTGCAGATGTTCCCAAAATGGATTTTGCCATATCGGCATATTGCTGATATTCACCATCCGTCCAGGATTTCATTAATTTCTTATACTTCGGGTCTTCCGGGTTCTTCTGTTGTTGCATTTGCTCTGCGGATAGCAGAGATTTCATCATGCTGCCAATTGCTGGCTGCAGGGACCCGGGTCCATATTTGGCATTGTAAAGGCTTTCGCTCGCTAAACCGAGATGAATTCTCAAAGCTTCATCGAGAGATTTCCCGGGATAACTTTCTTCAAGAAGATCGTCAAATGATTTCACAAATGGTTCTACCGGCCCCAAAAAGTTAGGGGGAAGTTCCGCTTTTCGCTGATTAGCTTCCAGAACGCTAATTTTATTTTCCATTCGGGCTGTCTTTAGTCTAACAGCCTCGTCAATCGACTTTTTCAGCAAGGTCATGTTCTTTTCTAATTGAACATCCATGCTTTCTGTAGTCGGTTTTCCATCTAATTTATCAGCCATTTTTTTCCTGTGCTGTGAGAGTTAAAGAAAGCCCCGAAATGGTGCTAACTAAGAATATGGTTCCGAATCAGTTCCCCATCTTCTTCGTTCATCCGAGTAATTTGAGCCAACGCATCTTCGGGATCAAATTTATTGATGATCTCGGAATATTCGTAATATTTTTTCAGCTGAGCCGCATCATTTCTGGACTTACTGAAAAAATTGCTTTTGATTGATTTTTGCAAGTCGCCGCGGACAAATCCTTTTGAAAGATTTGATTGCGTGTCCAGTTCGGATAATGGATCACTGGCGTCAAGAGTTGGAAGCTTTAATTCATCATCTCCTTTGGGAGGATCGGCCTTATCCTTTTCCGTATCGCCTTCTTTTCCGTTTTCCTTGGTCATGGATTTTTGTAATTCGGCATGCATATCCGAAACTGATTTGGCGAGAGTTGCGATTGTCTGAAGGATGACAGCATCTTTTACGGCATTGCGCTCATTAGTTTCCTGGATTGAATACACAATCCCGGCCAGATATTTTTCACTCTGAGTTTCAGCTTCTTGGAGTGATTTCAGCATTTCGTCACTGATAAATCGATCACCATCCGGGGAAAACATTTCTTGAGGATTAACGCCGCATGCTTCCGTCAATTCTTTGATGAAGTCTTTCGCTTTTTCCAGATCTGCTCCGAATGATTTTGCCATTTCTGCAGCATCCACTTTGGAAAAATCGATTGGTTCTGTTTCCGGTTCTTGCTCCTCAACTTTCTTTTCGACATGTGATTTCAAAAGCTCGGTAACACCGGTCAATTGATCCCCAATTTTATCCAAACTTGATTTTTCTTTCCCGGCTTCCTCTGCGAGTTTTGCCGCTTTATCTTTTTCTTCTTGTGTCAGCTCTGCGCCCATTATAAACCTCGTATTTTTTGGCATAGATTAACGGTTAGATCGACTGGTATGCCGATGCTTTTGCAAAATGAAAACAATCCCTCAAAGTCTTTGACTTGATTTAAATTATGCATAATTTCTTCGCTAGACAAACCGCTATTGATAGCCATTGTTTGAGAAATTTCTGTTTTGGTTAATTCTCGCAAAGATTTTGCCAATGCTCTCACGGTGCATTCATTCGGATTAACGGCTTTATCAGTAAGAGCAACATCAGTCACAATTGATTTGACAATCATATTGCCTTGATTCATCTTTTTGCCCTGAACTGACCAGGCAAGTGGAGGAACACCTTCCGGATCAGCCATATGCCTTAATGAATGATCCCACGCCCAATCCGCTATATCCATTGCCTGGATTGTATCCGGATGAGAACCAACAAACTCGGATCTGTCCGCTAGCATTCCCTTGACATATAATCCTTTTTCTAGCAGTGCGACCTGAAGTGGTTTCCCAATAATTAGTCGATCATTATGATCCCAATTTATTTTCCCCTGACGGCTTGATAGATAAGCGAAATCCATCCCCTTCATTAAAAATTGCTCATCCTGGAAATCTTTGCTTGGCCCTGCGGCATAACCGCCAAGTATTCTCCTCTGCTTTCCGCCAATCGATTTTTCCAACGCTTCAGCAACGTCAATATGTAATGTCAGAAAATCATTCATATTTCATCCCTATGATTGCAGTACTCGATTTTTCATAGGACCGTTCTTTGACATCACCCCCAATGGTGATTTTTCTAAGCGGTAATTCTTGAATCAATAATTGGCCTTGGCTTAATCTTGCAGGAGGAATTTCATCAACAACAAAATCGGGGTAATAACCATATCTGGCTGAGAATTTTTCTTGATCTGCCGGAGGATCCACCAACCATTTTATCTGTTTTGAGAAGAGCGGGACCTTACCATATAGTTCACGGTCTATTGTAAAATCTCCTGGATATCGATAATTTATTACACCATCAAATCCGATAAATGAAATTGCCACCCTTCTCGGATCAGTCGGAATAAATGTCAATTGGGAATCGGAAACCAGGGCTATCTCGTCAATCATTTCAAATTCTCTAATCCCGAATGGAATAACCCGGTCACCTTCTGATATCCGATATCTTGCCTCGACCAATAATTTATAGGTCCCCATTCTTATAGTTGGCAGATTCGCATCCTTTTTCTTGCTATTCATTCCGGTTGTTAAAATTCCTCTGATCGGTACCGGGTCATCAAAATACTTCATCGCCCCATTGCAATTTGGGCAATTGACACCATCACAAGGACAAACCCTAACAGCGTAATGAAGCAGTTTGATTGCTTCATCTCTTACAAAATCCTGTTGTTCTCGTCTCGTAACCTTTGGTTGTCTGTTCATGTGTTAATTATATCTCTATTTGCCGTTTGATATTCAAACAGAACAATGGATAGAATTGGTTATATATAATTTAAAATTTAAATTACTTTTAGAGGAATACCGATGAAAGAAAGGACAGAGGCACAAAGAATGGCGTTTAGCGCAGCAGCGGATAAGAATAGATCACTAGAGGGTTTGACTAATGAAGCAATTTCAAGTGGAATATTTATGAAAGCTGGCAAGAATAATGGAAGTTATTCATTGGCTTGGATATTAGGAAGATTACGTTTAAACGATGATAGGGTTTCCAAAAAACTAATAGAATTTGCAAACACTCTTTAATTAATAAAACATCATGAGATATACTCTATCCGAATTGGAGACACTCCCAATTGCAGGACAATTCGGGATTGGTGATTCGGTGACAATCAAAATTTATAATGCTGAGACACAGATTGAATTGCCAACTGATGATGCTGTTTGTTTAGATACCAATGGAAATGGATTTTTTTATTGGAACTTTTCAAACCTAACGGCACAACCAACTGCTTTCATGAGATTGCATTGGATTATGACAAATGTTGCCCTTGATATCCAGTCTGGATTCATAGATGTTGGAGGCTGGGTGGAATTGATAGCAGCTCAAAAGACATTTTTGATGATTCCTTTTTCCATTGATATTTCTAAACAAGGAGTGAATAAGGGAGATTCATGGGAACCCGAATTCAGGATCGATACTAACGTTTCGGGGTTAAAAGTTTCTGCAGAACTGACTGACCTGGCAACGGTAGATTATGATCAAACTATTGTTAGTAAAGCAACATCCAATATAACAGGGGGTGGAGATGATCAGCTTTTGTTAGTCGCCGAGGCTGACACCTTTAAGATATATAGAATTTATGTCACAGGAGACGAAACGGCTTCTTTTGGGTCAAGATTTTTTGATCTCACTATTACAGTTAAAACAGCTGATGACCAAACATTGACTACCATTATCAGGAAAATACAGTTTACTGAAACGCCCGCGATCAAATTTGACACAGCTTAAAAATAAATGTTGACAATGTATATTAATCTATACGATACTTAGTTTTCGTAGTGAGCAAATGAAGGACTACCATTCCCCCGCTTTTGGTTAATTCTGAGAGCGGGGTTCAAGTAATCCAAATTCCTGCAATAATTTAACATCCCATTCCTTCAAGACATAAATTCTCGTAATTTCTCCTGGCTGTGTATATTCAACGTCGAAACCTGGATTGATATTTAGAAATTCATCATAATCTATCATAAGTATAGATGAAATCCTTCGAAGGCTGTGCGATCCCCTTTTCAATTCGACAACCTCCAAACTTTCGTTCTCTTCTTTAATTTCATATCTTTTTGGATTTGAGACTATCTTTAAGATTGCATAGAATTTAGGAATGTAATCCATCGTTTCTTTTGATAGTACCAGATCCCAATAATTATTTGACTTAGATTTTATTATCGCTGAATTTATGCTCGTTGGTCCGGCATTATAGGCCGCTATTGCCAAATTCCAATCCCCGAACAATTTATAAAGCGATAAAAGATAGTTCGAAGCCGCGATTGTTGATTTATGAAAATCATAGCGAGAATCTTTCCATGACCCCCTATTTAAACCATATGCATTCCCAGTAGATTTTATAAATTGCCAACAACCGGCTGCATTTTTATTGCTATTTGAGGCACAATTGAATCCCGATTCAACTATCGGTAACCAAGAAATCTCTTCGGGTACCCCTTTTTCTCTGAAGATTTTGACAATCTCTTTGCGATATAGCCTGGATCTTAACAGGGATGCTTTTAAATGAGGTTTGAGTCTCCCAGTATATTCAGATACCCAATGATCAATTCTCTTATTTGATGGTATTTCCATAGCATAAGAGGTACTGATAATTAGTATCTGGATTAGTATGAGTATTAGTTTCATGGTTTGAGAATAGACTTTGATTTATTTTTGGTCAATATGCATTATTTTGTTGACACATTATAAAGTATTAAAGTATATTTAATTTACATTGATTAAATAACACTCAAACAGGGACCAAAATGAAAGAATTCAGTCTTAATCAAATAGTAAAGGGAAAATTTGCAGGAACTTTTGTGATTTTGGGGTTCAGAAAAATAGATGGGGTTGAATATGTTCAGTTAAAACCGGTTAATCCGGATAATCATAGGCAACATGGAATTGGAGAAATAGCACTTCCGATAATTTCGATAGAAGAAATCGATTAAAATAATGCCGGGCCAACCAGGCTTACCATCTAACCTTAAATAGAGCTTAAATATGAAACAAAAACAAAAAGACATTGTACTTAATATTCTGATCCATTCCGCCGAAACTTATCTACAGCGCAATTACCAAACGCTGGCTAAACCACAGTTGGATTCGTATAAATATGATTGCCAGAGTCTAATCGATAGAGAACCAGGAACGGCAATCCGTTTATATTTTGGTTATATTGAATTGACCTTCAAAGAGGGCCAATTGTTTGTTGATCAGAGGATCCTGGATAAAATCCCGCATGAGGTATACGATGATTTTCACTCTGATCATGTTCAGGCATGTCTGCTTGCCATAGAGGTTCTGCTTCTTTCTAATTGATTAAATATCTCTGGAACAATACTGCGACCTGCGTTTTAGTTATCAATATCTCTTTGGTCTGGCTTCCAAAAACTGGAGTGATTGAATTTAGCGATGGAACAAATATGCTCCTTTTGTTTTTGCTCCCGTTCTTGCTTTTACTGGTAAGGATTGATTTCCTAGATAAAAAAATTGATAAGATCCCGGTAATTCATGTTTTTAAAGCCCCAGAAGATGGAGGGGCGGAAATTAAAGGATTTTTTGATGACTGGGAAAAACGAAAAGTTCATATTAGACCGGAACCGGAAGATGGACCTCCAACTTCAAGGACAAAATAGCATTAATATTTAAAAATCATGGATCCGCCCATAATCTTTTCAATTAGTCTGCTTATCAAACCTATTCGTTGCTGATCTTTAGTGGCTGTACCGCTGCCTAGTATTCTATGCAACTCAATTATCGATGAACTCAGAAGGGAATTCTCAGCGGACTCGACTGTATTATAACTGCTGGATATTCCTCCAACGCTGAAACTTCTGCTTGCGATACCACCAGATCTTCCCAATCCGCTTTGGACATAAATATCAATTGCTGCTATTTTAGAGATTACATCCAAAGCCATGGATTGTATTTCTGGATCGGTTATCCCAGCTATCACAGTTCCATTCCAGAAGTTTTTGACCTTATTTCTGTCCCCATAATTGTTCTTTGAGTAGATTGTTCGATTCCAAATACCAGGTAACCCGAGAGTAACTGTATTTCCAGCAACTATCATCCCGAAGGGGAATCCCCGAACGACAACTTGACCGTCAGTACTAAATTCAACTCTTTGCATATCGATAGCTATCTTAGAATCTCCTTGTCCGGTACCCTTATATTTTCCCCATAGTTCTATGATGCCCTGAAGCATATTTACCGGGAACTCAAAGGACATATCTGAAGTTTCTGAATACGGCTTGGGGATATCCATCACCGGGTTAAGATATTTGTAACCAAGCTTTACCAAATCTTTATCGCTGCTATAAAGTCTCGGTTCGATATCAGTCATTATTAATGTCTCTGCGACAATTCTGAAGGCATTATTAATCCAATATTGATATTCGCTATTCTGATATTTTTTAATATCCACCAAGACAACTTCGACTTCGTTTTGAGCCGGTAGTAAATCCATATCTTCAATTGTGACCCTAATATAATCACCGCCTTCAACCGAAGGAGTTGTCATGTAATCGGTCAGAATATAATCTGTATAATCATCACTGATAACAACTGGCTCCCCGTTATTCCATTGCAGAGTTTTGTTGGTGAAATTCCAGACAATTTCCATCGCCCCTACTGTAGTTTCTTTGCTAATTTCCGTAATCTCAACACCAGTTATTTTTCTAAGCTCTTGTTGGATTTGTAAAGTTGTGTTAGATACAAGATCAACTCCAAGTAAATATTGAGCTGTAATATTGGCAACAGAAATCGGCACTACACTAAATTCGGCGGAGGCAGTTACCCCATTGATAGATACTTGCAATGTGTGTTTTCCAATATTAAGAGGTAGATCAATATCAACATTAGCTCCGAGGTCAAAGACAACATTATTCAGATCGTATTCTTTAGTCAGTTTTGTGGTTGAATCTGTAATCGTTTCTGTCCAGGTAGTGAGATCATATTCCATACCAAGAAAGGTAATTATCTTGGCAGTGAAGATATTGTCCTGTAATACATCATAAATATCTATGATCTTAATTCTTACTTTGAGATCTTTATACGCAGTCTCAAACCGGCAAAATTCTGGTTTTAGGAACTTAATAGATAGTTCTGCCATTGGTTATCCTTTTTTACTTCTATGCTTTAGCTTTTGTTTTTTGGATATTTTTTTCTTATTCAATTGGATCAGTTTTTCTTTAGCCTGATTGATATAATTGCCATCCGGATAGAATCTGATATAAGCTTCATAATCTTCTATTTTTCCATTTCTGTTTGCCCTGTCGAATGCCAGCTGGTCTTTTGCTTGGCTTATTAAATTCGATTTTATATCAGGCGATATGAATGCCTTATTCATATTGTCTGAATTAGAATCAAATGTGCCTTGATTATTTACTGATTTTATTTGGTTAGAGTTAAAAACTGCTATTTCGCTCCCATATTTTACTCCATCATATCCAAGTCGTTGAGCTATGTTATTATCATATTCCTGAGCAAGAGCTAGAAGATTCTCATTGCTTGCCTTTTTTAGGCTTGCATTATCTACATAGGTTATATAATATCCATTGTCTGCCATTTCTATATCTGGTTTTGATCGATCATGGTAATAATTTTTAGCTTCTTTTAATTTTTTCTCAAAAAAAGAACTCGCTTTATCTTTATCTGATTCACTGAAGAATTTCTTTTCCCTGCCACTAAATCCAGCTAATCTTTCCTTTGGTACTATCTTTTCGAGTTCCGATGAAATATGTCCTCGCTGTTTTTCCGTCAAATTACCCCAATCAAGAAGTTTTTCCGACTTTAAATAAACACTGTGTATATTTTTACCATATTGCTTGGCTTTATCTATATTTGGAGTAAAATAATACCCATAACCGAGAGCTGTTAGTTTTTCCCCTTTTTGATTAAATTCCGTAAATTTACCATTGGTACCATGATAGACAACCAATGGTTTCCCAGAACTATCGACAACTTTAGAATCGCCAAACCAATCTTTGAAGGCTTTGCTTTCGGTGCCGTTTTTCTTCCAGTCTTCGATTTTTGCTTGGTCTGTTTGTTTTTTCTCTTTTAATATTTCTGGCTTTTGTATCTTCTCGCTTTTTAATTTATTTTGTGTGGATTTTATTTCATTTTTTACGGTTATTTTTTTATTCTCTTTTGCATCTGGTTTTGATTCATTGAATTCTCCGGGATTAAATTTCCCCTTATGGATAATTTGAGGATCATGAACAGTTCCATCTTTGGCAATAGCTATATGATGGATTTCTCCAGTTTCTTTGTGCTTTGCTTCAAGATAAATATGGTCTTTATCCTTCCCGGTTAAAACTTTTAGCGGTTCCAGGTTTGATTTTCTATCCTGGAATGCTTGGATGACCGCTTTGACTGAACTCTGTTGTTTCTCGGAGCTATCAGATATTTGATTTAATATTCTTGACTTATTCTGGCGGGATTCAACCTGGGATTTGTTAATCTGATACCGGTTTTTGATTAACTCTTGCTTGCGGGTATGATTGGCAATATGGGTTTCTTGATTTTTTATCTCGGCCTTAAGATGAGCTAGTTTTGTATCGTGCGATATTCCGCTTTTATCATCTTTTGAGGAACCTCTTTTTTTTAATTCATCATGGTATTTCTTTACCGCATCTAATATTGATTGATGTTCGGCTTTTTTTGATTCTAGTTCGGCATGAGCCTTATCGGCATCTTTATTATTCAAATCATGGAATCTTGTTTTGATATGCTTTTGCTGGACGATGGCCTGATTACGTTTATCGAAATGCTGTTGAATGACTGTACCATCTTTTCTGGTATAAGTTTTGACAAAACTTTTCAGAAATGAAGTGAGGACAATAAATCTCGGTATAGCATACATTCTTGCCACCGTTTATGAGAACATTTTGTAAAGAGAAATGCAAAAAAATGTGGACCCCATAAACCATAATGAGTATTTGAGACAGATTGTCGCTATTTGATTTAACTTAGTCTGGCTCATCCGCTGATTTTCTTTTTTCTGTTCCCAAGCTATGCGGTCCTGATATTCTTTTGGGGTAATTATTGACTTCCAAGAAATCATCCCGAAAATCATAATAATCACAATTGGCACGATTGACCAATAGTTTAACATTCCCCATAGCGCAAGAGATCCCTTCCAGATCCAGTCGAACATGTTATTTCCTCACTTCAAGAGTTACCTTATTTCCATCGCAATCTTCAAAAATATACGTTGTCAATCCCTTTTCCCGTTTTCTCTTAATCAGTCCGATGCATGCCTTATCATTTTGGGATAGAGAATTTAGGTCAAAACTTCCGGTTAAGATATAGCCATTATCATATTTAAGCTTCTCTTCTAATCCCGTGATATTTTCATCGAACATCTCTTTATCTTTGGTAACGAAACGTTCTTTTGGATATTGATAATTTGCTGTCTTTAATGGCTCCTGTTGGATATTCTGTTCATGTTTTATGATTACGATTTCCTTTTCTCCATCGCATGCATTTGCAAACAATATTATCAATATCAATGATATTAATATAAATGCTTCTTTCATGGTTTTCCTTTCTCCTTAATTTCCTCAATTGATTTTACAGCATACCCTCCGATCGCTCCCAGGATGACCCACATGATCGTATCTTTGGTAAAAGGGTACCGACAAACATCTGTTACAAACCATTTAAAAAAATGGCCATCCAAGGCAATCATCAGCATCATCCAGGCATGACCAACTGTATAGGCACTCACTAATTTTAGAATCGCGATGAATGGCAGGCTCCCCTCCGGAATCATTAACAATGAAAGCCATACCAAATTGAGAAAGATCAAAACATAGACATATGCCGGGATGTCTATGTTTCCGGTGCATTCATTGATTGAATATGCTAGAACAATTCCGAGCAGAATACAAAAGAGAATGACAAATTGCTCATTCTGCATTACCGAGATACGCAGACTATTGATCCGCTCCTGCCAATAGATAACCTTATCTTCGATTGTTTTTATGCCGTCGTCCAGCTTGGCAGACGTTCTTGTGATATTCTTTGAATCTCCTTTATTTTCTAAGAGATTCTTTTGTATCCCGTGAAGTCTGTCGTAGACATCTTCGGGTTTTAGATCTGACATCCGTCTCCTTTTTTTTTGTAAATTAAGTGAAATATCGGGTGTCGATGCAGACCCCCTTCTTAATCTTTGTCTGGAGATATACCACCGATTTATCATCCATAATTAGGCGATGGAGATCCGATTTTGTATCTTCGTTCAACTGGGTAGACGCCATCAAATGTGAAATTGCCACCTGGTGTTCTTTTGGCAATGGAATTTTCGGGAAAGACCCGGTTACCCTCTCCGTCTTTTTTGCTAAATTCTTGACCTGAATAGTCAAGTTATTTACTTCTTGCGTCTTTTTCTGTAATTCTTCATCTAGTCCGGAATGGTATTCAAGACTTCTTGTCAGCTTCTCATTCTTTTCTGCATGTTCCTTGATCTGTTTTCTCAGATTTTCATTATCCTTTTTCAGGATATCCATTTTATCTTCCCGTTCTTTCAGATCTTGTTTTAGACCGTCAGTTGTTGACCCAGTTTTCAGGAGCTTTTCATTTTCCTGCTGGTGGTTGCTGATTTCCTGGGATAGTTTCCGATTGGCATCATTGACTGTTTTGAACTTTTCTTTCAAATCTTTCAAATCTGCTTCGAGCTGGACAACTTTTTCGTTATCTTTTTCCAGTTTCTTATTCCCGGACTCCATCTCTTGATAAGCCGTTCGTAGAATTTTGAGAGAATTTTCGAGATCTTTAATTTTAATGTCTTTTTCATCTTTGGCCATTCTGCACCTCTTTAGAGATTTCTTCGGATGGTGCAGCCTACATCAAGACCTACTGCACTCCTTAATTGAGTGACAAATGAATTGTCACTATAACATGTCCAACCGGATAGAGTATATAACCCGATTAAAACAAGAAACATAATTATTAAGATTTTCACAGTTCCCACTTCGTCTCCTTTCACAATGATTGGAACTCTTCTTCCAACTCTTTGAGAGATTCCTTTATTTCTTTTAGCCTTTCCTCTAATAAAGAAATACCTATTTGATTATCTATTGGGAACATTAAGCCGTAAATTGTTATAATGTTCCCCATCTTGTTAAGCCCGTTTTTAACTTTGGCAATAGTAGTTTCGATTTCATTAACGTTCTTTATTATAAGTTCTATCCTTTCAAATAGACTATTGGCTCTTTTTAATGTTTCGGCATGCATTTCGTCTCCTTTTGTAAATAGCTAATCGTCGCTTTCTTCATCTTCCCCTGCAATAACTCCAAAATATTTCTTCTGTTGATCCGTTAACGGATAACCATGAGCCGAATTGTCTTTCAGCATCTTTTTTGCCTTTTCAGGGGTAATATCCGTTGTTTCACTCGGCATTTTCTTTTTCTCTTCTGATTCCATTTCCTACTTCTCCTTTATTCTATAATGATTACACAATAACACCATGGGTGCCGTGGTGGAGGTTGAACAACATGATCTCCTGGTTTCTTTGACCAGTTTATATCTCTTGGTTGGTCTATAAATTCCGAAATGAGAAATCGTTTGGGTCTGCCATCCTTATCCAGATACATATCTTTGCAAAGCCTGCAGGCAGTCGGACGGACTTTGACAAAGAAATATTTCGACCCGCGATCCAATCCTCCAGATAAAATAGCATAGTTCTGAGAATAAGCTGTTTCGGTCTTAACAATCCTATCCAAATCCCTCATTACAAGAGCTTTATCTCTATTTATACTGTGGTATATGTCGCTGGTCAAGGACCGCCAAGCTTTTTGATCTAAATTTTGCAGGATGCCGGTTGTAACGTCTTTATTGAATTTGAGAAGATTTATCGCGGCATTATCTGTTTCTCGGCTGATCGCCTTATCCCAAAATAATCCGGATGTCTTTTGAATATATTCTATTCTGGCCTGATCAAATCGTGATAAAGCTTTATTGGATATCTTCTTTCTCGCTTCCGAAAGGGAATCATTTTCAGTCAAATTCTTTGCAAACTTTCCGAATAAATAAGCCTCTCTCAATCCATTATTGAGCAATTGCGTTTGGGGGAGATAATAGGCCTTGATCCCTTTCAGCATTTCCTGGATCTCATCATCAGTTAATCCATTCCACCATTCTTTTGGGTCGAATTTCCGGCCACTGAACTTTTTAAGTACATTCTCAATATGTTCTTTTTGGTTGCCGCGATTTAATCCGGATGTCATTTCTTCCAGGAGTTCGCGAATATATTTATCAAAGGACTGTTCTCCTGTAATAATCGAACCATTAGATCCAATTACTACTGCCTTTTTCATATCATTGTAACTGACATCCGGTAAGTTCAATCCTGGATAATAGGAATCCAAATGGTCATTATGAGATAGACCAGTCCGGACTCCTTCCGTGAATATTCCGATATGAGTTTCGTCATTGCAATGCTGGCACATTAAACAACCTTTTTGAATATAATCTTTGGAATCCTAGCAGGGAACAAATGATAAAACGATTTACCAAAGTTCTCTTTTAAAGTAGCCTCAATCTGTGGCTTAACCATTTCATATTTTTCTTTTGTCCAATATCCATCCTTATTAAAATATGATGTATCATTATAATGGTTAACAGCCGCATATTGTTCTACCATTCTGGCAAATACTTCGCAAGATCTATTCCAATAACCACCAGGAGCCTGAGTCTTTTTTGAAGCTTTAGTAAACGTTTTTCTTCCAGTTATCGTAAGATGACCAATTGACGTATTATTCAATTCGGAAGCATAACTTCCCCTCGCGGATTTAGTTGAATTCCCTAATTGATCGTCCATGAAATGGGCGAACTCGTGAGGAAGAACAAATTGCATTTGCTTTCCTATAACGACTGTTGATTCAGTCGGAACATATAATCCCATTGCTTTTGTCAAATAAGCCATCTTCTCGCCAGAATAAGAAACCTTCAATTTTTTTGACTTCGCCATTTTGGATAACAGTTCTTTATTCCCGATTGCCTTATAGGTTTCGGATATAATCTTTTCCAGTTTTATTTTATCGGCATCAGTCAATTTATCTCCATTCTGTCTTTTAATCATAACACCATAATCATCATAGATGTCATTTTCAACATTTGACGTCCCGAATGAGGTTTCTCGACCCTTCAAATATGCCTCATAATATGTACTCGATAAACGTTCCCTGCTCGCCGCCTGGTCAGCCCCAAATATCTCCAAGGCATCTTTAACGGATCGAGATAGATTCGCTTCTGGAACTACATATCCGCTAGAAAATCCCCTGTTTTGACCGGAATTATAGAATGATAACATCATTTTGAATCGCGATAATGGGAACGTCGCCTTTATTTTATTTTGGTCTTTTCCAACCTCACTCTCGATCATGCCGGTATCTTCATTATATTCTGCTCTTTGAAAGAAATTGTGCGCGCTCCCCGCCCCGCCGACATTTTTGATATTTGCCAATAATGATTCGGTTGCATCGCTTTTATCATTAATTTGATTATAAACCTTGCGCTGAATTTCCATTTCAGCCTTCCATCCGCCCTTCATCTCGATCATTCCTTTATCACCCAATTGAACATCCGGGGAATAAATAAATGACTTTCTAATTTGTGGACGTTTTTCTGGTTCTGGTTTTTCTTTTGGATAGATATATTTGTCTTGTGAAACCGATGCTCTTAAAAACACCCGACCATCGACGATTTGATATCCGCCTTCAATTTTATATTCTCTCGGGTAGTATCTTTCCGAGGGTTCCCTTTCAAGCCGTTCACTTTTAATTAATGATGATTCAAATTCTTTGAAATCATTAAAGGCCCTTTTTACCAATTCATACCCCTTTCCTTCCTTCTCCAATTGGGTAAATTTAGTGAATCCTGCAGTAGTTAAATCAGGGAGAAGGAAGGCATGATCGTCCTTAGAGTAGTCATAATGTTTGCTATCTCCTATTTGTGTAATTTTTGGTTTAAATTCATCTTTTCGAACTTTTATTTCTCTTCCCGAATGAGATGCCTTATTCTTTGTCCAATATTCGGAAAGCAATTCATCAAAGTTAGTATTAGGCTTGGAATAGAATGTCGATCCGCCATATTTATTGGAGATATATTTAGAAAATGCCATTGGCAAATCTTTTGCTTTGTCTTCACTTATTCCTAATTTTTCTGCATATTCGCTTGTGCTTGTATTCTTTGCTGCATCGACTAGCCAATTTTTCTGATCTCCAATCAGATAATCTCTTTTATTTTTAATGCTCAATGGATATTTAGAATCGCTTAATCCCCTAATAAACTTCCCATGATTATCGCCATATTTATCAATTAAACCGCTGGTAACGTCCCGCCCGGCTTTCTCAAGACCGGGGAATGCCCCTATTACTGCATCTCTCTTTAGTTTATATAAATTCCTCTCGAAATCATTCTTTTCATTTGTTAATGCACTTGAATCATCATAATACTTTTTGTATTCATTGGAATTTCTCCTTATCTTTCTTGCTCTCAAATCATTATAGGATTCATTTAGTTTTTTATTTCTTTCGATAAATGAATCTATCGTTGGCTTCGATATCTGATCTATTGCATCTGCTAATTGCTTTGCCGTAGATCTTAAATTTTCGTATCCTTTTTCATCCAACTGCCCGAAATATTCCTCCTGTTGATCTTTTGACAACTTCATCAATTCATCAGGAGGAAGAATTTTAGGCTTTGGGAGTTCTTCTTTTGGTCCTCCTTTATAAGCATTTTTATTACCAAGCATCGCATCGGATCTGTTTTTTGTTTTATCTGCCTCTGTTTTTTCCCGGTAATCAATATATGCATTGAGTAACAATTTTTCTTCCCCTATATCTCTAACAGCCTGAGCTGATACGGCTGCTCCTGTTCTTCTTCCTCCCATTTTATTGAATTCTCTCTCTGCTGCTTTTGCATGTTGAGCTATTTCGGATGACATCATTTTTACTTTATCCTTAAGCTCATCAATGCTTTGTTTCCCATAAAGCTTATTTATTCTTTCAAATTCAGGATGTTGAGTTATGCTTATTTCCGTTTTCTTTTCCTCTTTTTGAGGGACAATACCAGAAGATTTTGCTGCATAGACAGAAACATCATCAGGGGTGGCATTGGCACCAACTATAGAAAATTTATCATCTGCATAAGCCCCTGTTACCTGTTTACCTTCTTTAAACCATGCCCACATATCGCTTTTATTCTTTTTCCATTCAAATCCAGCATTGTTCATCTTTTTAATAATTAATTCGTTGGCATTTTCTTTTTTAGCATTCTGATTCCCTTTCATACTTTTAGAACGATTTTGCCTTTTCTCGGCTTCGATTTCTTCCTTAGTTTCCCCAGAATTGGCAGACATTTTTTCTTTATATTCTCGTGAAACTTTTAAAAATCCCTGTAATGTAGCATCCGGGTTATCTTTGAAATATTTATCCTGTGCTCTTTTGGCTATTGTTGCTTTCTGATCTTTAGAAGTGGCGGCATGGTATTCTTTGAAATAATCATCCAAGGTCTTTTCTTTTGCGGTACCATTAACTTTTGGCTTTCCAACTATTTCAGGTTCGCCTTTCATCTTCTTCAAAACAGCCAGAATATCTTCATCTAATGGTTTTCCTTCATGCTTGCCTTCTTTGATTAATTCATCTAGAGCTTTTTGTTTTTCTGCTTCTTTTGCCTTGCGTTCTTCTCGCTTTTTATCCCAATATGCTTGCTCGGTTTGATGCCGGTTCTCAATCTTATTTATGTTGTTTTGATGAGATTGTTTTTCATTGGTATGATGCTGAATATGATCATTTAGATCTTTTAGAACCTTTTCGACATCATGCTCTTTTTCTCCAACCTTATAGGTTTTATTTCCGGCTGCTTTGTGAGATTCAACCTTTTCTTTCATCTCTTTTGCGGCCTGAATATGGAGATCATGTTCATCTTGTTTCTTTTTTAATTCTGCGATCTTTGCATCGGCTTCTTTCTTCCCATAATCAACTCGGGTTTGTACTTGATGTCTTACCGGGGCAATCTTTTTTTCTTTGTCTGTAAAATAAGTATAAGCCGCAACATGATGACCGTTTCTGGTATGGGATGGAACTTTGACAAAGGCTTTGTTCAAATCATTAGAGTTTTTGTCGAATGTTCCCTTATTGAATACAGATTTGATTTGATCCGGCTCGAAAGCAATATAAACATCATTCAAAATCATTTTATTATTGGATGATTGTTCTGTAGCTCTTTTTAATATGACACCATCATAACCATTCTCTTTCGCTATTTGAGCTATTCTTGAAGTTCCGCCTGTTTTAAAAGCAAGATCATATTTATGCACATCTCCAAATTTATAGTGGAGAAATATTTCGCCGAATATATTTTTATCATAATCCGATTTTGAAACTCCCTTTAATTCATCCTTTGTTTCTGTTGATATTCCATTTACAGCATTTAATTTTCTTTCTGTCACAGTAGCTATTAGTGGATTTTTTAAACTTAGATATACTGGACTAATATTTGGCGACCCTTTAAACTTTTTAGCATAATGTTCGGCTACATCTGGTTTGTTAGTGAAATAAAATCCTTCGAAAGCCGATGGTGATTTTGTACTTGATCCCATTTTATCTTTATCGAAGCCATTATCTATTATTTTTGAACTGCCATGATAGATAATCAGAGGGTTTCCTTTTTTATCAACAACTTTAGAATCGCCAAACCAGTCTTTAAAGGCTTTGCTTTCGGTCCCGTTTTTCTTCCAGTCTTCTATTTTTGATTGGTCTGAATTGATTTCTTTTGGATGGGTTAATACTTCTTGTTTTGTTCTGCTATCGTTATGAGCAATGACCGGCACCAACTTACCGCTTTTAAGATGACGAGTTGTCGCTTTGACGAAAGATTTATTCATTCCTTCTAATTCACTTTCTTTAAATATATATAATACTTCTGGATTTTTAATAATTGTCTCATTAGGATCGTTCCCCTCATGACTGTCATTCCCCCCTACAAGAATTACTTTTGATCCCTCAAACATATATTCTTTACAGTCCTTTAGATCGGATTCTATATTTTCGACATCAAAACCATCATATGACAAAGAGACACAACTTGTACCATCTAAATCAATTTCTTCCTCACTATATTTTCTCGTAGTCTCCTTACTATTCCACACCCTATCTCCTACTTTTATTCCGGGGGATACAACTTTGAGTCCAAAATGACTCAATCCTTTCTTTTCGGCTGATTCTACTAACTTTGTAATTTTTTCATTTAATTCTTTTTTTGATGGAATGTTCGCTTCCGAATTTTCTTTAATCCCACCAATATCTGATTCTTTAGATTGCTCATGTTTCATTCTTGAATCAGTATGAGAACTAACAGGAACCAACTTACCTGATTTAAGATGGCGGGTTGTTGCTTTTACGAAGGATTTTTCTAGTTTATCAACCCATTTATCTGCCCTTTGCCCCAAATTTATTTTAGTTTCATACCATTCCGTTGAATATTTTTGCCTTCCATCTTCGTCAAGTTCTATTGGATGTACATATGCGTTTACAACTTCACCTTTATTGAATACAATTTCTTTTTCTTTTGGATAATTTTCGTTGGATATCTCTGTTGCCTCTACATTTTTTGGTGTTTCATTTTTATCAATATATATTTCAATGGCATAATTTTTGTTTCTAGGAGTTACCCCCGATGAACCTCCACCTTTATGTTTATATGATAGATCTTCCGTAAAATGCACTCCGACATTGTTAAAATCAACTTCATTTATATTATCGACAAGTATCGTTCTTTTAGCATATTTGTTGTAGTTTATCTTAGGAGTTTCTATTTTTTTTAAATTGCCTATTTTATTATCATTTTTGGTCTTGGTCCGGCTATCAGTGTGAGCAATAACAGAGACTAACTTACCTGATTTAAGATGGCGGGTCGTGGCCTTAATGAAGGATTTATCCAGTTT